>PVBE012553850.1_pt1 | contig 37882 bp, 32 predicted proteins | sample 1631181 | NCBI WGS metagenome assembly PVBE01 (sample SAMN08397723, study PRJNA350692) | Marine metagenome, whole genome shotgun sequencing project. | isolation source: water | place: Pacific Ocean | collected 2012-04
AACCAATTCGGCGACCGTGCAATCACCCGCGCCGTGATTCGCCTCGGCAGCGGATTGGGCATCGACGTCACTGCGGAAGGCGTCGAAAACGCGGCACAGTTCAGATTCCTGAACTCAAAAAACTGCTCTTCGGTACAAGGTTATTTACTCGCCAAGCCGATGCCGCTGGAGGCTTTCGTGGAAGCCGTGCGCGGCCGTAACGTCCTTTCCGGCGCGGCTTAACGCCGGCCCGCCCGCCCGGCCCCTTCACGCATCCATCTGCGGCCCATTGGCGCTGAGATTGCGCATGTCGGTCTTGATATGGATGAGCGAAGGGCGGCCGCCCTCGGCCAACGCCGCGTCCAGAGCGGCGGGGAAATCCTCGGTCCGTTCCACGCACCAGGCGGCGGCACCGTAGGCGGTGGCCAGGGCGGCGAAATCCGGGCTGTTCATCACCGTGCCGTACAATGCCTCGCGCCCGCCGCGGCGATATTGATGGGTGGCGATGGAGCCGTACATGCCGTTGTCGAACAGCAGCACCGTAAACGGCAGCTTTTGCTGCACGCCGGTGACGATTTCCTGTCCGGTCATGAGGAAGCCGCCATCGCCGACCAGGGCGACGACCTCTGAATCGGGGCGCGCCAGCTGCGCGCCGATGGCGCCCGGAACCGCATATCCCATGGCACCGAGGCAGGCGGCGAATTGGCTGCGCGGCGTAAGATATGCTAAATAGCGGTGCAGCCAGCCGGCAAAGGCGCCCGAATCGTTGACGATGCAGGCATCCGCAGGCAAGCGGCGGCGCAAATGGGCGATGATTTCCGTCATGTCGACTTCGCCGATGCACCCAGCGGAAGCGTCTAGGCCGGGCGTGGTATAGGCGATATGCTCGTCGTGGCGCGCCGCGCGCCAGGCCAGACGGCCTTTTGCAGGCGCGCCTTGCAGGTGTTCGCCGAGCGCCTCCAGGCTGGGCGCGACGTCGGCGGCAAGTGCCGCGCGCGGAGAAGATTGGGCGAAGGCTGCGTCCTCGGGATAGATGTGGATCACGTTCTGGTCGGCGCGCAGCAGCGAAAACCCCTGCAGCGTCGCGCCGTCGGGCCGCGCGCCGGCCAGTATGACGAGATCGACATCGGCCCAGAATTTCTCCTGATAGGGCGCCAGACGAAGGCCGAAGTTGCCGAGATTGGCGGGATGATCGTGGGCCAGGATATCCTGGCGGCGAAAGGCGCTGGCCACACCGGCGCCGGCCGCCTCGGCGAAGCGCGCCAGGGCAGCGTGCGCGGCCTCGAAATTGACCTGTTCGCCGCCGATGATGACGGGGTGGCGCGCCGCTCCGATCAGCCGCGCCGCCTCCGCCACCGCTTGCCGATCGGGTTTGAGGGCCGTGCGCGGTTTGGCGCCGGAATTATGAGGCGCGCCGGCCTCGCCTTCGGTGACATCCTCCGGCAGCACGACGGCGATTGGCCCCGGCCGCCCGGCGATTGATTCGCCAAGCGCCTGCGCCGTCGCCGCCGCGACATCCTGCGGGCGCAGCACCTCGATCACACGCTTGGTCATCGGGCCGAAAGCGACAGGAAAATCGATTTCCTGGAACGCCTCGCGCCCCATCTCAGCCGTCGGCACATGGCCGATAAAGAGAACCAGCGGCGTCGAATCCTGCTTCGCCGTATGCAGGCCGATCGAGGCATTGGTGGCGCCGGGCCCGCGCGTGACGAAGGCGATGCCGGGCTTGGCGGTCGCCTTGGCATAGGCTTCCGCCGCGAAGGTGGCGCCCGATTCATGGCGGTTGAGGACCAGGCGGATGCGGCTGCGGGCCTGGCGGAGCGCCTCCAGCACGGTGAGATAGCTCTCGCCGGGAACGCAGAATCCGACCTCCACGCCATGTTCCACCAGCGTCGCGACGAGCGCCTCGCCGCCGTTCATGCGCGCATATTCTCAACCCGCAAAGCGCGGCTCCGGCAGACCCTTCACGCCGCATCCGGTGACGGCGAAGACGTTGCCGGCGAGCGGCTTTTCGGCGAGCTCGGCATCGCTCAGCTCGGCCCGTGCGCTGGTGACATAGATGATGTCGAGGCCGTCGCCGCCGAACATCGGGCAGGTCGGATTGTGCACCGGAAGATCGATCTTGCGGTCGAAGCTGCCGTCGGGCGCCCAGCGCACCAAACAGGCGCCGCCCCACATGGCGTTCCATAAGTAACCTTCGGCATCCACGGTCGAGCCGTCCGGCTCTCCCGCCAGATGCCTGGTCGAGACAAAGACGCGCTTGTTGCTGATGTTGCCGCTTTCGACGTCCAAATCGTAGGCCCAAATCTCGTTTTCCGGCGTATCGCAATAATGTTTTCCGGCGTATCGCAATAATACAGCGTTCGGCCGTCGGGGCTGAAGGCGGTCGAATTGGAGGTGTTGATCCCGGTTTCCTGCACCGAAAAACCGAGATCGGCGTCGAGGCGATAGAGCGAGCCGCACGGCTCGGCATAGGTATCGTCCATGGTGCCGGCCCAGAAGCGGCCCTGGCGGTCGCAGCGGCCGTCATTGAAGCGGCTGTTGGGCATGTCCTGCTCGTGATCATGGATGATCTCGATGGCGCCGCTGGCGGGATCGAAAAAGCGAAAGCCGTTCCACCAGGCGGTGACCAGGCCCTTGCCGTTTTGCCTGAGCGTCATGCTGCCGGGCTCCTCCGGCGTCTCCCAGTTTTCCGTCTTGCCGCTGGCCGGATGATGCCGCCAGATGCTCTTGCCCTTGATGTCGAGCCAGTAAAGCGCCTTCTCCAGCGGGCACCAGACCGGCCCTTCACCGAGCTGGTTCTGGCAATCTATCGCACTTGTTACTTCGACCATGGTTGCGGGTCCCCTCAGCCGGCAAAACGCGGTTCGGGCAGGCCGGTGGCGCCGCTGCCGGTGATGGCGAAGACGCCGCCGGCTTGCGGCTGCCTGGCCAGATTCTCAGCGCTCAGGAAAATGCTGGCGCAGGTGAGATATATGATATCGAGGCTGTCGCCGCCGAACATCGGACAGGTCGGGCGCTGCACCGGCAGCTCGATTTTGTGCTCCAGCCTGCCGTCGGGCGCCCAGCGCGCCAGGCACCAGCCGTCCCACATGGCGTTCCACAGATAGCCCTCCGAATCGACGGCCGAGCCGTCCGGGCTGCCCTGCATATCCTCGGTCGTGGCGAAAACGCGGCGATTGGCGATGGCGCCGCTTGCGCTGTCGAGATCATAGGCCCAGATGGTGTCGATGCCGAGATCGGCATAGTAGAGAATCGCGCCGTCGGGGCTGAAGGCGAGGGAATTGGAGCAGATGATGTTGCTCTCCGCCTTGTGCACGCCGAGGTCGGCGTCGAGCCGGTAAAGGCCGCCCAAGGGCTCGACCATCAGATCGTCCATGCTGCCGGCCCAGAAGCGGCCCTGGCGGTCGCAGCGTCCGTCATTGAGGCGGGTTCCGGGCATCTCCGCCTCGATCTCATGAACCTTCTCGATGGCGCCGCTGGCGAGATCGTAGGTGCGGAAGCCGCCGTAAAACGCCACCATCAGCCCGCCACCCCGGCGCAGCGCCAGCGAACCCGGCTCTTCATCCACCGGCCAGGTTTCCACCTCGCCCGAGGCCGGCGTGAAGCGGTTGATCGATTTGCCCTTGATATCGACCCAGTAGAGCGCCTTCTCGTCGGGACACCAGACCGGGCCCTCGCCGAGCACATTCTTACAATCCACCACGCATTCGATCTCGACCATTATCGTCCCCCGCATTAGTGTTTTTCGTCTCGAAATCATCGGGGCAAACGCGGGCCGCGTCAACGCGCCCGGCAAATTGCGATGGGGGAAAAGTGAAAAAGAAATCCGACGGGTTGAGAGGCTCGCTGACCAGCTACGGCGATGCCGGCTTCTCCTATTTTTTGCGCAAGAGCTTCGCCAAATCCCTGGGCTACGGCGACGAGGAGCTTGAGCGCCCGGTCGTCGGCATCGCCAATACGGCGAGCGGCATGGTCAGTTGCCACGGCACGGTGCCGCAGCTCGTCGAGGCGGTGAAGCGCGGCGTCACCGCCGCCGGCGGCCTGCCGCTCGAATTTCCCACCATCTCGTTGGGCGAGCCCTTCCTCAATCCGACCAGCATGCTGTTCCGCAATCTGATGGCGATCGACACCGAGGAGATGATCCGCGCCCATCCGGTCGATTCGGTGGTGCTCATCGGCGGCTGCGACAAGACGGTGCCGGCCCAATTAATGGCGGCGGTGAGCGCGAATGTGCCGGCCATCCTGCTCGTCACCGGCCCGATGATGACGGGCAGCCACCGCGGCACGCGGCTCGGCGCCTGCGCCGATTGCCGGCGTCTCTGGGGTGAGCATCGCGGCGGGCGCGTCGACGCGGCGGAGATCGACGAAATCTCGGGCCGCCTGATGCCGACATCGGGCACCTGCATGGTGATGGGCACGGCGAGCACTATGGCCTGCATCACCGAGGCGCTCGGCATGATGCTACCGGGCGGCGCCGCCATCCCGGCGGTCCATTCCGACCGTTTGCGCAACGCCAGCGAAAGCGGTGCCTGTGCCGTGCGCATGATCGAAAATAGCGGGCCACGGCCGCGCGAAATTATCACCCCTGCTGCGCTTACCAACGCCTTCAGGGTGCTGCTGGCGATCGGCGGCTCGACCAACGGCGTCATCCATCTCGCCGCCCTGGCCGGCCGCCTCGGCATCGAAATCGATTACGGCGCTTTCGACCGTTTGGGGCGCGAGACGCCGGTGCTGCTCGATCTCAAACCTTCCGGCGCCCACTATATGGAGGATCTCAACAAGGCCGGCGGCATGGCGCCGATCCTGCGCGAACTGGCGCCGCTCTTGGACCTCGATTGCCTGACCGTGACCGGCCGCAGCTTGGGCGAGGAACTGGCCGACGCGCCACCGGCCTGGCCGCAAGAGGTGGTGCGCACGAAGGAAAAACCGCTGCACGCCGAAGGCGGCATCGCCGTTCTCGGCGGCAATCTGGCGCCGGGCGGCGCGATCATCAAACATTCGGCGGCGACGGCGGAACTGCTCAGCCATGAGGACCGCGCCGTGGTTTTCGATTCGCTCGACGATCTCGCCGAACGCATCGACGACCCGGCCCTCGACGTGACGCCCGACGACGTGCTGGTGCTCAGAAACGCCGGGCCGATCGGCGCCCCCGGCATGCCCGAGGCCGGCTACATCCCGATTCCCAAAAAACTCGCCGCCGCCGGCGTCAAGGACATGCTGCGCATATCCGACGCCCGCATGAGCGGCACCGCCTTCGGCGCCATTGTTTTGCACCTTTGCCCCGAAGCGGCGGTCGGCGGCCCGTTGGCGCTGGTAAAAAACGGCGACCGCATCCGCCTCGACGTGCCGGCGCGGCGCCTCGATATGCTCGTTTCCGACGAGGAATTGGCAACGCGCCGCGCCGCCTGGACCCCGCCGCCGCCGCATCCCGGCGCCGAGCGCGGCTGGCTCGCCATGCATCTCGCCCATGTGCAACAGGCCGACAAGGGCTGCGACCTCGATATCCTGGCCGGCAAGCCGAGCGGCGCCCGGGCGCCGCTGTGAAGAAAGCAATTACGGTGACAGCAAGCCCCGGAACCCACAAAGATTCCGTAAAGCGGCACACCAACCGGAATGCGTCTCTTGCATTCCGGCAAGCGACTGAGCGCCCGAGTTAATACGAGGTAGCCAAGGGGACGGACGCCCCCGCCTGGCGCTTGAGGGGCCAAACAAAAACCGCGCGGATGCCCCTGTGACCTCCGCCCAGGGAACTCCGGAACCGGGAAAGACTCATGCAAAAAAGAGTTACGGTGACCGGCGTTGCGAGCGCGCTCCGCGCGCTAAGTTCGCCCCTTCTTCCCAACCCTTCTTCCCCCCGGGGAAGAAGGGCTTATTAGGGAGAGTTACGGTGACAGGTTTATTAATTACTGCGCCGTCACGCCGCCATCGATGACGAGCTCGGCCCCGGTCATATAGGAGGATTCATCGGAGGCCAGAAAAAGGATTCCGGCGGCGATCTCTTCGGGCCTGGCCAGGCGCGCGAGCGGAATGCGCGCCATCACCGCCGCTCCGATCTCCGGGTCCTCAAGCCCGGGGCGGGTCATCGGAGTCATGGTGTAACCGGGAAGCACCGCGTTGATCCTTATGCCTTCCGGCGCGTATTGGATGGCGGCCATCTTGGTGAAACTCAGTGCCGCTCCCTTGGCGGCGTGATAGGCGGCGAGGATGGGGGTGCCGGCGATGGCATGGATGGACGACACGTTGACGATCGTGCCGCCGCCGGCCTGACGCATGCCTCCGACCACATGTTTGGTGCCCAGCCAGACGCCTCGGCTCATCACCGCATTGATCCGCTCCCATATTTCGACCGTGGTTTCCTCCACATTGGACAAATCGGCGATGCCGGCATTGTTGACGAGCACATTCGGGATGCCGAGCTCGGCCGTCACCTTCTCGATCGCGGCGATCCATTGGTTTTCGTCGCCGACGTCGAGCGCGACGGCCATGGCCCTGCCGCCACTGTCTTCGATCTCGGCGGCGCTCTGCCGCGCCGCCTCGATGTCGATGTCGGCGATCGCCACGGCGGCGCCTTCATCGGCAAACAGCTGCGCCGCCGCACCGCCGATGCCCATCATCTCGCCCTCGACCGCGTGGGCAGCTCCGGTGATCAGGGCGATCTTGCCTTCCAGTCTCATGAAATGAACTCCTTTTTCTTGCCCCTCAGACGCCGGGCGGGGGCATCCGCCCCCTTGGCTACCTCGTATTAACTCGGGCGCTCAGTCGCGCAGCCGGAATGCTTGGCGCATTCCGGATTGCGGTTCCGCTTGGAAGAATCTTTGTGGGTTCCGCCGTCGGTGGCAAGTCGCTGTTACTCGGATAATTAATTTATCCGCCGCCCCAGAGCGCCCTGAGCGCGGCGCAGGCGGCGCCGTAGCCGTTGTCGATGTTGACCACCACGACGCCCGGCGCGCAGCTTACCAGGGACGAGAACAAGGCGGTCTCGCCGCCGCGCGCGGCGCCGTAGCCGGTCGAGGTCGGCACCGCGATCACCAGGCCCGGCACCAGGCCGCCGATGACGCTGGGCAGCGCCGCGTCGAGCCCGGCGACGGCGATGATGATTCGGTGGCGCTTGATTTCATCGATGCGCTCCATCAGGCGCCACAACCCGGCGACGCCGACATCGCTGATCTCCAGGCTCGGCGCGCCGTAATAGGCCAGCGTGCGCGCCGCTTCGCGGCTGACGCGCACATCCGAGGTGCCGGCGGTGGCGATGGCGATGTCGGCCTTGCCGGCCGGCGCCGCGACGCTGCCGAAAAAGCCTGTGCGCGACAGCGGCTCATAATCTATTCGCGCCGTCAGCGCCGGCGGCAGGGATTCAAGGGCATCGGCGTCGAGGCGCGTCAACAGCAAGCTTTCATCCCCCGCAATGTCGAGAATGGCGGCCAGATGCTGGCTCGATTTTCCGGCGCACAGGATCGCTTCGTCGAAGCCGAGGCGTTGGCGGCGCTCGAGGTCGAGCTTGATATCGCGCTCAGCCATTCGCCGCCGGCCGGAGAAAGGCCGAGCCCATGCGGTAGGGGCGAAAATCGAGCGGCTTGTCGATATGCTCCGCTTCCAGCATGGCGGCGATAACGCGGCTGAGATCGCCGGCGCCCGTTTCGCCGAGCGCGACGAGGCCGGGCGCATCGAGCTCGATCACCACATTTTCGCGGCGGATGCGGCAGCGCACCGTGTCGGCGCCGAGGCGCCGGGCGACGTATTTCTCGACCGCGTCGATCAGCGCCAACTGGTCACCCTCGATGCGCAATCCGGTCTCGACCCGGCTCGAAAGGCAAGGCGCCGCCGGCAGCTCGGCCAGATCCACGAGCGCCAGATGGCGTGCGATGGCGCGCACGGCGGCCTTGTCGATGCCGGCCTCGACGAAGGGGTGGCGCACGCCATGGCGGCGCGCCGCTTCCAGCCCGGGGCGGTAATCGCCGAGATCGTCGAGATTGGTGCCGGAAAGCACGGTCTTTTTCGTCCGCGCGGCGATGCTGTCATAGAGATTGGTCTTGCAATAGAAGCAGCGGTTGACCGGGTTGGCGCGGTAGTTCGGGTCGGCGAATTCGCCGGCATCGATTTCGCGCAAATTCCACCCCTCGCGGGCGGCATGGCGGCGCACGCGCGCCGTGGCGTCGGCGGGGACGGCGGGCGAGAGGGCATGGAATATCTCGAAGTCGTGGCCCGCAAGACGCCCGGCGACGGTGGCCAGCGTCATGCTGTCGACGCCGCCGCTGACGGCGATGGCGGCACCGTCGAGGCTACCCAGCACGCCGCGCAGTGCCGCCAATTTCTCAGTCATCGTCATCGCTCTCAACGAGCGCGGCATCTTCCGAGGCGCGCCTGCGCGCCATGCGCCCGGCATGGCCGCCGCCGCCCGCCGCCGCTTGATCCATTTCCGCCTTCGCCGTCGTCACCCCTTCGGGGCGCCGCACCAGCTTCACGCCATCGGCTTGCCGGCGCTCCAATATGGCGCGCCGGCTTATTTCCCAGCGCAGGCCGAGGGTGGTGGTCTCACTGAAGCAGGCGGCGATCACCGCCTCGCGCGCGTGCATGCGGGTGAGGATTTGAACCTGCGCCGTGATGCGGCCCTTTTTGCCGAAAGCGGGCGATTGCACGACATCGAGCACGCCGTCATGGGCGCGCAATTTGTCGAGCCCGACGGCGAGGTCTTCCGGGCTCTGGTCGTCGATTTCGAAGCGTAGCACCGCGATCTGGTCCTCGCCGATTCCGCCGCCGGTGCTTTCAAATTCCAACACGCGCAAGACGTTGCTGATGCCGGCAAAGACCTTGGTGCCGAAGCCGATGCCGCATTCGGCCAGGCGCTCGGGCGGATGCAAACCGCTATTGTCGGGGTTGAGATGAGCCAGAATGGCGGCGCCGGTCGGCGTGACGCGCTCGCCCTTGCGGCCATCGTCATGAAGCGAAAACCCCTTGAGCAGCTCGACCACCGCCGGCGCCGGCAGCGGCAGATCGCCATGCGCGGTTTTCACCGAACCGGCACCCATGGGCAGCGACGAGACCGACCAGCGCGCCGCTCCGCTTTGTTCGATGAGGTGGGCGGCGGCGACGATGTCGGCGATCGAATCCCAGGCGCCGACTTCGTGAAATGTCACCTCTTCGGCGGCGACGCCATGCACCGCGCCCTCGGCGGCGGCGAGGCGGGCGAAAATATCCTGTGTACGCGCCAGCGTACCGGCCGTTAATTCGGCGTCGGCGAGGCGGGCGCGCAAGGTGCGGAACGGCATATGTTCCTCGGCCCCGTTATCGGCCGGCAACACCACCTCAAAGCGGGTTCCCGTCAAGATATCGTCCTGGTGCGGCACGACGCGGAGATCGACCGATTGCGGCAGGCCGGCGGCGCGAATCGCGGCCAGCGCGCCGTCGGTCTCGCCGGGATGGGCGTCGAGCATGGCGGCGACGAACATATCGCCGGCGACACCGCCGACCGCGTCAAGGTGAATACGCCGGGGCATCGCTCAAATTAAGGCGCTTGGAAAGTGCGAACAACTCCTCATCCACTAGTGCCCCCTTTCGTAATTGCGTGACGCGTAGGATCGTTTTTCCCGTTTCCTCGGCAGGAGGGGACGCGAAGGCGATGCGGATCCATCGGCGAGCGTTCCCGACGCCCCGAGGGAGCGGGAAAAGCGACCCTTCGGGCGGCGCTCGGAGGCCCCCGGTCGTCGTCGCGCGCCGCTTGTGATGCTCCAGCATCACGGCGCGCCGCGCTCCTCGCCGGCAACCTCCGAGCGCCGTCCTACGCATCACGCAATTACGAAAGGGGGCACTACCCCCGCTCCGGGCGCATATCGCCGAAATGGCGCGTCAGCGCCATCAACTGCCGATCGCGCCACTCCTGGCGGGCCGGCACCTCGGCCACCGGCGTGGTGCTTTCCATCTCTACCGCCAGGCGCGAAATCAGCTCCGGGTTGAGGGGATGCGGCTCGCGGTGGAGTTCGGCGATGATGCCGCCGATGGCGCCCTGGAACTTGTCGTAATATTCGGTGATGCCGCCGGTGGCGTTGAGATGGTTGGTCTCGAACGGCCCCATGAAGGCCCAGCGCCGGCCGAGACCGTATTTGACGACGTTGTCGATGTCCTCGGCCGAGATATAGCCACCATCGACCAGATGCAGCGCCTCGTGGATGAGGGCGAATTGCAGGCGGTTCAGCACATAGCCGAATATTTCCTTGTTGAGGCGCACCGGCACCTGGCCGATGCCGCGCAGGAATGCGCAGCAGGCCTCGAAAGTTTGCTCGCTGGTCGACGGCCCGAGCATCACCTCGATCACCGGGATGAGATGCGGCGGGTTGACCGGATGGGCGACGATGCAGCGCCCGCCGCCCTCGAGATTGGCCATGAATTCGGAAGGCGGTATCGAGGATACCGAGCTGGCAATCACCGCGCCGGGCGGCGTTTCGCGGTCGAGTTCGCGGAACACCGCGCGCTTGACCTCGACATCCTCGATGACGCTCTCCTGGACATGATCGACGCCCTGAAGCGCATCGGCGAACGATTCGCATTTTTGGATGCGCCCCATGGCGGCTTCGGCATTATCGACGAGGTCGGCTTCGGCCATCGCCGCGAGGCTGCTCTCGATGGCCGGAAGCGCCGCATCCACGGCACCCGGCGCATTGTCATAGAGTGCCACGTCATGGCCGGCGCGGGCGAAGATCGCCGCCCAGGCGCGGCCGAGATTGCCGACGCCGATACAGGCTATTTTCTTTTTGTTCATTTCAGTCTCCAGATTTGGCTGCGCTTTCGGCCCAGCGCGTCATTAATGTGTTTGAGGGTTTGGTCTTGTCCTTGACCTTGTCCGCCGTCGCCACCCCGGCGACCGGCAGCTCCGTCGCGTCGAGCTTGCCGATCTGCACCAGCACCGAGGCCTGATCCCAATAGATATGCTCGTTATAGAGCTTGCCGCCGCGAAAATTGACAATGGCGACGAGCGCTATCTCGACTTTCCTGCCGGTCGGCGCGATGCCCGGCAGCATCCAGTCGATTCCCTGGTCATGGGTGAAGCAGAATATCATCTCATCGACCACGCGGTCGGCGCCGACGGTGCGCGAAATCGGCTCGAAATGGGTGTCCTTGGGCATCTGCGGAATGAAATGATCGGCGTAGAAGCGCCCCAATTCCTCGAACCCGGTGCCGCCGGTCATTACGGGCACGTGATTGACATAGGGCTCGCCGACCATGGTCGAGAGCGTGTCCTCGGTATTGCGCGTCTCGAATTCATATTTGAGATGATCGTCCCACAGCGCCTCAAGATCGAAATGCGGGCCCATCACGCGGTGCAAGGCGGCGATGCTGCGCGAATGCGCCATTTTCGAAGCCGGGCGGTCATAAACCTCGGCCCGGGCGTGGTTGTAGAAGGCGTGATCGACATTGGGGTAGACGTATATCTCGACCTCGTCGCGGCCTTCGAAATGGCCAGAGATTTCCGCCACCGCGGCCTCCGGCACATATTGATCGAGGCCGGCGAAATGCATTTGCAGCGGGCAGGTGATGTTGCCGGATTCTCCCAGTAGCCCTTCGATGCCGACGCCGTAAAAGCGTATGGCAAGGTCGACATCCTGGCGCGCGGCGGTTAGATAGCTGAGCTTGCCGCCGAGGCAAAAACCGAGGCTCGCGACCTTGCCGGTGCATTCCTGCATGGCCCGCAGGGCGCTCACCGTGGCGCCGATATCCTCGATGCCCTGGTCGATATCGAATTTGCCCATCAGATCGATGGCGCTGTTGAAATCACCCTCGCCATAGCCGAGATCGATGCCCGGCTCGAGGCGCCAAAAGAGATCAGGCACGATGGTGACATAGCCTTCTTCGGCGAACAGGTCGGCGGTCTCGCGGAGATTCTGATTGATGCCGAAAATTTCCTGCAGCAGGACCAGACCGGCGCCGCTGCCGCTTGCCGGCAGCGCCAGATAGGCCCCGAAAGAGGCACCATCGCCGGCGCCGATCTCAACCATTGTTCCATTCATTCCTCATCTCCGTGATGCCATCGAAAATCCGTTACAGCTCGGTGCGCAACTGCCATAGCTCGGGGAACAATCGCGTGTCGAGGGCGCGGCGCAAATAGGGCGCGCCGCTGGTGCCGCCGGTGCCGCGCTTATGGCCGATGACGCGCTCCACCGTGGTCATATGCTGGAAGCGCCAGCGCTGGAAATGATCTTCGAGATCGACCAGCTTTTCGGCCAGTTCGTAGAGGTCCCAATGGGCTTCGGTATCGCGGTAGACGGCGAGCCAGGCGCGGCGCACCGAATCGTCGGGCTGATGAACCTGGCGCCAATCGCGTTCCGTTTGGCCGCTATCGACGCCGAGGCCGCGGCGCGCCAGCAGCAGAATAGCTTCCTCGTAGAGGCTCGGCGCCGCCAGCGCGGCACTGAGACGGGCGTGAATTTCCGCATCGTGGCGATGCGGCGCCAGCATCGCCGAATTTTTGTTGCCGAGGGTGAATTCGATCAGCCGGTATTGATGCGACTGAAATCCCAAGGCATTGCCGAGCACGGCGCGGAAGGTCATGTAATCGGCCGGCGTCAGGGTCGAGAGCACGTCCCAGGACTGTATCAGCTGCGCCTGGATGCGCGACAGCCGGGCCAGCATCTTGAACGCCGGCGGCAGATCGTCGGCGCGGATATGCGCCATCGCGGCGCTCAATTCGTGCAGCGCCAGTTTCAGCCACAGCTCCGTCGCCTGGTGAATGACGATAAACAGCATCTCGTCGTGACGCTCGGAGCGCGGCTTCTGGCACGCCAACAGGCGCTCGAGGCCGAGATAATCGCCATAGCTCATGGCGTCGGCGAACTCCGTCGCCGCCCCTTCGGGCAACCCGTTTTCCTGGTCTTTCTCAGCCATGCATGCCTCCGGGGCCGATTGTGATCCTTCAACCCCGCCGCCGCAATCCGTGCATTCGCGGGTCGCTCAGGGCAATATCGCGCCATGACAACGAGAGAAGACTGCGCCGCCCTCGATGCGCGCGACCCGCTGGCGCCCTACCGCGCCCGCTTCGCGCTGCCGGAAGCGGTGATCTATCTCGACGGCAATTCGCTCGGCGCGCTGCCCGTGGCGGCGGCCGAACGCGCCGCCCGGGTCATCGGCGGGGAATGGGGCGATGGCCTCATCCGCAGTTGGAACGACGCCGATTGGGTGGATTTGCCGTTCAAGGTGGGGGACAGGATCGCGGCGCTGATCGGCGCCGAGGCGGGCGAGGTGGTGGCCTGCGATTCGACCTCGGTCAATCTGTTCAAACTGCTGGCGGCGGCCTTCGCGCTACGCCCGAAGAGGCATGTCGTGGTCACCGACAGCGATAATTTCCCGACCGACAATTATATCGCCGAGGGCGTCGGCGAATTCCTCGGCCCGCGCGTCGAGCGCCGCCTGGTTGCCGGTGACCGGATTATCGATGCCATTGACGAAGATACCGCGGTGGTGTCGCTCACCCATGTCAATTACCGCATCGGGCGCATCCATGACATGGCGGCGATCAGCGCCGCGGCGGCGGCCCATGGCGCGCTCAGCCTGTGGGATTTGAGCCATAGCGCCGGCGCCGTGCCGCTCGAGCTGAACCGCGCCGGCGCCGACCTCGCCGTCGGCTGCGGCTATAAATATCTCAATGGCGGGCCCGGCGCGCCGGCCTATCTGTTCGTCGCCGAGCGCCATCACGCGGCCATCCGCCAGCCGCTCAGCGGCTGGATGGGCCATGCCGCGCCGTTCGACTTTTCCTCCGACTTCCGCCCGGCGCCGGGCATCGCGCGCATGCTTTCGGGCACGCCGCCGGTGATCGCGCTGGCGGTTTTAGAGAGCGGCCTGGATATCCTCGCCGAGGCCGGCATGGCGGCGCTCAGAGCCAAATCGGTGGCGCTCAGCGAGCTTTTCATGGCACGCATCGAAGCGAGGAGCGCCGGCCATGACCTGGAACTCCTGTCGCCGCGCGATTCCGCCGAGCGCGGCAGCCAGGTTTCATATTCTTTCGAGCATGGTTATGGCGCCGTGCAGGCGCTGATCGCGCGCGGCGTGATCGGCGATTTTCGCCAGCCCGACGTCATGCGCTTCGGCTTGGCGCCGCTATATCTGCGCCATGTCGATGTCTGGGACGCCGCCGAGGCGCTCGGCGAAGTGCTTGACGGCGAAGAATGGCGCCGCCATGCCTACGGCGAAAAGGGCGCTGTAACTTAGGCGATCAGGAAACGCTCCATGCCCGTGCGCAATTGGGCCGGGATCGGCGTCGGTTTTGGTTCGTCGCCGAGGGCGGCATAGACCAGCACCTGGCGCATTTTGAAGCGCTCCTCTTCGCCGCAGACCGCGCCTATGTCGAGCGTGAAGGAGGATTTGCCGAGTTTTGCTACGCCCAGCGTCAGGCGCAGCACATCGGCGATCCGGCTGGCGGCGGAGAACGAAATATCGAGGCTGACGGTGGGAACGCCATAGGCCATGCCGTGATGCAACAGATGGTAGGGATGGTCCAGTTCCTCGGCGAACCAATCCTCGACGAGGGCGCTGGCCATCTCGAAATAGCGCGGATAGAAAACGATTCCGGCCGGGTCGGTATCGCTGAAATGCACCGCGATGTCGCGCGAGAAGGTGGCCATCAGCTTCGCGCCGCCCGCTCGATCTCGCGCAGGCGAAAGCGCTTCACCTTGCCGGTATCGGTTTTGGGCAGCGCCTCGACAAATTCGATGGCGCGCGGATATTTGTAGGGCGCGATGCGGCTTTTGACGAATTTCTGTAATATTTCGACGAGCGCACTGTCGCCGGCAACGCCGCTTTGCAGGACGATGAACGCCTTGACGATATTGCCGCGCGCTTCGTCGGGCGAGGCGACGCAGGCGCATTCACCCACCACGTCATGCTCCAAGAGGGAAGCTTCGACTTCCGGGCCGGAGATATTGTAGCCGGCCGAGATGATCATGTCGTCGAGGCGAGCCTCGAACCAGAAATAGCCGCCCGAATCCATGCGGTAGGCGTCGCCGGTGAGATTCCAGCCACCCTCGACATAGTTTGCCTGCTTCTCGCCCATGAGATAGCGGCAGCCGGTCGGCCCGCGCACGGCGAGGCGGCCGATCTCGCCGGGCGGCAATTCCCTTCCATCCTCGCCGATCACGCGCGCTTCGTATCCCGGCACCGCCTTGCCGGTGGCGCCGGGGCGAATCTCGCCGTCGGCTGAAGAAATAAAAATATGCAGCATTTCGGTGGCGCCGATGCCGTCGATGATGGCCAGGCCGGTGGCGGCGCGCCACGCCTCGAAGGTGGCTTTGGGCAGTGTCTCGCCGGCCGAGATGCAGCGCCTGAGGCTGGATATGTCATATGGCCCGAGCTTATCCAGCATGGCGCGGAAGCCGGTCGGCGCGGTGAACAGCACGCTCGCTTTGTGCTCGGCGATTGCGGCCAGCAGGCCGTCCGGGTTGGGCTGCTCGATCAATAACGCCGCCGCGCGGGCGCGCAGCGGAAACAGCAGCAAACCGCCGAGGCCGAAGGTGAAGGCGAGCGGCGGGCTGCCGCAAAAGATATCGTCCGGGGTTGGCTTGACGCAGGCCGGCGGGAAGCAATCGCAGGCGGCCATGATATCGCGGTGGAAATGCATGACGCCCTTGGCGCCGCCGGTGGTGCCGGAGGTAAATGCGATGAGGCAGGTATCCTCGGCCGAAGTATCGATAGCGGCGAAATCGCCGGTCTTGGCGGCCATCCTTTCGCGCAAGCCCCCGCCGCGGCCGAAGTGAATGATGTCGGTGAGGCGGGGCGAGAGCGTTTGCGCCCAGGCCAACTCCTCGCCCAGCCTTTCGTCACAAAGCGCCAGCCCGACCTCGGCCTTCTCGATCATCGAGGACAGCTCGCGCGCGCGAAGGAGCGGCATGGTGGCGACGGCGATGGCGCCGGCCTTGACCACGCCGAGCCAGCACGCCGCCAGCATCGGCGTATTGGCGGCGCGCAACAACACCCGGTTGCCCGGCACGATATTCAGATCCTCGTGCAGCACCGCGGCCACGCAATTGGCTTTATGTTGCAGCTCGGCATAGCTCCAGCTCAGGCCCGGCGCCAGAATCGCGGTCCTCTCGCCATCGCCCTCGGCGACCGCGCGGTCGAGCAGCTCGGATACGCAATTGAGGCGGGCGGGATATTGCAGTTCGGGGCGGCTGAAAATAAATTCGGGCAAGGTTTCGGGCGGCGGCAGGTTTGCCGCCGCGAAAGTGTCGATATGGGCGCTCCTCACCGCCATCAATTGCCCTCGAAGACGGGTTTACGCTTGGCCGCGAAGGCCTCGAAGGCGCGCCGGAAATCCTGCGTTTGCAAGCAGATGGCCTGGGCTTCCGCTTCGGCGTCGATGGCGGCGTCGAGGCCCATATCCCATTCTCGGTTGAGCATGGCCTTGGTCATGCCGTGGGCGAAATTGGGGCCGGCGGCGAGCTTTTGTGCGAGTTTTTCGGCCTCGACTTGCAGTTCCTCCGGCGCGCACAGGCGATTGAAGAAGCCCCAGCGCTCGCCTTCGGCGCCGGACATCGCTCTGCCGGTGAACAGCAATTCCGCGGCGCGCCCCTGGCCGATCAGGCGCGGCAGGATGGCGCAAGCGCCCATGTAGCAGCCGGCCAGGCCGACGCGGGTGAACAGGAATGCGGTTACACTGGCCTCGGTGCCGAGGCGCATATCGGCCGCCATGGCGATGGCGGCGCCGGCGCAGACGCCGTCTATGGCGGCGATCACCGGCTGGCGGCAGGCGCGCATGGCCTTGACCAGATCGCCGGTCATGCGGGTGAAATCGAGCAGCTCACCCATGTTCATTTTGGTCAGCGGGGCGATGATCTCGTGCACGTTGCCGCCCGAGCAGAAATTGCCGCCGGCGCCGGTGACGATCACCGCATCTATATCCTCGGCATCGTTCAGGCTGCGAAACATGTCGCGCAACTCGGCATATGATTCGAAGGTCAGCGGATTTTTCTTCTGCGGCCGGTTGAGGGTAATGGTCGCCACCCCGCCCTCCGCCGACCACAGGAAATGCGCCGCTTCATAATGCGCCATCTTCATGCCGCGTCCCTCCCTTCGCCACGGCCGCCGATCGACAGTTTGACCTTGGCCAAGAGCGCCATCAGCGCCTCGCGCTCCTCCGCGTCGAGGCCCGCCAACATTTCCTCGATCCAGCCCTGATGCGCCTTCGCCATCGCCGTGAATTCCCTGCGCCCGCGCGCGGTCAGCGCAAGCCGCGATGAGCGCCGGTCGGCCGGCGGCGACCAGCGCCTGGCCAGACCTTCGCGCGCCAGGCGCTCGGCGACGCCGGTGACATTGCCGTTGGAGACCATCAGGCGGCGCGACAGCTCGCCCATGGAGAGGCCGTCGGGCGCGCGCTCGAGCGCCGCCATCATGTCGAAGCGCGGCAGCGTCGCGCCGAACTCGCGGCGAAGCCGCGTGCGCACTTCGCGCTCGACCATGCTGGAACAGGTCAACAGCCCGAGCCAAAGACGCAGCGATTCCCTGGCGTCAGCCATTATTTCCTCGCTTCGCGAGCCGGCAATTTCTCGCTTCGCGAGGCACTACATCCACCCCCCACCGGCCATGGCGATAGACTGGCCGGTGATCGATTCCGAACCCGGCAGGCACAGCCAGGCCACCGTGGCGGCGACTTCGCTGGCCGCGATGATGCGGCCTTGCGGATTTTTCTTGGTCAACTCACCGCGCGCATCCGCTTCGCTCATGCCGGTGATTTTGCGGATGTTGGCGACGCCGGCCTCGACCATGCCGGTCTCGACATAGGCCGGGCAGACGGCGTTCACGGTTATGCCTTTCTTGACCATCTCCAGCGCCAGGGTGCGGGTGAGGCCGATCATGGCATGTTTGGAGGCGCTGTAGGCGGCGATATAGGGCTGGCCCGAAATCCCCGCCAGGCTCGAAATGTTGACGATGCGGCCCCAGCCCGCGTCGATCATGGCGGGCAGCACCTGCTGGGTGCAGACATGGGCGCCGATCAAATTCACTTCCATCAGCCGGCGCATCATATCGGACGAGGTGCGTAAGTAAGGCGCCGTCTCGGCGATGCCCGAATTGTTGATCAGGATATCGATGGCGCCGAGCGAGGCGGTGGATTCGGCGAAGATGCGCTCGACCGCTTCTTCGTCGGTGACGTCGAGCCGGCGCGCTTCTGCGCGCGGCGCCCCTGGCGCACCCGACAGCTTCGCCGCCATGGCTTCGAGCTTTTCCATATTGCGCCCGGTGAGCGTCAATTTCGCGCCGCTCGCCGCCAGGGCTTCTGCGCTGGCGCCGCCGATGCCGTGACCGCCGCCGGTGATCAGGGCGTGCTTGCCGTTAAGTTCCATAGCGCTGCTCATATCGGTTGTGCCATCTGTTGTGCCCTTTCGGTTAAACGTTCGAGCTGTTCCTTGCCGGTCAAATAGGGGTTCGGCCATTGAACGCCGTCATACCCAGCTCGGCCGCCGCATGCTGCGTCCAGTTGGGGTTGGCGAGATGGGGCCGCGCCAGGGCGCAGAGATCGGCGCGCCCGGCGGCGAGAATGGAGTTGACGTGATCGGCCTCGAAAATATTGCCGGCGGCGATGGTCGGAATGCCGGCTTCCAGACGGATGCGTTCGGCGAACGGGGTTTGGAACATGCGGCCATAGACGGGCTTGGCTTTGATACTGGTCTGCCCGGCCGAGACGTTGACGATATCGACGCCGGCTTCCTTCAGCATGGCGGCGATGGTCACGGCGTCCGCCGCCTCGATGCCGCCCTCGACCCAGTCGCTGGCCGAGATGCGCACCGAGAGCGGCTTGTCCCAGCGCGCCCGGACGGCGGAGAGAATTTCCGGCGGATAGCGCATGCGGTTTTCCAGCGAGCCGCCATATTCATCCTGGCGGCGGTTGCTGAGCGGCGTGATGAAGGCGGAGAGCAGATAGCCATGGCCGAAATGCAGCTCCACCATGTCGAAAGACGCGATCGCGCCGCGTTCAAGCGCCCGCAGGAATTGTTCTTTTACCTCCGCCATATCGTCCAAAGTCATTTGGCGCGGCGTGGCGTTGGCCGGCGACCAGGCGATGGGCGAAGGCGCGATCAGTTCCCAGCCGCCTTCGTCGAACGCCTCGTCCGCGCCCTCCCAGGCGAGTTTGGTGGCGCCCTTGGGGCCGGCATGGCCGAGTTGCAGGCATATCTTGGCGGCGCTCGCGGCGTGGCAGAAATCGACGATGCGTTTCCAGGCGGCGGCGTGGCTCTGGCGATGCATGCCGGTGCAGCCCGGCGTGATGCGCCCCTCGGCGCTGACGCAGGTCATCTCGGTAAACACCAGGCCGGCGCAGCCTTGGGCGCGCGCGCCGAGATGCACCAGGTGAAAATCATTGGGCTCGCCATCTTGGGCGCTATAGGTCGCCATCGGCGAGACGATGATGCGGTTGGCGAGTTGCATGCCGCGCAATGTGTAGGGCGTGAACATCGGCGGCACGGCCTCGGGCCGCTCCTTACCCGTCGCCCGCCCGGTGAACCAGGATTCGACACTTTCGAGCCAGTCCCTGTCGCGCAGGCGCAGGTTTTCGTGGTTGACGCGCTGGCTCCGCGTCAGCAGCGAATAGGCGAACTGGATCGGCTCCAACTCCGCGTAACGCGGCACATCCTCGAACCATTGCGTCGAGTTGCGCGCCGCACTTTGCAGCTTGATCACTTCGAGGCGGCGCTCACCCTCATAGATTTCGAAGGCAGCCTGGAGGTTGCCCTTCTCGGTGATCAGATCGGCCAGGCTGATGGCGTCCTCGAAGGCGAGCTTGGTGCCCGAGCCGATCGAATAATGCGCCGTATGCGCCGCGTCGCCCATCAGCACCACATTGTCGAACGACCAATGGGCGCAGGAGATGGCGGGGAATTTGCGCCACGCCTCGTCGCGCGGATGCGGCGCGTCGTTGAGCAGCTTGTCGCCGTCGAGGTAATCGGCGAACAGCCCCTCGCACCATTCGATGCCGGCTTGCAGCTCCATTTCCCCAAGCCCCGCCGCCTGCCACACCTCTTCCGGCATCTCGACGATAAAGGTGCAGGTATCGTCATCGAAGCGGTAGGCATGCGCCCACACCCAGCCATGTTTGGTGTGGACAAATATGAAGGTGAAGGCGTCGAATTTGTGCCTGGTGCCGAGCCAGATGAAGCGGTTCTTGCGCACATCGACGCTGGGCCGGAATTTCTCGGCGTAGGTGTCGCGCACGCGACTGTTGATGCCGTCGGCGGCGACCACCAGGTCATGACCGAGATAGGGTTCGATGCTCTCGACCTCGCGCTCGAAGATGACCTCGACGCCGAGCTCACCGGCGCGCCGTTGCAAAATATTCAGCAAGCGGCCGCGCGCGATACCGCAAAAGCCATGCCCGCCCGAGGTGATCGTGGCGTCCTTGAAATGCACGTCGATATCGTCCCAATGGGCGAAGCTGGCAAGGATCTCCCGCGCCGCCTCGGGATCGTTATCGCGCAAATTCTGAATGGTGGCATCGGAGAACACCATACCCCAGCCAAACGTATTGCCCGCCGCATTGCGCTCGATCACGGTGATTTCATGGCCGGAATCGCGCAGCTTCATCGAAATAGCAAAATAAAGCCCGGCCGCCCCGCCGCCGATACAGGCAATTCTCATGGCCATGGCCTTTCTAGCAACTTCCCCGCCCTGACCGTATTCTTTTAGGCTTAAAATATATTTAGGGCAAGCATTTGCTATGCGAATTAGCGCAACCTTGTACCGTGCTTTGGTTAAATGTGAATCTACCGGTTAGCATGGCCTGCGATCGACCAAATTTCTCCGATATCAATCGAGTCTGACCCCTTTGATCATGCAAGATGGCGAAATGGAACGGCGGCAATGATCAGCGAGCGCTAACTTTGCCGTTTCACGGCAGCGACCTGGCAACACGAAAACCGTAGTCGTTGTAGCGGACCCCGGGGGCGTACTTATTGCGGGAAGCTGACCGCACGTACCTGGGAGCGACGATCCACGAACCGCCCCGGAGAATGCGATAATAACAGTCGCCGGTCGTCCAAACATCTGTATCCGACGGCGCGCCTGCATAACTTTCGTTCCAACAATCCTCTACCCATTCATACACGTTGCCATGCACATCATGCAGACCAAATAAATTTGGCGAAAAGCTCCCAACCCGAACTGTCTCGCCGCTAAAGCTATAATTAGCCTGTGACGTCCTTATTGAATCGCCAAAATGATATCGCGTCGTCGTCCCTGCACGCGCCGCATATTCCCACTCAGCTTCGCTCGGCAGGCGGTAGGCATGACCCGTCTCGCGGCTTAGCCATGCCGTGTACGCCTTGGCATCCTGATAATTCACATTGATCACCGGCCGCTTGCCGCGGCCCCATCCCCTGTCGTCAGGTCGATAGCCGTTGCAGCCGCCATCGGCGACGCAAGCGTCCCATTCGGCGAACGTCACCTCGTATTTGCCAATCGCGAAAGGCTGGCCGACCGTGACCCGGTGTACTGGCCTCTCTTCGCTGCTGTGACGATCAGTCTCGCTCTCCGGCGCGCCATATTGAACGTACCGGCTGGCACAACCACCATCTCCGGGCAATCTGGACAGTCACGGAAGGTCTCGCCGACGCCAGGATCCGCCGCCCGCGCGTTTCCCGGCGCCGTGGCGCACGCCGCCAATGCCAGAATTCCCAAAGCGCCCAATGCATGTGCCAGCTTCATTTCCAAACCTCACCTCAAGACCTGCGCGAATAGTCAATGGCTCAAGCCATTTACGCAAGGAGCACGGTTGGGCTGCCGCTGGCGGAATCATGCCCCGATGGTCATGCATGCCGGCGCCGCGACTGAAATCAATGGGGCAAGAAATCAATGGGGTCAGACTCGATTGATCGATGGCCTTTCAACCGACTGTCCTGCACTGGATTTTATTTTAAGCTTAAAATAACTCGCCGGCACGCCAAAGCTATTTTATAGCTACTTTAGCAAAAGCTATTCCGCCGCTGCCGCGTCTTCCGGCGCGTATTGGGCGATCCAGCTTTCTTCGAAGCCGTAATCCTCGGTGGCTTTTTCGCGGCTGATATAGCCTTCCAGCACATCTTCAACGATCGCCGCGCGATCGCGCTTGGCCGGGTCGCCGAAGCCGCCGCCGCCTGGGGCCTTGACCGAGATGCGCTCATCCGGGGCGATCGGCACGTTGGAATATTTGCTCGACGAGACCTTGCCGAAGGCCAGCTTGATGGTCTGCCAGTCGTTGGCGCCCTTGGCCTGGTAGAGCGTCGCGCCCGGCACCGAGCGCTTGCCGCCCTTCAAACCCCAGGAGGTGCGGATATGTTTGTTGGTCATCTGGCTGATCATCACGTCGCCGGTGCACAGCATGGTCTTTGAAATGCTGAGGCCGCCGCGATGCTCGCCGGCGCCGCCCGAATCGGGGCGCAGCGCATATTCCTCGACGATCCACGGATAGCGCGTTTCGAACACTTCCGTCGGCGTGTTGGCGCAATTGCCGTTGATCGAATCGGTGGCGTCGTTGCCGTCGGCGAATTGGCGCCCGCCATAGCCGACATAGGTGAAATCGAAAGCGCCGAAGGGCTCGTCATTCTCCTCGTCATGGCCGCCGAAGACGAAGCAGCCATGGGTGGTGCCTTCCGAGGCCATGACGCGGTGCGGCGCGCATTCCGACATGGCGCCGAAGATGCAGGCGACGATGAGGGGATGGGTCTCGGTATTGCCGCCGACCTCGGAGCCGGGATAGTCGACATTCATCACCGTGCCGGCCGGCGAAATCACGCGGATCGGGCGGAAGCAGCCGGAATTCTTGGGGATCGTCTGGTCGGTCAGGTGCAGCATGGCGTTGTAGGAGGCCGACCAGGCGACGCCGAGGGTGGCGTTGATCGGCCCCTTGGCCTGCGGCGACGAGCCGGTATAGTCGATCACCACCTCGTCGCCCTGCACGTTGACGGCGACGCGGATCCAATATTCCTTGGCCTCGATGCCGTCGTCTTCCAGGCAATCCTCGAAGGTATAGCGGCCATCGGCGAAGGCGGCGATCTCGGCGCGCATGCGCGATTCGGAATAATCCATCAGATCGCTGACGGTCTGGCGGAATGTCTCTTTGCCGTATTTGCCGATCAGCTCGCCCAGGCGCTTCTCGCCCATGTCGACGGCGCTGATCAGGGCGCGGAGATCGCCGTAATTGCCGCGCGGCGTGCGCACGTTGGCGAGCAGCAGCTTCCACACTTCGGCCACGTCCTCGCCGCGTTTCACCAGCTTGACCGGCGGCACCCTGAGACCCTCGTGGAAGATTTCCGTCGCCTCGCCGGGGAAGCCGCCCGGCACCATGCCGCCGGTCTCGACGAAATGGCCGATCGAGACGGCAAAGCCCATCAATTCGCCGGCGACGAAGATCGGCTTGAACATGGTGTGCTCGGGCGTGTGCAGGCCGCCCCGGTAGGGGTCGTTGTGGATGATGACGTCGCCGGGATCGATATCGGGTATCTCCTTCACCATCGAGCGCACCAAGAGCGGCACGCCGCCGATCTGCGCTGGACAGAATTCGGCCACCGAGATCATTTCACCCTCCGGGCTGGCCAGCGCGCAGGTGAAATCCTCGGCCTCGCTGAAGATGGTGGAATAGGCGGTTTTCTGGACGTTCACGCCCATCTCGCGGCAAATCGCGACCATGGCGGAATCGATGATATTCATCGTCACCATATCCATGCTGCGTCTCTCCCTTTTACTGTGACGCCGGTGCGTCTGTTACGACGCTGGCGCGGTGGCGATATCTCCGAGCAGCAGATTGCCGTAACCGTCGACGCGCAGATTCTGCCCCGGTCGGACGACCGTGATCGAGGCCGGCTCTTCGATCAGAGCGGGCCCCTGCAGGCGCTGGCCGCCGAGCAGCCTGGCGCGGTCATAGACCTTTGCGTCATGGGCGCCGTCGTCGAACACCACCGGGCGCACGGCGATCGGCTCGGGCGCCGCCTCGGACGCCGGCAGCTCGGGCAGCGCCAGCCGCTCGGCGACGGATATCGCCGTCACCTTGATGCTGATCAGCTCGATGGTTTCGCCCGGAATATCGAAATTGTAGCGTGCCTTGTGGGCGGCGTGGAAGCTGCGCCAAATCGAGGCGATGCTGGCATCGTCGAAGCGCTCGAAATCGATCGCCACTTCAAGCTCGTGATTCTGGCCGAAATAGCGCATCTCCAGCGAGCGGTAGATTTCGACCGAGGAACTATAGCCCTGGTCGGCGATCCCTTGTGTCGATTCGCGCACCAGATCCTCCATCACATCGTTGGCATGGTCGCGCCGGAACGCCTTCGAGGTCATCGGCGCGGTGCGCTCCACATCGATGCGGGCATCGGTCATGGTGAAGCCGAAGGCGGAGAACTGGCCGGGATGGTTGGGCACGATGCCGGACGGGATGTTGGCGAGCGGCATCAAATCGGAAATATGCACCGGCCCGGCGCCGCCGAAGGCGAGCAGGGTGAAGTCGCGCGGATCGAGGCCGCGTTCGGTGAGCACCGAGCGCAGCGCGCCGATCATGTTGTTGTTGGCGATCTGTATGATGCCGAGCGCGGTTTCCTCGGGCGATTTGTCGATCTCCGTGGCGACCTCGGCGATCGCGCTTTCGGCCGCCGCCATGTCGAGCGTCATCTGGCCGCCCAAAAAATTCTCCGGATTGATGCGTCCCAGCACCACATTTGCGTCCGTCACCGTCGCCTTGGTACCGCCCTGGCCGTAACAGGCCGGGCCGGGAGCGGCGCCGGCGCTCTCGGGTCCGACGCGCAGCATGCCGCCCTTGTCGATCCAGGCCAGCGAGCCGCCGCCGGCGCCCATGGTGCGGATATCGATCATCGGGATCTGGATCGGCACGCCGAACTCGATCTCGAAACTGGTCGTAAAACTCTCGCGCCCGTCGACCACGGTCGAGACATCCGTGGAAGTGCCGCCCATGTCGAGGGTCACCAGGTGATCGGCGCCGGCCAGGCGGGCGATCTGCTTGGCCCCGACGACGCCGCCGGTGGGGCCGGAAAGGGTAAGCTGGATCGGCGCCTTGGCGGCCGCCGCGAGCGACATCTCGCCGCCGTTCGATTTGATCACGGCGACGCGCTTGTTGACGCCCTGGTCGGCGAAGCGCGTGTTCAGGCTGGCCAGATGGCGGCTCACCAGCGGCTTGATATAGGCGTCGGCAAGGGTGGTGGAGGAGCGCTCATGCTCCTTCCATTTGGGCAGCACGTCATAGGAGATGGAGACCGGCTTGTCGGGGCAAATCTCGGCGAAGATTTTCTTGACCCGGCGCTCATGCACCGGCGTGACATAGGAAAACAGCAGGCACACGGCAACCGCCTGGATGCGCCCGTCCTCGGCAATGCGCTGCGCCACGTCGCGCACGCCGGCTTCATCGAGCGCAATATATTCCTCGCCGCGCGAGGTGATGCGCCCGGCCACTTCGAAGGCGTGGCGGCGCTTCATCAGCGGCTTCGATTTGATCCAGGTGATGTCGTAATGGCTTTGCCGCTTGCCGCGCTGGATGAAGGGCACGTCGCGGAAGCCCTCGGTCGCGACATAGGCGACCACGGCACCTTTGCGCTCCAAGACGGCGTTGGTGGCGATGGTGGTGCCGAAACGGAGATGCTCGATCTCGCCGGCCGGCCCGGCCTGCTCGAGCCCGCCGACGATGCCCTCGGCGGGATCGTCCGGCGTCGATAGAGCCTTCCATACGGTGAGGTTGCGTGAATCGCGGTCGTAGGCGACGAAATCCGTAAACGTGCCGCCGACGTCTATGCTGACATCCTTGCCCATGCTGGAGTTCGAGCGTCAGCCGGCTTTGTGGATGCCTTCGCGCGGCAGCGGAATGCGCGGCTCGTCGACGCCGGCGGCGCGCGCCGAGGCCCATTGCTGGCACCAGTCCGAACAGAACAGCTTGGCTTCGCCCGCCACTTCGCCTTTGAGCCCGTCCTCATAGAGGAGGACGCCGCAATTGTCGCATTTGATATAGCGCTCGATGTAATAGCCATTGTCCGAAAAGCGCATGTCTTCCCTCGTTTGATATGGTTTGGCCGGCGTTCCGCCATATGGCCATCGGTTGGCGCTGATTGTGGCCAAGCCGGCCCGCCATTACAATTGCCTTGTTGCGCCGCTGGCAAGATTGATGCGCCGTTCTCGGCGATTGTTCAGGATCGCGCAATCATTTGCTTGGCAAGCTCGTGGCGAAAAACCTTGCCGGCGGCGTTGAGCGGCATTTCCTCGACAAAAAAGATGCGCTCCGGGCATCGGTAGCTGGCCAGTTGGCTCTTGCAATGGGAGATGATCACCGCGCCATCGGCGTGGCGTCCCTCGGGCACCACCGCCGCCACGACGATTTCGCCCCAGGTCTCGTCGGGCAGGCCCAAAATCACCGCGTCGCGCACGCCGGGCGCCGCCAGGAGAACCGGCTCGACCTCGGACGGATAGACGTTTTCGCCGCCGCGGATGATCATATGTTTCTTGCGCCCGGCCAAATAGACATAGCCGTCACCGTCCTGGTAGCCGAGGTCGCCGCTATGGATCCAGCCGTTCTTAAGAGTGGCGGCGGTTTCCTCGGGCAGGTTCCAGTATCCCGACATCGCGGTGCCGGCGCGCGTCACGATCTCGCCGATTTGGCCCTGGGCCAGCGCAGCGCCGGCATTGTCGCGGATCATCAGGTCGACGCCGGCGCTTGCCCGGCCAACCGATTCGAGCCGCCCGGGCGCAATCCCGGCAAGCGCGCCCTGGTGATCCTCCGGCGTCAGCACGGTCTGGGGCAGGTCTTCGGTCTGGCCGAGAAACTGTATCAGGCCGCCCTGATAGACACCCATTAGCTTGCGCAGCAGGGCCAGGCTCATGGGTGCCGCAGTGTACATGATCAGCCTCAGCCCGGCGAAGATCTCGGGCGTGAAATCGTCGCGCGCCAGCGCCATGCCGAGGATCGTCGGCACGGTGTTGATGAAAGTGACCTGGTGCTCGCGCATAGCGGCAAATGTGATTTCGTAATCGAACTGCGGCAGGATCACCTGGGTCGCGCCGCGTTGCAGCGCCGCCAGGCTGAGGATCATGCACGAGATATGGAACATCGGCGTTGTCATATGCATGACGTCGTCCATCCCGAGGCGCAATTCATACATCATCTTGAGCGCGCGAAGATTGGCCGTGTACTGGTCGATCACGGCGCCCTTGGGCCGCCCGGTGGTGCCGCTGGTGTAGCAGATGGTGAGCGCCGATGACGGATGCGGGGCGCTCAGGCGGACCGGGCCCCCGGCAGGCCGATTTGGGCGCCATCGTCGATACGCCGCCAGTCGAGCGCCAGCGACGGTGCTAGTTCATCGGCCGCCGCCGCGTAACGAGAGTTGGCGAGCAGCAAACGGGCGCCGGAATCCTCGATCTGGAAGCGGTATTCGGGCACCCGCTGGCGGTAATTCAGGGGCACGGCAACGGCACCCAAAACACCCAGCGCACAAAGCGATTCGAGAAAATTGAGGCTGTTGACGTCGAGGATGGCGACGCGCTCGCCCGGCGCGATACCCAGCCCTTTGAGATGATCCGCTATCGCCGCCACATCGGCGGCAAACTGCCTGAACGTCACGCTGCGCTCGGGCGCCACGGCGCAGATCTTGTCGCCATAGCCGTTGGCCGCCGCCTCGACAAGCGCCGGGATACTGTAAACCGCGAGATTATCCATCAGCGCCTGCCGGGCTTGCCGCTAATCCGCGTAGCGGCTCTGTATCCATTTGATCGCGGCCGAGAAGCCGTCGCGGTTAAAGCGTTCGAGAAACTCCGTCTTGACCGCGTTGGGGGTGACATTGGCGGTGACGAAGGCCTCCTTGCCCATTTCGACACAGGACTGGAAGCCCATGATCTCGTAGGACCGGTTTACCGCCGACTTGTTCTGGTGCCAGGTCTCCGGCGCGAAGCCCATCAGCCGCTTGGCCATGCGCGTGACATTCGCCTCCAGCTCATCCGGCGCCGAGACCTGGTTGAGGATGTCGTAGCGCATCGCGGTCTCCGCCGAAACCAGCTCGCCCGACAACAGGATATGCTTGGCCTGGCGCATGCCCAGCACCCACGGGCTGATCAAAAAGGGCGGTGCGTCGGACAGCAGGATTTCCGGCTCGCCCAATTGCGCGCTGGTGTCGGCATAGGCGAAGTCAGAGGCCATGGCGAGCTCGAAAGCGCCACCCAGGCAATAACCCTGGATCGCCGATATCACCGGCTTCTTCAGGTTCCACACCGCCCAGCAAGCCGCGTTGCCGACATCGACATAGTCGCGGAACGCATTGGGCAGTGGCTCGGCGAGATCGCCGCCGAGCGCCGCGGTGAGGTCGTATCCGGCGGAGAAATTGCCGCCCTCGCCGCGCAGCGCGACGGTGCGAACCGCACCGTCGCCGGCCGCCTCATCGAGCGCCGCCTGAAGCTCGCGCCATTGCAGGAGGTTGAACGCGTTCACCACATGGGGCCGATTGAAGCTGATCCACATCAGGCCATCGGCCCGGCTCACCTTTAGCGTTTCATACTGTGCCAACGGACTATTTCCTCCACCATCATGCCAACACCACCGCGCGGCAAGGATGTCATACGCTTTCCATCACAATCAAGCCGCAGCCCGGCGAGTCGGCCGATTGATTCAAATCATTGAGGACCGGACAATCGCTCGGCTGGTGGGGATATGCCGCCTTGGCTGGTAGGGTCATTTTGCCCCTCCCGCGGTCAAACCCGGCATTCCGCCTGGACCAGGTTTTGGTGGGTGGGTCATGATAGGAATGCGAAAAGGCATTCGCCGTCAAATTTTGTGGAGATACCATGTCTAACCTGCTTTTCACGGAGGGCGAGCACGCGCAGGCTGCTCGGCTTACCCAGTCCTTTGCTTCCAGATATCACGCCAGCTTGTCCGAGCGGCCGGTATTTCCCGATGTCGATCGCGCCGCATTGCGAACGCTCATGGAACTCCTTTGCCAAAGACCCCTGAACCGCTGGCCGGTTTGTTTGCCGAGCTGGAGAGGATCGTCATCGAGAATTCCACCCACACGGCGCATCCGAGATTTCTGCCCTATGTGCAGCCTTCGCCGAACGCCTTATCCGCCTACGCGGAGAACGTCGCCGCGGTTATCAACCAGAATTGCAATCTCTGGCACCTCTCTCCCGCCGCGAATGCCATCGAGCAAACTGTTTTGCGGTGGTTTGCCGATCTTTACGGATTTCCCGCCGAGGCCGGCGGCATCATTACCAGCGGCGGCTCGGCGGCAAACCTGATCGCGCTCACCGCGGCACGCGACAGGTTGCTCGGCGATCAGGCAAGGTGGAAAGGACTTCAGGGGCAAAAAGCGCCATTGACCCTCTACACTTCGGATGAGGTTCATTCCAGCATCGATAAAGCGGTTTCCGTTTTAGGCATCGGAACCGATTACCTGCGTCATATCCCGACAGATGATCAGTTCCGGATACGTCTTGATGTGCTGGAAAAGGCGGTCGCCGAGGATCGCCAGGCCGGATTACAGCCTTTTTGCGTCATTGGTAACGCCGGCACGGTGACCACGGGTGCGATTGATCCCATCGGCGAGCTGTCAAAATTTTGCCGCCGCGAAGATTTATGGCTTCACATTGACGGCGCGTACGGCGCTCTGGCGGTGCTCAGCGATCGTTTCAAGACGCCCATGTCTGATATCGGGGTGGCCGACTCGGTTTCCTTGGACCCTCACAAATTCCTGTTCTATTCGTTCGAGGCCGGTTGCGTTCTAGTGCGTGACAAGCAGACCCTGCGTCACGCTTTCGGAGCTTCGCCAAGCTATCTTACGATGTTCGAGGATCCCGATTTCCTCGATTTCGCCAATTATGGGCCGCAACTGTCGAGAGGCTTCAAGGCCTTTAAAGTGTGGTGGTCATTGAAGCATTTCGGTGCCGACAGCTTTGCCGCGGTGATAAACCGCATGGCCGATCTGGCCGCCCATATGGGCAACAGGATTGAACGGCATCCGGGCCTCGAACTGTTGGCACCGGTGGTTTTCAATTGTGTGTGTTTTCGGCTGGCGGACAGTACGGCAAGCGAAAACCGCGCTGTCCTGAAGGCGCTGGTGGACAGCGGTGATGCATTTTTGGGACCCGCGAATGTCAAAGGCGAAATCGGCTTGCGTGCGTGCTTCATGAATCTCCGCACAACGGAAGAGGACGTTGATTTTATCCTCGACAGAACCGTCGAGCTGAAATCGGCGGTACGATGATGGGCGCAAAACCAAGCGCCACCTCAAGCGGCGCCAAAGGTTTCGACGAATTTCTGATGCCCGCTCATGTCCGGTATTGTGAAGGGTTGTCGGATGTCCGCTGTTACTGGAAGCGGACTTCGGCAAACCGAGGCTTTGGGTCCAAAAACTCACTCGGTTGTGGCGCATGATAGACTCCTAACTCGCTCATCTTTAGACTCGCCGAGCTGACGCTTCATGGGCCTTGGAGGGCTGTCCGCAATGACGGAGAAGGTCGAGCGCAGGCTCGCCGCGGTGCTGAGCGCCGACGTCGTCGGCTACAGCCGACTTATGGGCGTCGATGAGGAGGGCACCTACGCGCGTCTCAAGACGCATCTCGAAGAACTCCTGAAACCCAAGATTGACGAGCACCGGGGACGCGTCATCAAGTTCACGGCGACGGCCTGCTGGCGGACTTTTCCAGCGCCGTCGATGCCGTGCGCTGCGCCGTTGCGGTGCAGCGTGAGATGGTGGAACGCAATGCCGAGGAAGACGAGCAACGCCGCATGGAATTCCACATCGGCGTCAATTTGGGCGATATCATTATCGAAGCGGATGACATTTTTGGCGACGGCGTGAATATCGCCGACCCCGGCGGCGTGTGCATATCCGGCAAGGTATATGAGGAAGTCCGCAACAGGCTCGATCTGGCCTTCGAAAGTCGCGGCCAGCAGAGCGTCAAGAACATTGCCGAGCCGATCGCGGTTTTCAGCGTTCCGATTGCCGAATCGCGCGCGCCCCGAAAGGCGGACCAAGAGTCCCGAGCGACGCCAAATCAGGGCGGCCAATCGGCCATTGCCGTGCTGCCGTTTGACAACATGTCGGGCGATCCAGATCAGGAGTATTTTGCCGACGGCCTGACCGAGGACATCATCACCGAGCTGTCATATCAGCGCCTGTTCCTGGTCGTCGCGAGAAACTCCACGTTTGCCTACAAGGGCACTTCGCTCGACATAAAGCGGGTCGGCGAGGAGCTCGGTGCCAGCTATGTCGTCGAGGGCAGCGTGCGCAAAGGCGGCAACCGGGTACGCATCACGGCCCAGCTCATCGATACCGCGACCGGGCACCATGTCTGGGCCGAGCGCTATGACCGAAAGCTCGACGATCTGTTCGCCGTGCAGGACGAAATCACGCAGCGCATCGCCGGCGCCATCGAGCCCGAGCTGGATATGTTCGAACGGGCACGCGCGGTAGCGCAAAGACCGGCGGATATCGACGCTTGGGACTGTTACCACCGTGGCATGGCCTATCTATACCAAGGCACCTAGGAAGGGCATGCGAACGCGCGCAAGCAATTCGCAAGGCGTCGGAGATCGACCCCGGCTACAGCCGTGGCTATTGCGGGCTGGCCTGGAGCCACCATCGCGACCTCTTGCAGGGCTTCAGCGACGCACCCGCCGAATCGATATCCGAACTCCTGGAAAACGCCAGGAAGGCAATCGAGCGCGACGATCGCGACACCTACGCGCACCTTCTGATGGGTCTTGGCCATATCTATTCCGGTGAGAACGATCTCAGTGTTGTCGAGCTCGAACGGGCGGCCAAGCGCAATCCAAGCCATAATCTTGTCAACATCGCGTTCGGCTTCGCCTTGAGCTGCGCCGGACGGGCGGACGAGGGCATCGAGCGCATCGAGCAAAGAGTAGAACTCACCACCTGGGATCCGCGAAAGCATGTATCGTTCGGTTTTCTTGCCAGCGCCTGCTTCACGGCTGAGTGCTATGAAGAGGCGGTGCAATGGGCGAGCAGGTCGCTTCAGCAGAAGCCGGACTTTGCCATCACGCAGTTCATACTGGCGGCCGGTCTCGGCCAACTGGAGCGAACAGACGAAGCGCGGGAAGCGCTCGAAAAGGCGCTTCGCCTGTGTCCGGCCTTTGCCACGGCCGACGGCTTCCCGTTCCGCTCCAAGCTTGCCGAAGACCGCGAAAGGTTTGTCGAGGGTTTGCGCAAGGCCGGCTTGGAAGAATAGGCGCCCAGGCTGGCTTATCAACGAACCCAAGCGCGATGGAATACGGCTTCAACATTCACGTCGGCGGCCCGCTCGCCGCGCCGGCCGGCGCCCGGCACCCCGCCTAATGGCCGGAAGATATGCCGCCGTCGGTGACCAGCGTCGATCCCGTCGTGTAGCCGGCGTTGGCCGACGACAGATAGAGAATGGCGCCGGTGGTCTCGCTAACCTGTCCGATGCGGCCGAGCGGACATTCCTCGTCGATATATTTATAGAGCGCATCACCGCCCATGAGCTCGTTGTCATGCTCGATCATCGGCGTGTCGATCCAGCCGGGGCAGAGATTGTTCACCCGCACGCCGTCGCGCGCCAATTCAAGCGCCATCATCCTGGTCATGTTGACCATCGCCCCCTTGGTCGTCGAGTAAACGATAATGCCGGCGGGGGCGCCCATGACACCCAGCATCGAGGCCACGTTCACCACGCAGCCCTTGGTTTTCTTGAGCGCCGGCAGAGAGGCCTGAATGGTGAAAAATGCGCCCTTTATGTTGAGCGCCAGCACCGCTTCCCAATGTGCCTCGTCGACGTCGTCGATCAGACGTTCATCGCCGCGCCCGGCATTGTTGACCAGGATGTCGAGCCCGCCGAGCGCTTCGATCGCTTTGGGAACGACATCGTGGATCACCGAGACCCGCGACAGGTCGCCCGGGGCGGCAATCAGCCGCTCGCCGCCGCCCATCTCATCGATGGCTTGGGCGACGCTTTCCGGCGTGCGTCCGTTGATAGCCACCATGGCGCCGAGTTCGTGGAAGCCCTCGGCGGCGCCGCGGCCGATACCCTTGGTGCTGCCGGTCACCAGAACCCGCTTTCCCAAAAAATCAAGCTGCATGCTCATCGCTTTCTCCTTTCGCCTCAGTCGGCCCGCGGGGTGGCGGTGTTTTCGTTGCTGTTCACCGCCCCGTCCTCGTGGTTGGCGCCGCCCCAGCTCGCATTCGCCGCGCAGCCGCCATCGTTGGATAGGATCGCGCCGGTGACGTAACCGGCATCGTCGGAGGCAAAATAGAGGATCGACGAGGCGCATTCGCGCACCTCGCCGATGCGGCCCAACGGCGCCGACGCCTTGATAAAGTCGTAAACCTGCCCGCCCGTCGCTTCGTTCTCGGCCTGTATCAGCGGCGTATCGATATAGCCCGGGCACAGGCAATTCACCCGCACCCCGTCAGCCGCGAGCTCGAGCGCCATGGTGCGCGTCATGTTGATCATCCCGCCTTTGGTGATCGCGTAGACATGGCTGTCGCTGGGGCCGCCGACGAGCCCGGAGATCGAGGCGATATGAACGATATTGCCCTTCGACTTGCGCAGCTCGGAAAGCGCGAATTTTGAGCAGAACATCGCCGAGCGCAAATTGACGCCCATCATCTTGTCCCAATGTTCCTCGCTTACATCCATCACCCGGGCGAGATCGCAGATGCCGGCGTTATTGACCAGGCAGTCGAGGCCGCCGAGCCCGGCACTCGCCGTCTCGACGACGCTGCGGCAGCCTTCGACCGAGCCGATATCGCCGGGCGCCGCGACCAGCCGCTCGCCGCCGAGCTTCTCGACGGTTTCGCCGACGGTCGCGGCATTGCGCCCGTTGATGGCGACGGAGGCTCCCGCCGCATGGAACATTTCGGCGACGCCGAGGCCGATGCCCATGGTGCTGCCCGTGACCAATATTCGCTTGCCTGTAAAATCCATGGCCGGTTCCTCCTTGTTTTGCTGCCAACCCTGTTTTGGCGATTGGCGCGTAGCGTAAGCCGATGGAAAGGGGCCGGACAAGGCGGATTCCAGCCTCGACCCAATCCGGTCATTCCAATAGACCGGCATTTCGAACATCGGCGGCGAACTGGTCGATGAAGCGTTGCGTCATGAAGGGGTGATCGCCGAAATACCACTCACGAATCGCATCCCCATGTGTAAACCCCGAACTTATACGGCGTAGTCCCGCTATCGCATCCAGTGCCTCCGCCCTCTTGCCTTGTCTTCCCAGAATCGCTTCCAGCATCAAATAAGGCCAGAAGGTTACATTCGGCTGGCGAAGCGCGGCACGCTCATCCGCTTCCGCCAGTTTCAGATCGTCCGCGATATAGTGAGCCATGGCGCGAACGTGCAGAAACATCCACAGGTGCGGGTCGCGTGGGCTGAGCCGAAGCGCCTCATCGATTTCGCGTAGCGTCTCGTCGTGTCGTTCGAGGCAGCACAGCGCCAAGCCGAGCGCAAAATGAGCCTGGGCAAAACTTGGATCCAGCGCCACGGCAACTCGGAGCTCCTCAACACTGCTCTCCGCCGGCCCGGAAAGCGTGAGGGCGCGACCAAGCGACAGCCGGGCCGCCGGATTTCTGCCGTCAAGTTCGATCGCCTGGCCGGCGAGAGAGGTTGCGTCTTTTAACCGCTCGGCTCGGTCCTCTTTGGGCCCGTACCAACCGAGTTGAATATGGACGTAAGCGAGCCGGGCATAAGCCTGTGCGAAACTCGGATCCAGCGCTATCGCTCGCTCGAACAAGGACTTTGCCGTTTCTATTTCTTCCGTGGTGAAGCGATAGAGATGCCACAAACCGCGCTGGTAACAATCCCAGGCGGTCAGACTGGTGGGTGCCTTGGTGGCCGATCGCTTCTGTTCGGCTCTTTCCAGCTCGGGCGAGATGGTGGCGACGATGCGCTCGGTAATCTCGTCCTGAAGCTCGAATATGTCTTCGAGCTTGCGGTCGAATTTCTCGGCCCAGACATGGTGAGCGCTCTCCGCGTCGATCAGCTGAGCCGTGATCCGCACTCTTTCTCCGCTCGTGCGCACACTTCCTTCGAGCACGTACCGCGCGCCGAGCTCGTCCGCCACCCGCCGAATATCAGGCGATTGACCCTTGTAGGCGAAGGTTGAGTTGCGCGCGATCACGGGGAACGAACGCCACAAAGAAAGGGCGGTAATGATGTCTTCGGTAAGACCGTCGGCAAAGTATTCTTGCGCGGGATCGCCGCTCATGTTGTCGAAAGGCAGCACGGCAATGGAGGGCTTGTCGGGGAGCGCTCGCGGCTCGCTTGCCGTCACCGTCGGTCCGGCACTCGCTGCTTCGGACCAGCGCCACACCCCTATCGACCGGGCGATGTTCTTGACCTCCTGCTCGCCCATGTCTTCGAACGGAATGTCGATGCGGTCACGCACCTCCTCGTAGACCATTGCCGAGACGCAAATTCCACCCGGCTCGGCAAGGGCCTCCAGCCGCGCGGCAACATTGACTCCGTCCTCCTGGATATCGTCGCCGTCGATCACCACGTCGCCCAGATTGAACCCGACGCGGAACTCGATCCGTTTCTGTTGCGGAACATCAGCGTTGCGTTCGGCTACTGCTCGCTGTGTTTCCACGGCCGCCAGGACGGCGTCCACGACACTGGCAAACTCGGCCAGCATGCCGTCGCCCATGAGCTTGACGATTCACCCCTTATGTTAGGCCAGCGTCGGATCGATGAGATCGGCGCGCAAAGCCTTGAGCGCCGCCAGCGTACCTTCCTCGTCGGCTCGGATCAGGCGCGAGTAGCCGACTGCGTCAGAGGCCAATATGGCAGCGAGACGGCGTTCCACGATTGCCTTCCTGGATAGGGAGGGTAGCCGAGCACCACACCTGAATCCATGCCGTTGAGGAATGCCACGAATGTCTCCTTGGCTGTGAAGAGTGGTTCTTGCTGGCTTGGTAAAATCAGGTCTTTTGTCCCTTGAACGGCGACAGGCCGGCGGGGGCGAAGCCGGCGAGGTAGCGGGTCAGCGGCCCCGGCGTGCGGCCCTTATCCGCCGCCGCGTCGGAGCGGGCGAGGGCGCGGCGCACCAGTCTGGCGCCGAAATAGCGGATCGGTTCGGGCGGGAAGTCGCGCCCGAGCGGGCGCACCAGGCCGCAGCCGGACCATTCGTCCTTCTTTTCCAGGGCCAGCGAGGCGAGAATTTTGCCGCCGAGATAGGACGGGCCGACGCCGTTCCCTGAATAGCCGACGGCATGGAAGACGTTGGGTCGGCCTTCGAGCGCGCCGAAATAGGGCAGCCCGTCCTTGGAGCGGTCGATCGGCCCCCTCCAACTGCTGGCCGGGCGCACCCTGCCGAGTTTGGGATAGGTCCAGGCGAGCCACGAGATGACGCCCTCCCTGAGCGGCGAGGGGCCATCCAGTTTGGCGCCGAGATTGCCGCCGTAAGGCAGGCTGCCGCTCATGCCGCCCTTGCAGAAGGCGATGCGGCCGTCGCGCGTGGTGCGCTGGGCATTGATCAGCATGCGGCTGTCCGTAATCAACAGACCGTCCGGCAAGCCGATCTCCTCAAGCCGTTCGGGCATGGCTTCGGAGATGATCATATCGCTCGAGACGACGGCGATGGCGCGCCGGATGGCGGCGAAGCGAATGCCCCAGGCATTCATCGCCAGCACCAGTTTGGCGGCTTTGACGCGGCCCTTCGGGGTTATGACTTCGGGCTTTGCCGCATTCTTCAGCTTTGTCAGCGGCGTGTTTTCGAAAATACGCACGCCGCGCGCCAAGGCGGATTGGCGAAGCCCGCGCGCCAGTGCCGCCGGTTGTACGCTGGCCGCGCCGGGCTCGAAAATCCCCGCCTGATAGCGTGTTGTGCCCGAGCGCGCGACGACTTCCCACGGGCTCCACCTCTCGAAAGGATGTTGCTGGTAGCGCTCCGCCGCTTCGACGGTGCCGTTCCAGCTTCCCACCTGTTGGTCACTGGTGGCCGCCCACAGCCAGCCGTCGCGGCGGTAATGGGCGTCGATGCCTTCGTGGCGGCAGAAATCGCCGATGGCGTCGACGGCGGCGGCCGAAGCGGCGGCGAGGCGCACCGCCTCCTCGCCGCCGCAAATCTTTTCGAGCGAGGCGAATTTGGCCCACCAACTGAGGACATAGCCGGCATTGCGACCGCTCGCGCCGGCGCCGCAGACATCCTTTTCCAAGATCACAATATCGAGCGTCGGTTCCTGTTGCTTAAGGCTGAGCGCCGTCCACAAGCCGGTGAATCCGCCGCCGACGATGCAGATGTCGGCGTTGATATCGCCGTGCAGCGACGGGCAGGCTTCCTCGTCCGGAGCGATCGCCTCGTTCAGCCAGTAGCTGTTGCGGCGCACATCCATGGCCCGGCCTAGAGCGCCGCGGCGATAGTTTCGCCGAGCTCTTGCGTGCTGGCCGTGCCGCCCAAATCGCGGGTCAGAACGGCGCCATCGGCGAGCACTGCTTCGATGGCGCCGGTGATGGCGCTCGCGGCATCCCCGTGGCCGAGATGGTCGAGCATCATGGCGCCGGTCCAGATCTGCGCGATCGGGTTGGCGATGTTCTGTCCGGCGATATCGGGCGCCGAGCCGTGCACCGGCTCGAACATCGAGGGATGTTCCTTTTCCGGATTGATATTGGCGGCCGGCGCCAGACCCATGCCGCCGACCACCGCGGCGCCGAGATCGGAGAGAATATCGCCGAACAGATTGCTGCCGACCACGACATCGAACCAATCCGGGTGCTGGACGAATTGGGCCGACAGGATATCGATATGAAACTGGTCGGTTTCGATATCGGGAAAGTTCGGTTTCATCGCCTCGAAGCGTTCGTCCCAATAGGGCATGGTGTGGATGATGCCGTTCGATTTGGTCGCCGAGGTGACGTGGTGGCGGCGTTTTGCCGCCTGCTCGAAGGCGAAGCGCATCACCTTGTCGACGCCCTCGCGGGTGAAGACGCTTTCCTGGATCACCATCTCGCG
>PVBE010817393.1_pt1 | contig 37881 bp, 30 predicted proteins | sample 1631181 | NCBI WGS metagenome assembly PVBE01 (sample SAMN08397723, study PRJNA350692) | Marine metagenome, whole genome shotgun sequencing project. | isolation source: water | place: Pacific Ocean | collected 2012-04
GAACCAGGGCTGGATGGAGCGCAGTAAGGAGCCGGGATGATGCGCATCGACATTGTCTTCATCTTCCCGGAGATGTTTGGCGGACCTTTCGGGGCGAGCATTATTCGGCGTGCCGCGGAGGCGGGCCTGGTCCAGATCACGCTGCACGATTTGCGGGATTGGACCGACGATCGTCACCGCACTGTGGACGCCGCGCCCTACGGCGGCGGAGCGGGCATGGTGATGCGAGCGGAGCCATGGTTCCGCGCGGTGGACTCGCTACGAGAGTCAGGACCGCGGGGGCGAACCGTGCTGATGACGCCGCAGGGCAGGCCGTTCACGCAGGCCCTGGCGGGTGAGTTCGCGGAAGAGGACCGGCTGATTCTCTGCGCGGCGCGCTATGAGGGCATCGACGAACGGGTCCGTGCCCATCTGGTCGATGACGAAGTGTCGATCGGCGATTTTGTGGTCAGTGGTGGGGAGGTCCCGGCGATGATGATCGTGGATGCGGTGGTGCGGCTCCTCCCCGGCGCCTTGGGGTCGGCCGACTCCGTCGTCGAGGAGTCGTTCAACGACGAGCTGCTGGAGTACCCGCATTACACCCGTCCGGCCGAGTTCCGCGGCTGGTCTGTGCCCGACGTGCTGCTGGGTGGCAACCATGCGGAGATCGCGCGATGGCGTCGGGGGCAGCGGATTCGGCGCACGGCGGATCGGCGGCCTGACCTCTTGGCGCGCGCGGATGTGAGCCAGGCGGAGCTCGATGAGTGGGCGCTCCCGGATGAGTCGATTTGACCCGAGTGAAGGCGGGCGAGAGCGGCGATCTTGGTGGCGCGGGAGCGGTCAACGTACCCTGCGACACGGGATCCTCTCGCCGTCGACCCGATCCGATGGGTAGAATGGCCCGTGCGGAGAACGACCTTTCGCGTTTAGCCAGCTGGTATTCGCGTCTAACCCGTCGGCACTGGTCGACGGAACCATGGGCATCAGGCCCCACCCGGTGAAGAGTCATGGATCGAAGCGACCTGCTCGAACTTGAGCGCAACGGCGAGATAGCGGAATTTCAGCCCGGCGACACGCTGCGCGTGCATGCCAAGGTGGTGGAAGGCGAGCGCGAACGGACGCAGGTGTTCGAGGGCGTCTGCCTTCGAGTCCAGCGCAAGGGCTCGTCCAGTAACTTCACCGTGCGGCGCGTGACGCAGGGGATTGGCGTCGAACGAACATTCCTCTATCACTCACCGCGCGTGGAGAAGGTGGAAGTGACGCGGCAGGGGCGGACCCGCCGGGCCAGGCTCTACTACTTGCGCGGTCTGACCGGGCGCGCGGCCCGTGTGCCTGAGCGGCAGCGGTACTCCCAGCGTAAGATTCACTCGTACTGACCTCAGCGTGAGTCGTCTGATGAGCCCCGCGAGAGCGGGGCTCTTTCGTTGCTCACGGCGCGGACGGGCTGCTTCCGGCGGGTCTGACGTAGACGGTCTGACGTAAGGGAGCCAGCGATCGACGCGCCACCCTGGGTACTCTCCTGAGATGACACAGTTCGCGGAGGTCGCGGTCTATTCCGGGCGACCGCTTCACGGCACCTTCATCTACGCCATCCCAGACGCTCTGGCGGTGCGGGTGGGCCACGCCGTCTTCGTGCCCTTCGGACGCCAGACCGTCCAAGGGGTGGTCCTGACCGTGACGGACGCGTCAGACGTTGCCGAGCCACGCCCGATTCTTTCGCTAATCGAGGAGCAGCCGGTTCTGTCCTTCGAACAGGCAGAGCTGGCGCGCTGGGTCGCCGATCACTATCAGGCGCCGCTGTTCGATTGCGTGGCTCTATTCCTGGCGCCGGGCTTTGAGCGCAAGCCGGTTCGACTCCTGCAACCTGCTCCCCTGGGTGACGCCTCTCTGCTGGAAGAGCTTTCGCCGCGGGAGCGGAACGTGCTGGATGCGATTACGCGCCGCCGCAGTATCGAAGCCCGCAAGCTCGATGACCAGGTCGACGGCAAGACTGGACCGACCGTGCGTGCCTTGATTCGGGTCGGGCTGGTGGAGGAACAGTTCGCTCTGGCGGAGCCGTCCGTTCGTCGCCAGAAGCGGGAGTCTGTTCGTCTTGCCGTGGGGACGGACGCAGCCCGTGCCGCGATTGAGGCCTGGCCTCGGTCCCGCAGGTCGAGGCAGGCCGATTTGGTGGAGCGCTTGATCGAGGGGCCACTCTCCCTCCGTGAAGCACGGCGGATCGCCAGTTCTCGGCAGTCTCTGGAACGCTGGTTAGAGCGGGGCGCGCTCGTGGAGCAGGGTGGGCCGTTCGACCAGGTTGGAACCGCCGTTGCGGAGGGCGCGCCGGATGGAGCCGTCCAGCTCGCGATCGACACGGATGCCGCGCGAACGGCGATCGACACGTTGCGGCGTACTCGGGAGGAGCGCCGCGAGGTGTCGGTGCTGCGTACGTTGCTGGATGGCCCGCGCGAACCGGCGGACCTGCACTCGCTTGCCGATGCCAGCCGGAGGGACGTGGACGCCCTCGTTGCCGAGGGGCTCGTGCAGCGGGGGGTGGAGGTCGTGGAGCGTGACCCCTTGGCGGGGCGAACGGTTGCGCGCATCGACACACCGGCGCTGACGCTCGATCAACAGGCCGCGTACGGCGCGATCGGCAGCGCGATCAATCGCGGCAACGCGGCACGGCGTGAAGGTCGTGCCGAGCCTGGCCTCTTCCTGCTGCACGGGGTCACCGGGAGTGGCAAGACGGAGGTCTATCTAGCCGCCGTGGAGCATGCCCGGAGTCTGGGGCTGGGTGCGATTGTGCTGGTGCCCGAGATCGCGCTGACGCCGCAGACAGTCGACCGCTTCCGAGAGCGGTTTGAGAAGGTCGCGGTGTGGCATTCGGGGCTGACGGCAGGTGAGCGCTTCGACACGTGGCGGCGAATCCGGGACGGAGATGTGGACGTGGTCGTTGGATCGAGGTCGGCGCTGTTTGTGCCCGTCCGGAATCTGGGTCTGATCGTCGTCGATGAGGAGCATGAATGGACGTACAAGCAGACGGAGCCGCCACCCCGGTACCACGTGCGGGAAGTGGCGGAGGCGTATGCGAGACGAACCGGAGCCGTCGTGGTGTTCGGCTCGGCGACGCCCGACGTTGTGACGGCGGCGCGGGCACGGAGCGGCCAATACACGGAACTCCGCTTACCGCAACGCGTACTGCGCATCGACCCCACCGATCCCACGTCCCATCTGCAGTCGGCGCCGCTGCCGATGGTGGATATCGTCGACATGCGGGCGGAGCTGCGCGAGGGAAACCGCTCGATCTTTAGCCGCGATCTCGCGCAGGCGATCGATGAGGCGCTGTCGAACGACGACCAGATCATGCTGTTCTTGAACCGGCGCGGCGCGGCATCGTTGGTCTGTCGTAGCTGTGGTGAGACGTTGAGCTGTGACCGATGCTCGGTTCCGTTTACCTACCATGCCCCGATCGATTCGCTGCGCTGCCACGAATGCGGTCGAACCGCGCGGCCTACCCGCCGTTGCCCGCACTGCGAGCAGGCGACCCTGCGTCCGATGGGACTGGGAACGCAGAAGCTGGAGGACGAGGTTGCGGCGCGGTTCCCGCTCGCCCGTCCCCTGCGCTACGACAGTGACACGACCGCTGCCAAGAACGGGCATGAGCGGATCTTGCAGCGTTTTCGCGGTGGGGAGGCGAACGTCTTGGTCGGTACGCAGATGATCGCCAAGGGACATGACATCCCGGCCGTGACGCTGGTGGGTGTCGTGAACGCGGATACGGCGTTGCGGCTGCCCGACTACACCGGGCCGGAGCGGACGTTCCAGCTCCTGACGCAAGTGGCGGGCCGGGCCGGTCGCGGGCCGCGTGGCGGTCGCGTGGTGATTCAGACGTACTCGCCCGATCACTATGCCTTGGTTGCGGCCGCCGGGCACGACTACGAGAGCTTCTTCGCGGAAGAGATGGCGGCGCGCTCGCGGCACGACTATCCGCCGTACGGTCGTCTGGCTCGGCTGGTGTACAGCGATCGCGATCGTGACCGCGCGAGCGATGTCGCCCAGCACATGGCGGCATCGTTGATCGAGGATCGCGACCGCCGGGGTTTTCCCGGACCCGAGGTACTCGGACCCACACCATCGTATGTCTATCGCCGCCGGAATCTGTTCCGCTTCCAACTGACGCTGCGCGGGGCCGACCCGTTGCCGCTGCTGCGCCCCATAGAATTCCCACGTGGCTGGACGGTCGATGTAGATCCCGTCTCGTTAGTGTAGAGGCGGCGTTCGCTGCGGCCGCGTCGGTCGCATTTGCCTGACGGGCGAGGCACAATGGGTGTCGAGCTGCGTCCTCCGTACGCATCGAATCCGAAGGAAGATTTCGTGGCCGTCCGCCCGGTGACCACTTTGCCCGCCGACGAGGCCGTTCTGCGAGCCGTTGCGAAGAAGGTGAAGCGGGTCGACGCGTCGATTCACTCGCTCGTCGAGGACATGATCGATTCGATGCGGGCGGCGAACGGAGTGGGGTTGGCGGCCCCGCAGATCGGGGTCTCGTTGAAGGTCGTCGTGATTGAGATCCCCGCGGCGCCGCCCTTCGTGATGATCAATCCCGAGATCGTGAAGCGATCCGGGGCGCGGCGAATCACGGAGGGTTGCCTCAGTGTGCCCGGCTATCTCGGCGAGGTGATCCGATCGACGCGGGTGACGGCGAAGGGGCTGTCGTTGGACGGCAAGGAGATCCGGATCCGCGCCGAGGACGACCTTCTCGCGCAGGCGTTGGAGCATGAGATCAACCACGTCAACGGGATCGTCTATATCGACCAGGTCGTGAGTCCCGATCGGCTCTGGTCGCGCGAGGAGTTGGAAGCTCGCGCCAAAGCCGCGGAAGAGGAGTCCGACGAGTCGCTGAGCGGCGACGGCGAATAGCGACGAGTGGAGCGCCGTCATGGCCCCCGCCACTCTGACCGATGCACTGCGACGCGTGTCTTCGCTGGTGCGGGAACGCCATTGGCCCGCGGCTGAGCCAGTCGTGGTGGGGGGCGCAGTCCGTGATGCCCTGCTCGGAACTGCGAAGTGGGACCTGGCGTCCGACATTGATATCGCCGTACCGGGGGACCTAGCGGAGTTCGCCGCCGAGGCAGCGACGCGGATTGGCACGCATGTCGTGACGATCGACACGCGATTGGGCGTGTTCCGACTGCCGTGCCGCGATGGCTACATCGACCTCGTGAGCATGGTGGACGACGACCTTGCCGTGGATCTGGCGCGTCGCGATCTCACGATCAACTCCTTGGCCGTACCCATGTCGAAGCTGCCGCCGGGCGGATTGTCGGCACTGAACCGATCCGACGTTGTCGATACGCAGGGCGGACTCGCCGATCTTGATGCCCGGACGATCCGATCGAACGGCGTCTTGGTGATGCGCGATGACCCCGTGCGGGCGCTGCGCGCCATTCGTTTCGCGACGCAATTGGGTTTCGATGTGGAGAGCAGCACGCAGGCCTTGATCGCTGGGGCCGTGGCGGAGATGCCGGCGGTCGCGGCTGAGCGGATCGGAGCGGAACTGACCCGGATCTTCGAGCACTCAGACGCGGCTCGCGGCATCGGATTGATGGAGATGACGGGTTTGCTCAGCTACTGCTTCCCGGAACTCGATGCCGGACGCGGATGCGATCAACGCCCCGTGCACCAATACGATGTCTTTCTGCACCAGATCACCGCCAGCGTCGTTATGGATCTGTTACTCGTACCGGAGGCCCCGGACGATCGCGTTGGAGCAACGCTCTGGTCTGGGCTATGGGACGGGGTCGATTGGTCGCGAGGCGGCGAGGAGGCCGTCGGTGGTGTTCGCGATCACCTGTCGCAGCATGGGGTGGCCCTGCGCCTGGCGATTCTGCTGAACGACATCGGCAAGCCCGAAACACGGAGTCAAGGGGCCGACGGTCGCACGCGGTTCTTGGGACATTCCGAGCTCGGCGCGGAGATGGCCCGGAAGCGACTCCGGGCCTGGCGTTTCCCGAGTGCGATCGTGGACCGCGTGGGGCTCTTGATCGACCAGCATCTGCGCCCAGGGCAGGTGGCGTCTCCCGGTGCGTTGCCAACGCAGAAGGCTTTGCATCGGTTCCATAAGGCCTTGGGCGATGCGGCGACGGATGTGTGCTGGCTGTTTCTCGCCGATTCGCTGGCGACGGCTGGCGTGGAGGCGCTGCTGCCTCGCTGGCCGGCGTACGTGGCACACGTGCATCGCATTGCGACGTGGCGCCCTGCGTCGCAGGCGTTGCGCCTTCGCCGCTTGGTTGACGGACGGACGGTGATGACCGCTACGGGGCTGCCGCCCGGGCCTGGCGTGGGGCGGATCCTGGCGGCGATTGATGAGGCGGTTGCGACGGGAGCGATCAGTCGGGAACAGGACGCACTGGCAATGGCCGTTAGACTGGCCATGGAATCGGAGGAATCGCGTGGCTGAGGTCCTCCTGATCACCTTTTTGGTGGTTGGGCTGTTCTATTTTCTGTTTATCCGACCAACGCGCCGCGAGGAAGGCCGTCGCAAGCGGGATCTCAATGCTCTGCGCATCGGGGATGAGGTACTGACACGGGGCGGCCTGATCGCGACGGTGATGACCGTGGATACCCCGGAGGACGGGCCAATGGTTCTGGGGCTACGCCTCGCGGACGGAGTGGTTGTGCGGGCTCGGACGGAGGCAATCCAGGAGCTGCTCGTTCCGGTCAAGGCGGAGGAAGAGGACGACGAGGGATGGGATGAGGAGGGGAGGGCGCTTGACGCCTCCCCGAGCAGCGATGGGGAGCCGGACCTTGAAGAGGTTGGCGGAGGCGAGGCATTGGCTGACGCGACGCCAGCGGATGATGGCGACCGGGGGCAGCCTGATCCGGATGAGAATGGCGGCGCTACCAAGGCGGAACTCAGCGCTTGACGTCGCAGTGGGTGCGGAGGCAGGGGAGGGGCGAAGGAGTGATAACGACTCTCCGCAAGTGGCAGGTCGTGACCACAACGAAGTCGCAACGTATGCTGACGCAGTCCGGGTCGGCCACGGAGGATGGGGACCGGATGGCGGAGTCACGTGCGTAAGAGACAGCATCAGCTGGCGCTCGCGATCATCGTGGTCGTCACCGGCTTCAGCGTCTTCGTCACCTGGCCGGGGAACCCGGACAAGTATCTCCCCGACTTCATTCCCTGGCCCGATGGCGGCGGGCTCAATATCGCCGGGTTTGATCGCGACGAGTTCCGGCTCGGCCTCGACCTTGCCGGCGGTGTCTCGGTGACGCTGGAAGCGTCTGGGACCGCTGTTCAGGTTCGCCCCGGGGAGACATTGCTCGAGCTGGCGCGGCGTCTCGACGTGGTGTCGACGATCGCCGCCGATATCGTCACGCTCAACGCGGCCCTTCTCGACGCCAACCTGGCGGAAGGCGATTTTGACAAGACTCTGCGCGATGTGACCCAGCTCACGATCCCCGCGGCCTTGTCGCCACAGGGCTCTGACGACCTGTTCGGTCCGTCGACGGTGGAGGCCGAGATCGTCGAGGGAGAGTCGCTCCTGGATTTCGTGAAGCGGCAGGACGTCGCGGCCTTGTTGAAATCGTTGAACCCCGAGCTGGCGGGCCTGGAGGCCGACGAACTCGGACAACCGCTGCCGGATGGCATGACGAGCCTGGTCGTGCCGCTGGAGCTGACCGACACGGATCTCCAGGACGCGGTGGAGGAAGCCCGGATCATCATTGAGGAACGCGTCAATGGCTTCGGAGTCTCTGAGACTGAGGTCACGGTGCTAGGCGATGACCGGATCAACGCACAGATCCCCGGGGTCACGGCCGAGGAGGCCGCGAAATTGGTGGGCTCGACGGCGCTGCTGGAGTTCCGCGAGATCGATCCGCGCCAGCAGAGCGTGCCGATCCCGGTCGATGAGTTTGGAGCCCGCCAGACCATCTTCGACATCTTCGATCAGGACCTGTCCATCGCCGAGGCTCGCGTGACGACGTTTGTCGCGGGGGACCCGGATGAAGACGTGATCGTTCTGGGTGGTACGCGGTGGATCCCGGCACGTGCGCTCAACAGCCAGGGGGAAGAGACCCAGTTGACCGGCCGGTTCCTGATTTCGAATTCGATCCAGCGCACGTTGGACTCAAGTGGGAACCCCTCGCTCAACTTCGAGTTCAACGAGGAGGGCGCTGTTCTCTTTGAGCGCCTGACTAAGCGGCTCTCGGACACACAAGCTCCGCTCGGCATCTTCGTCGACCGGCAGCTGAAAAGCTGGCCGACTGTGCAAGCGGTGATCAGCGATCGCGGGACGATCACTGGGTTGAGCGTGGATGAGGCCACGCGGTTGCGCCGACAGCTTCGAGCGGGTGCGTTGCCGATCAATTTCGAGGTGATTCAGCAGACGGAAGTGGCCGCCACGCTGGGCGAGGACTCGGTCGTTGACACGGTGCAGGCGGGGCTCGTGGCCTTCATCGCGATCGTGGTCTTCATGATCGTGTACTACCGCTTGCCCGGTGTCCTGGCCGCGCTGGCCCTCCTTGTCTATGCGGCGATGGTTATGGCCACGTTCAAGCTCATTCCGGTGACGCTGACTTTGGCCGGGATCGCGGGCTTCGTACTCTCGGTGGGTCTGGCCGTGGACGCCAACATCCTGATCTTCGAGCGTATGAAGGAGGAGTTGCGCCTGGGCCGGAGCCTGTTGGGGTCGATCGAGACCGGCTGGGCGCGCGCTTGGCCGGCTATCCGAGACGCAAACGTCTCGACCCTGATTACGGTCGTGATTCTCTGGATCTTCGCGGACGCGCTGAACGCCAACCTGATCAAGTCGTTTGCGATCGCTCTGGGCATCGGGACTCTGTTCAGCATGGTGAGTGCGATCTTCGTGACCCGGACGTTCTTGAACCTGGTGGTGGACGTGCATGTGGCGCGTCGTCCTTGGTTGTTTGGACTTCGCGAAATGGCGGGTGAGGACGAAGAGGTGGGGAGCAGCCAGTCTGCAAGCGCTCAAGGAGGCGGCGACTGATGATCAACTTCATTGGTCTGCGCCGATACTTTGTGCTCATTTCGCTTGTCGTGTTGGTGCCGTCGCTCGTGGCGCTGGCGTTGTGGCAATTGAATCCCGGCATCGACTTCGAGGGCGGTCTAGAGATCGAAGTCCGCTTCCTGGAAACGGTGCCGCAAGAGACTGTCGAGACAGCCCTGAGCGAGGCCAATTACGAGGACGCGACCGTGACGGTGACGCGGGAAGAGACATTCGCGATCACGTTGCCCGTCCCCGCGGAGATCGATTCGGGCCAGTTCGAAACGGATGTGACGGAAGCGCTGACCGAATCCCTCGGCGATTTCGAGCAAGCCGAACTCTCGACGACGGATGGGATCTTGGAGACCGAGATTTGGTTCCCCGCGTTGGCGACGCAAAACGACGTACGCGACGCGATGCGCGCCATCGATCTCTCTGATGCGCGGGTGCAAGCGACCGGGGAGTCGTCCTTCAAGATCCGTGCGCAGGAGCCGGATGGTGCCACGATCGAGACGCTGCGTCTGGCGATTCTTGGGTCGCTGGAGGAGAACGTGGGGCAGCTGTTCGTACTGCAGTCCTCGTCCGTGTCGGGCATTCTCAGCAGCGAGATTGCCAAGGACGCCGGAATCGCCTTGGCCGTGGCGGCGATCGCGATCGTCATCTACATCAGCATGGCATTTCGCCGCTTGCCGAACCCCGGTTTGTACGGTGCCGCCGCGCTCATCGCCCTGCTGCATGACGTCACGATCGTCGTGGGTGTCTTCGCAATCTTGGGAGAGGTCGCCGACCTGGAGATCAATGCGATGTTCGTGACGGCCTTGCTGGCGATCATCGGGTACAGCGTGAATGACACGATCGTCGTCTTCGACCGGGTGCGAGAGACGCTCCTCTCCGATCCGGGGGCTGGGCTTCGCGATGTGGTGAACGCGGCCGTGACCCAGTCGTTGGGGCGGTCGCTGAACACCTCAATCACGCTGATCTTGGCGCTCTTGGCGCTGGTCCTGATCGGCGGTGTGACGGTGCGCCCCTTCGTCCTCGTCCTGCTGACGGGAGCAATCGCGGGCACGTATTCATCCATCGCCGTGGCGGCGCAAGTCATCGTGCTCTGGGACGAGTCAATCCGACCGCGCCTGACCGGCGAAGACGCTGACGCACAGCGCGCGCGCCGCGCACGGGCTTCGGCCTAGCTGCGACCTGGCTCTGGTCGGTCGCCGACTACCGCTTGGGCCAGCGGTGGTGGATGGGGTGAGTGTCGGCTTGACCGGGGTGGTGCCAAGTTGTCCAGAGAGCTTGCTGGATGTCCAAGTCAAAGATGAATTCGTTGCCCTTGAGCTGATACGGGGCGGCCGCCGCGAACTGCGTGCGCCGAGGTGCGTCGTTGGCGGGGAGCGCACCTCCGCGCAGGAGGAGCTGTTCGTCGTCGGCGGAGATCGGTGGGGAGTGGAGCGCCAGGCGACCATCGCCCTGTAGATCTCGGAACTTCGGAGACTCGGTTCCCACCGCGACCGCGAGCTGGCCGTCCGCGATCACGATGACGACTGAATGCACGCGGGGCGCACCGTCCTTCCCCGTCGTCGCCAGGTAGCCAAGGTCAATCTCGTCCCAGAGCCGCCGTCCTGCTTGCGCCAGGGCGGGGGCCGCCTGTTCGAACTCCCCCCAAGTGGCCATGTATCACCCCCCACTAACCGCTTCGACGCAGCACTCTGGCATCGCCGACACGGCGGGTGATTTGCCGCTGGTCGAGATCCTCAAGGAAAGCCTGGGCGATCTTGCGGCTGGTGCCCAGTAGGTCTCGAGTCGCCGCGAGGGTGATCTCGCCCTGCTCCGCGAGCGCCCCTGTGACGTCTTTGAGCATCTGGGCGTGGCTCTCTCCGGCGAGGAGGACGCCGTCGCCCAGCCTGACGAGATCCCCCCGGGCCTCGAGATAGGCGCTGATCTCCGCATCGAGCCGATCCCCGGCCTCCGGGCGTGCCCCCGCTTCGCGCAGGCGGACGAGCAGAGCATCAACATCGGCTTGCTGCTGTTCGCTGAGGACCACCTCCCTGCCCGGAAGATCGACGGCTTGGTCATGAGTCGCGATGCGGTCGTCGGCGACTAAGCTCTTCTCCAGACCGCTGAAGGCGCGCGTGGTCAGTCCAAGCCGGCTCCGGAGCTCTTCCTTGGGCAGGCCTGGGCGGAGCGGATGCTCCGCGACGAAGTCTTCGATCAAAGCGCTGGTCTTGGACGCCAGTGCTTCGAAGCCCGTGGCGCTGGTCAGGGTGCTAAGTTCGCTCAGCCCCGCTTCGTCCAAGATCACGACTGCGCCATCCGCAACTTGCCGTTGCAGGACCTCGTCGAAGGTGGCGACCTCCAGTTCGCTGCGCTGGCGCAAGTCCGATACCGAAACAGGCTCCAGTCGTTGGAGCACCGTGAGCAGGGCGTCGTCGGGGCTGCCTTCCAACAGGCGTTGGAGAGCTCGCAGAGTCTCCTGCTCGTTGCGCTTGTGGCGGCGCGGGCGGGTGTCGACGATACGTCCCCCGGCGACGGTGTCCTCGCTGGAGCGGAGGACAAAGAAGTCTCCGCGCGCTGCCGCGACGGGCTCTGCCAGCCGTAGCTGTGCCCACTGTTCCTTTCCGGCTTCGAGCTGGTCACTCTCAAGCAGCCGCACGCGAGTCGTGACCTCAGCCGCCCCGGTGTGCAGCGTGAGAGTGGTGTTGTGGCGGAGGGGGCGGGCGGCATCCGCCACGGCTCGGAGTCGCACGTCCATGGAGACGCTGGGCTGGAGCCAGCCGGCGGTGGTGACGACCATGCCACGACCAAGGTCGTCCGGCGACAAGCCGCTCAGGTTGACGGCGGTCCGTGTTCCCGGTTCGGCTCGCTCTACCTTGCGGCTGTGGTTTTGCAGTCCCCGGATGCGAGCCGCTCGCGCTCCGGGCTCGCCTATCACCTGATCGCCGATATGGAGATCGCCGTCGACCAGTGTGCCCGTGACCACCGTGCCGAAGCCGCTGATCGTGAAGACCCGGTCGATCGGCAGTCGAGGACGGCCGATGTTTCGCACGGGGGGCAGCGCGTCTAGGGCATCGTCCAACGCCGATGTGAGGTCGTCGAGGCCGTTGCGGGTGACCGCGGAGCAGCGGACGATGGGCGCGCCGGACAAGGTGGTGGGCTCGATGAGCTCTTGGACGTCCGCTTCGACAAGGTCGATCCAGTCGGGCTCCACCAGATCACTCTTGGTCAGGGCGATGATGCCGTGCTCGACTTGCAGCAGATCAAGGATGGCGAGATGCTCGCGTGACTGAGGCATCACGCCCTCGTCGGCGGCGATCACGAACAGGGCGAGGTCGATGCCGCCGACGCCCGCCAGCATGTTCTTGATGAAGCGCTCGTGCCCGGGGACGTCGACGATGCTGACTTCGCGCCCGCTCGGCAGGGTGAGCCAGGCGAAGCCAAGATCGATGGTCAGGCCGCGCGCTTTCTCCTCTTCGAGGCGATCGGGATCGATCCCAGTCAGCGCGTTGACCAGCGAACTCTTGCCGTGATCCACGTGCCCCGCGGTGCCGATGACGTACATGGCTGCGCAGCATACAGGGCTCGCTGATAGCATCCCGGCTATGTCTGAACCTTCCCGACGTCGAGTTGGACTCCTGCGGGATGCGCGCTTCCAGGACCACGACACGACGGCGAATCATCCCGAGCACCCAGAGCGTCTTGTCGCGATCGAGCGGTTGCTGGGCGAAGCCCGGCTAGTGGAGGCCTGCCTTCCGTTGGAGAGTCGTGCGGCGACGGACGCCGAGCTCTTGCGCGCGCATGACCCAGCATTGCTAGAGATGCTTGCGCGTTCCGATCAGTTCGCGCAGGCAAAGCGTGTGTTCATCGATCCGGACACGGTGATGTCCGGCCGCTCGCTGGAGGTCGCGCGCCATGCTGCGGGCGGCGTGATCGACGCGGCACGATTGGTTGCGACTGGCGAGCTTGACGGCGTCTTCTGCCTGCCGCGTCCGCCCGGCCATCATGCGACGCGATCCCAGGCGATGGGCTTCTGCCTGATCAACCACATCGCCGTCGCTGCGGCGGATCTGCTGGCCTCGGGCATGGTGGCGCGCGCGGCAATCATCGATTTCGACGTGCACCATGGGAATGGCACGCAGGACATCTTCTACGGCGATCCACGCGTGCTCTATGTCAGCACGCATCAGTCGCCGCACTATCCCGGCACCGGCGCCGTGGATGAAGTGGGCGATGGGACGGTGCCGGGAACGACGCTCAACCTGCCGTTGCCGGCCGGTTCCGGAGACCTCGAGTATCTGCGCTGCTTCGATGAGGTGATCCTGCCGGTTGTCCGTCGCTACGATCCCTCGATCATCCTGGTATCGGCGGGCTTTGATGCGCACTGGCGCGATCCGCTGGCGGGGCAGCGGGTCAGCGGCGCCGGGTATCGAGCGATCGCCGAGCGTCTCGACGTGCTGGCGGAGGAGTTGGGCGTCGGCGTGGCGTACGTGCTTGAGGGCGGCTATGACCTGGAGGCCATCGCCTGGGCGGCACGCCATCGCCTGGACGTCCAGCTGGGCAACGATTGGGCGGAGGACGCCGTGGGACCGGCGCCTTCGGGCGCCGCAGCGGATCTCGATTCCCTGCTCGGTACGGTGAGGCATATCCATCGGCTGTGAGGCGAGTAGGGTGCACAGTCGGATTGACAGGCAGAAACGGAAAGTTGAGGTCCAGCGTGAAGGCGATTGTTGTCGAGGAGCCGGGCGACGCCAGCAGGATGCAGTTTCGGGACGCGCCTGACCCGGTCCCGGGAGCCGAGGACGTGCTCGTCCGCGTGCATGCCAGCGCGCTGAACCGAGCGGACATGCTGCAGCGGATGGGGAACTACCCGGCGCAGCACGGGGCGTCATCGATCATGGGATTGGAATTGGCGGGCGAAGTGGCCGAAGTGGGGACAAGCGTTCGCGATTTCAAGGTCGGCGATCGGGTCTACGGGCTCAGTGGGGGAGGGGGATACGCGGAACTAGCGAGTTTCGATCAGTCGCTGGTCATGCCCATCCCCGCCGGCTGGGACTACGCGACGGCAGCGTCCATTCCTGAGGTGTTCTTCACGGCCAACACCGCGCTGCGAACGCTTGGCAGCCTTCAGCCAGGGGAGCGGGTGTTGATTCACGCGGGTGGCAGCGGGATTGGCATCGCCGGGATCCAGATCGCGAAGCTGTTCGGCGCCGAGGTATGGATCACCGCTGGTTCCGATGAGAAGTGTCGGCGTGCCGCCGAACTTGGCGCCGATGTGACGATCAACTATCGCCAGCAAGACTTTGCGGAGGCTGTGCGCACAGGGACGGAAGGAGACGGTCTGGACGTGATCGTGGACGTGATCGGCGCCGACTACTGGCAGCGGAATCTTGATTCGCTCGCACCCGGCGGCAGGCTCGTCTTGGTGGGCCTGATGGGGGGCGTAGCGGCGGAGGTAAACCTCGGTCAGATTCTCAGTCGTCGCCTCCAGGTGTTCGGGACGGTGATGCGTTCGCGCCCGCTGGAAGCTCGCGCGCAGATCACCCGTGATTTCCAGACTGATCTCGAGCCGGCCTTAGTTGATGGGCGGATGCGCACCGTCATCGACAAGGTCTTCCCGCTACGCGACGCCGCGGACGCCCATCGCTACATGGAGGCGAACAAGAACTTCGGAAAGATCGTGCTTGACGTGGCGGGTGTTTCCTGACCGCCATCTATAGAGTGGAACTAGAGTGTAAGAACAGCTCTCCCCTAACCGCTAGAGTTGATATCCTCGGAAAAACTGGCTGGAATCGCGCACATAGCGGCGGATCTGCCTACACTGTGGGCGTTCATGGGATACGGGAACCGCTAGCGGGATGTGGTCCCGAAAGGCCCACGGCGTTGGGATCACCATGCCTGCGTCATCGACGATTGACGAGCAACTCGTATATTTGACAGTGATTGCGGAGGAGGGGGTCGCCGCCGACACCCTCGAAGCTGCCTTGTAAGCCAGCAAAGCTCAGGTGCGATCCGCACTTGGGAGAGCGGTTCAGGCAAAACAGATCCGAGATGGGCGAACCGGCTACGTACCGCGGGCGGGGGTGGAAGCGCCGGAGCTTTCTTCCCAGGAAGAACGCGCGTTGTTGCGCGAGATGCGCCGTGCGGTGACGTCGGCGGACGCCGTTGGGGCGATCGCCCTGGCGCGGCTTCTGCACAGCGCGGACTCCAGCCTGGATGCCGCGTCTCTTGATGTGATCGCGGGAGCGGTCGAAGCGGCCACGCCATCAGCGGAGGCTCGGGTGTTGGTCGACGAGGTGCTTCGGGACGGCCGAGTGCGGCTGCACCCGGCCCAGTTTGCACGCCTCGCTCTGGGCCATCTCAACATGTTGGACGAATCCGATCCCCCTCGCGTCTGGAGGGACGGGTTTGAGCGCTGTTGCTGGACAGCAGTGGAGGCAGAGAACCTTGTGCCGGCCCTGGATGTGCTGGAGCGTCGAGTTGGACAACTGCTGGACGTCGGGAATCAGCGCGAAGCAGAGATTGAGGTGCATCTCGCCCACGACCTCCTCGATGACGTGCCGTCCGCGAAGCTGGCGGTGGAGATCATGCTGTCTCGCGTCTTGATCCACGGCGGCGAGCGTGAGGAAGCCCAAGAGCTGTTGGAGCAGACGGTGACGGAGGCGCGCGCGGCGCGTCTCCCGGACGTACGGCGCGCGCAGGAGGCTCTGAACCGGGTCCTGGTCCTTCAGCTGGATCCCGGGGCGCGAGAAGCCCTTGCCGCGCAGCGCAAGCGCAGTGGGGCGGATCCCGATTCGGACGCGGCGGCGGCGGCGGCGGCGGGGCTGGCCTTCATGGATGGCGAAGTTGATGAAGCGCGTCGCTTGATCGGCGAAGCGATCGCGCATCGAACCAACAAAGGCAAAGGGTTCTACGAGCCGGAACAGAACGCGATCGAAGCCTCCGAAGCGTTCGCGCGGGCGGAGTTTGACCGGGCCTTGAGCGAGGTGGAGAAGGGGCTGCGCCTCGCGCGCAGCGCCGACAACACGTACGCGGAGCGCTCGCTGTTGAGTCTTCGTATGCGGCATCATATCTTGATTCTCGATCGAACGGGCGTCGCGGAAACCTGGGCGGAGATACAGACGCTGGCGGATCGGCTGTCGCCGCCGCGTGCCATCGCCATCACCGGCCTGGGATCCGCCGCGGACATGGTTATCGCCAGTCGCCCTCGGTTGATTGCGGGGCTGCGCGACGCCACCACCTACACCGGCTTTGGTGGCGTGCTGGCGGCGATGGAAGTGCTGGCGGTCGCGGGTTCGCGGTCCTCGGCCTTGAGTCTGCGAGCCTGGGGTGAGTCGGCGCTGAAGCGTGGTGTGATCACCGCACCGGATTGGCCCGCGCATTTGGACCGCGTCTTGGCGCTCGTGAATCTCCGTCTGGGGAAGCAGCAGCGTCAGGTGGAGCGGCTGATGCGCGCCGCTGAGCGCGCAGATGAGATGGGACACGTGGTGGAGGCCGCCATCGCACGGCTGCAGTACTCCGAGACCAATGAGGCGCTGGGTGCGCGAACGGTGAGTCAATCGCCGACGGAGGCGCGGGAGCGCGGCGTGGAGGCGTTGCTGACCTGGGGAATCCAGCCCGAGCCGCTGGCACTGCGCGCGGCGCAGTCCGTTTTGCGGGGGAATGCGAGTCGGGTCACGGCCGATCTGAGCAAGGGGCAGGCCGATGTGATTCAGCTGCTCTCCGAGGGCCTCACATATAAGCAGGTCGGCGTGCGCCTAGGGATTAGTTGGCGGACGGTGCAGACCCAGGCAAAGTATGCCTACGCGAAGCTCGGCGCGCATGACCGGGCCGACGCGATCGCCCGAGCACGACGTCGTGGTGAGATCTAGGCCGAAAGCTTGGGCCTTGGGCCCCGCCGTCCCTCTCTCAGACGAGGGATGGCTCCATGATGCGCACGAACAGTTCGTTCGCAAGACGGCGCCCCCGAGTCGTGAGTCTTAGCCGGCCCTGCGCCCTGACGATGAGGCTCTCGCGCTGGCCCCATGCGAGCGCCTCTTGAAAACCGTCCCACGCGGTGGGATAGCGACGCGCGAACGTCTCGGTGTCGATGCCCGCGTTGAGGCGCATCCCCATGATGAACGTGTCGAGCGCGGCGATCTCCGGCGTGATTTGCTCCGCTGAGACAGCGGCGGGCGTGGGCAGGCCATGCTGTCCGTCTGGTCCTGACAGGAGCCGCGCATAGCGAAGTGGGCTGCGCTCCACGGAGTAGCGGATCCCGTCGACGAAACCGTGGGCGCCCGGTCCCGCACCGATGTATTCGCCGTGCGTCCAGTAGACCAAGTTGTGCCGGCATTCCTTGCCGCCGTCCGTGTCCTCCCGGGCATAGTTGCTGATCTCGTATTGCTCGAAGTTGTTTGCCCCCAAGCGCTGCTCCGTCTCAGCGGCGAGTTCCGCGACGAGGTCCGGGTCCGGCTCCGCGACTCGCCGGGCGGCGACCTGCAACGCCAACGGCGTTCCCTCCTCCACGATGAGCGAGTAGCAAGAGAGATGGTCTGGCTGCCACGCGATCACCCGCTCGAGCGTCCTCTCCCACGACGGCGAGGATTGGCCCGGCAGATCGAAGATCAGGTCCAGGCTGACATTGTCGAAGCCGGCTTGGCGAGCCGCGCCGAAGGCCTCCTCGGCGCGATCGGCGCTATGAATCCGGTCCAGGAACACGAGTTCCGCTGCATCGAGGGACTGCACCCCCAGGGAGAGTCGATTCACGCCCGACTCGCGGTACGCACGAAGTCGATCCAAGCTGACGCTCTCCGGATTCGCTTCCATCGTCACTTCGGCATCCGGTGAGAGCAGGAAGAGCTCGTGGATCGTCTGCATGATTCGGTCGATGGACTCACTGGGTAGCAAGGAAGGGGTTCCGCCACCGATGAAGACGGTGGGGACGGGTCGTCCCGCGACGTGCGAACTCCACCGCCGGAGTTCGTCCCGGAGCGCGGCCTCCCAAGACGGAATGGAGTCCTCCATCCCCGCGTAGGAGTTGAAGTCGCAGTACGCGCACTTCACCGTGCAGAAGGGCACGTGTAAGTACAGGCTGACGGGGAGAGGCGTCTTCTGGCTCACAGGATCAGTGTATCGAGCCGCGTGGCAGGCGGCGGCTGAATTGATCGCGATCTGAGCGCCTGCAACACTGCCGTCAGCCCGGCACGATCTCATCCGGAATCGCGCTTCTCAGCACAGCGACGGGCTCAACTCAGCGAAGGGTTATCACGTTGCTTAAGTCTCACAACTGCGGGGACCTGCGCGCGGAGCACGTTGGCAGTCAGGTCACGCTGGCGGGGTGGGTGCACCGGCGGCGGGATCATGGCGGAGTGATCTTTCTCGATCTGCGCGACCGAAGCGGCCTCGTGCAGATCGTCTTGCGTTCCGAGTCGGCGGCGACCGCCTATCAAGCGGCGGAAGAGGTGCGCAACGAGTACGTGCTGCTGATTCACGGGGAGGTGGTCGCTCGCAGCGCCGAGACGGTGAACCCGAACATGGGCACCGGGGAGATCGAGGTCGTCGCGGCGGACCTGGAGGTACTGAACGCCTCGAAGACTCCGCCGTTCCAGGTGAACGAAGAAGCGGACGTGGATGAGGGCGTACGGCTGAAGTACCGCTACGTGGACCTTCGCCGTGAAGAGATGCGGCGGTCGCTGGAGCTGCGACACCAGATGAACCAGTACATTCACTCCTTCATGACGGAGCAGGGGTTCTGGGAGATTGAGACTCCCCAGTTGACCGCCGCGACCCCAGAAGGGGCGCGCGACTACATCGTCCCCAGCCGACTGCATCACGGCACGTTCTATGCGCTGCCGCAGGCGCCGCAACAGTTCAAGCAGCTGCTGATGGTGGCGGGCGTCGAGCGGTACTTTCAAATTGCGCGCTGCTTCCGCGACGAGGACCTTCGGGCCGATCGCCAGCCGGAGTTCACGCAACTGGATGTGGAGTGGTCGTTCGCGGACGAGGAAGACATTCTTGGGCTCATGGAGACGCTCTTCACGGGGCTTACAGCGACACTGCGTCCCGACCTCACGGTCCCAACGCCATGGACGCGCATCACCTATCGAGATGCCTTGGAACGGTTCGGCAGCGACAAGCCGGACCTGCGGTTTGGGCTGGAGCTGAGGGACTGCTCGGATCTGGTACGGGACAGCGGATTCGGCGTCTTCGCGGGAGCGATTGAGTCCGGAGGCCGGGTGCGTGCCGTGTTGATGCCTGGCGGTGCGGAGTTGTCGCGCAAGGAAGTCGACAAGTTTACGGAGCTGGCGAAGACGTTGGGGGCGAAGGGGCTGGTCTCCATTCAGTTCGCCGCCGACCCTGAAGCAGCGAGTGAGGACGAGATCCGGTCTCCGGTCCTGCGGCATCTTGGTGTCGAGACCGCCCAGGCGATTGGCGCACGTTGCGACGCCCACGCGGGGGACATGGTGCTGCTCGCCGCGGACGCGGACGGCGTCGTGAACACTGTGTTGGACGGCCTCCGCCGGGAGATTGGGCGGCGGCTCGAGCTGGCCGATGAGTCGACGATCCACTACGCGTTCGTGACGGAGTTCCCCCTCGTCGAGTGGAACGCCGACGAAGACCGCTGGGACGCGATCCATCACCCCTTCACCGCGCCGTTTGAGGAGGATCTGGAGAAGCTTGGATCGGATCCAGGCGCTGTCCGGGCCCGGGCCTACGACATCATCGCCAACGGCTATGAACTGGCTTCCGGTTCCATCCGTATACATCGTCGGGAGATGCAAGAGCAGGTCTTCGGCTTGCTCGGGATCAGTGCGGAAGAGGCGCAGGAACGGTTTGGACACATGCTGGATGCCTTTGAGCTTGGCGCACCTCCCCACGGGGGGATCGCGCCGGGGCTTGACCGGATCGCGATGCTGCTGGCCGGACGAACCAACATTCGCGACGTCATCGCGTTTCCCAAGACGCAAGCCGCCACGGATCCGCTGACCGGCGCTCCCTCTCCGGTGCCTACTGCGCAGTTGGAAGAATTGGCGATCATATTGAGCGAGGCGGAGAGCTCCGGCGAGGAGTAGCTCCCGGCTGGCCGGTCCTGCCGGTGTTACCCTGGCAGGTATCTGGTCTGGCGCTGGTGGTGACGCCGGGATGAGAGCGAGGATGTGGACATGTCTAGAGGATCTGGGAAGTCGGGCCTGATGATCGTTCGACGAATGACGGCGCGCCCGTGGGTGATGCTGTTGAGTATGCTCCTGCTGGGAGCCCTGGTGGCGGCTGCCTGTGGCGGTGGGAGCGAGAGCAGCGCTGAGCGCGAATCAGATGCCCCCGGCGATCGCGCCGATCGAGAGTCCGAGACGGCAGCGGCGGATGACGGCGACGCAGTCGCGGATGAGGAGCCGGAACCGGCCGCCGAACCCGTGGCGACCGCGTCCGCGGGGTGGGTTTCGGGCCAGCTTCGTATCGCCCGAGCCGAGCCAATCACCTTGGATCCTGCGCTCGTCACGGATGTGACTTCAGCGTCCTACGTCGTGGAGCTCTTCGGCGGTCTCGTTTCGCTCGATCCGGACCTAAACATCGTCGCGGACTTGGCTGAAGATCTGCCCGCCGTCCGGACCAACGACGATGGGTCCGTCACATACATCTTCGTGCTTCGACGTGATGCGGTGTTCCAGAACGGGCGCCGGGTCACGGCGGACGACGTGAAGTGGAGCATCGAGCGTCACGCGGCGCCAGAGACTCTCTCCCCGACCGCCATTGACTACGTTGGCGATATCGTGGGCGCGCGCGACTACATCCGCGGCCGGGTCGACGCGATCGACGGGATCGAGGTGATCGACGATCGTACGATCGAGATCACGGTCGATTCCCCCAAGCCCTACTTCCTGGCCAAGCTGACCTATCCCACGGCCTTCGTCGTGGACCGGAACCAGGTCGAGAGCGATCCACAGAACTGGACCCGTGATCCGAACGGCACGGGTCCATTTGAACTCCAGAGCTGGCAGCTCGGAGAGCGGATCGTCTTGGAGCCGTTCCAGAGGTACCACCTGGGGGCGTCTACTCTGGAGACCGTGCAGATTCGCTTTGCCGGTGGCGGCCTGACGCAATACGAGAATCAGGAAGTGGACATTGCGGACGTCGGTGTGAACGACATTGAGCGCGTTCGCGATCCTGATTCCCCGCTGAACTCCGAATTCGTGAGCCGGTCCGAGTTGGGCGTCTTCTATCTCGCCTTCAACGTGGATCAGCCACCCTTTAACGATGTGCTGGTGCGGCGCGCTTTCGGCCACGCCATCGATAAGCAGACGATCGTTGATGTCGTCCTGCAGGATCTCCTTCCCGTCGCGGAAGGGATCCTGCCGCAGGGCTTGGCCGCGCATGACGCCGATTTCCTCGGCCTGGCGTTTGATCCAGATCTGGCGGTGAGATTGATCGCGGATTCGTCCTACGCCGACAGCCCGCTGCTGAACAACATTCGGCTGACAATCTCCGGCGCGGGGGCCACGCCCGGCGCGGTGATTGAGGCCGTGCAGGAGATGTGGCGGCAGAATCTGGGGATTGAGGTGGAGATCCAACAGGTCGAGACCGCCAACTTCTTCCAAGAGTTGGACCGCGGTCTCTACCAACTCTTCAACATCGGATGGATCCTGGACTACCCGGACCCTGAGAACGTCTTGGACCTCAAGTTCCATTCGTTGTCCCGGCAGAACGACACGTTGTACTCCAGCCCCGAGGTAGACGCCTTGCTGGAGGAGGCCCGTGTGGAGCAAGACGCTCAGACACGATTGGACCTCTACCAGCAAGTGGAGAACATCCTGGTCAACGAGGACGCGGTCTGGTTGCCGTTGTTCTTCAGTCAGGTCAATCAGGTGGTCAAGCCCTATGTCAGCGGCTACGTGCCGCCGCGATCGGTCGTGCCGATCCTGCGATTCATTTCGATCGATGAGTAGGTTGGGACGGGTGCTGGCGGACGAAACCGGGCGTCAGGGGATCGTCGCCGCTTAGCGGCAGCGGAGGCGAGGGGCGACGGTGTCCAGCGGGCTGCTTCTCTTCATCACGCGGCGGTTGCTTCTCGTGCCGCCGACGCTGTTCGTGATCTTGCTGATCACGTTCGCTCTGACGCAGTTGGCCCCCGGCGACCCGGTGCGCTTGATTACCGGGTCGCGAGAGCCCGATCCCCAGGTGGCGGAGCAGATCCGCGAAGAGTTCGGGCTCAACGGCGGCTTCCTCGAGCGCTTCAGTGACTACACGTGGAACCTGGTTTCAGATTTCGATCTGGGCCCCAGCTACTTCTTCCGGAGTCCGCAGCGCTCGGTTCAAGAACTGCTCGGAGAGCGTCTTTGGGTATCCGCCCAGCTCGGGCTGATCTCACTGGCCTTGATCTACTTGCTCGGGATCCCGTTGGGCATCATCGCTGCGTTGAATCGGGGGAATTGGAAGGATCCGGGGCTCATTGGGGGGTTGTTGATATTCGACGCCGTCCACGTGATCGCGCTCGTTCCGCTCCTCATGTGGCTGCTGATCTTCGTGCTTGACGACTTCTTGGCGTTCTTTGGAATCGCGATTCCATCGGTCTGGGAGCCGGGGAACGCCGCCTCGTACGTGGTCCCCGTGTTTGCCTTGACGGCTCCGGGACTGGCTGGGATGGCGAGGTTCGTCCGGGTCAGTGTGCTCACGGTGATGGATGAGGAGTACGTGCGGACGGCCCGGGCAAAGGGTCTGCGGGAGCGCACCGTTGTGATTCGCCATGTCTTCCGCAACGCAATGCTGCCATTGAGCACCTTCGTGGTCTTGAGCCTGGTCGGCGTGATCGGGGGATCGATCTTCGTCGAGACGCTCTACGGGGTTCCCGGTGTTGGGCTGTTCGTCTTCACGTCGATCGGGCAGCGTGATTTCAATGTCTTGCTCGGGATCACGCTCCTCTCCTCGACGTTGATCGTCTTGGCCAATCTCGCGACGGATGTCCTGTACGTGTTCATTGACCCGCGCATCCAATACGGAGGCCGTTGACGATGGCGAGGCTTACCGTGCCTCAAGAGGCGGACCTACTCGCCGGCTTGGAGCTGGAGCGATCAGAGACACCATGGCGGCGCGCGATTCGAGCGCTTCTGCGGAAGCGGATCGCCGCCGTGGCGATCCTGGTCATCGTCGTGATTTACGGCGCCGGGGCCTACACGCTGCTCGATGTCGTGGGGATCCCCACGGGGCTTCAAGATCCGGTCGCCACGAACCTCACTGTGAGGCGGCCCATCGACGCCGGTCGCGGCGAAACGTTAGGTGCGTTCGCGGACCGCCAGAACATCAGCCTCGGCGAACTCGAGCGCCTCAACCCGGAGATTGCGGACGAATTCGGGGCGTTCAGCCGGGCGCTCGTCTTGCCCGAACGGACGACGTTGGTGCTGAAGGAGGACGAGGCGCTGGAGGGTCCGTCGTGGAACCATCTCTTTGGCACGGACCGCACCGGCCGGGACCTGTTTAGTCGGGCGTTGTTCGCGGCGCGGACCACGCTGTTGTTCAGCATCTTGTCGTTCTTGCTGTCCAGCCTGTTTCTCGGGTTGGGATTGGGGCTGCTGGCGGGCTACAAGGGCGGCTGGGTGGACTCTGTGATCTTCCGGATCGGCGATGTGTTCCTGGCGATCCCGGGACTACTCATTCTCATCGTGGTGAGCGCCGCCCTGCGCGATCAATGGACCACCTGGTTCAATGATCTTGACGACTGGCTCGGATGGTCGTTCTTCGTCGATCAGGGCTTGGATCACATCACACTGCTGCTGGTGGCGACATCCTTCACGGGTTGGGTGGGGACGGCCCGCTTCGTCCGAGCGCAATCGCTGGCGCTGCGGGAGACGGAGTTCATCACTGCGGCGGAGTCGATCGGTGCCGGTACGCCCCGGATCTTGGTGCGGCACCTGTTTCCGGCGGTCTTGCCCTGGATCGTCGTGGGCATGAGCGCCGCCTTGGGCGCGGCGGCGGCCGCGGAGGTGGGCTTGACGTTCCTGGGCCTTGGGATCCAGCCACCCACGGCCAGCTTTGGAGCGATGATCGCCGCTGCCGGTGGTGTCACCACGTTCGAACTGCAGCCCCACCTGCTGCTGGTGCCGGCCGTGGCGATCTTCGCCTTGATTTACTCATTCAACCTCTTGGGAGATGCGGTTAACGACGTGATCAATCCGCGAGGCCGCTGAACATCGCGACTCGAATCGCCTAGCTAGTTTGTGCCGCCCAACGTGTCGTTGCGCAGGAAGTCCAGCGCCGCAAAGAGCTGTTCGTCGCGCTGGGCCTGAATGTCTTCCGGCGTCAGCGCGATCAGGATGTCGGGGATGATGCCGATGCCGTCGATCAGGTCGCCGTTTGGCGTCTCCCACCGCGCGATGCTGATCCTCAGCACACTTCCGTCCGAGAGATTGCGAGGCTCCGTCAACGTGCCCTGACCAGCAGTTTGATCCCCGATAACGATCGCTCGGCCCTGATCACGGAGCGCTCCCGCGAGTACTTCCGCGCTGCTGGCGGTGTCCGCGTTGACGAGGACCGCCAATGTGAGACCCACGCCGCTGCCGCCGGGTTGCGCTTCGATAAGGTGCTCTTCCCCGTCACGCCGCAGCTCCCGGACGATGATGCCCTGCTCGAGGAATTGGTCCGCAGCGTCCGTGGCCCCGGCGAGTAAGCCGCCTTGGTTTACGCGCAAATCGATGATGAGTTGATTGATCCCCGCCGCTGTGACCGCATCGAGGAAGGTGGCCAGGTCGGGGTCGGTCCGGACGTTGAAGAGCTCAATCCGCACGTACGCCACGTCGGTCACGGGATTCCCAAGGCGATCCGCGAGCGGCGGGGTCGCGATGCTGGGGAAGACGACCTCCGATCGCACGATGCTCAGAACGTCAAAGGTTCCATCCGGGTGAATGACCTCAAGTTGGGTCGATGTGCCGCTTGGCCCGCGCACGCGCGCGGCCGCGTCCCTGGGATCGAGATTTGCCGCGGGTTCAGCGTCGATGGAGACGATGATGTCGCCCGCCAAGACGCCGGCGGCTTCTGCTGGGGCGCCGGCAATTACGCGGGTGATGACGATGTTTCCGTCAGGCTGGGAGTTGATTGAGACACCGATGCCCTGAATCGTCCCGGTCTGGTTCTCTGCCGCCTGGCGCGCCGCTTCCGCGTCGATGAAAGACGAGCCGGTGTCGTTGAGCGAGTCGAGGATGCTGGCGGCCGCCGCCTCGCGGAAGCGCGCGAGGTCGACCTGCGTCGGTTCCACGAAGTCGCGCTCCAGAATCTGGTAGACCTCGTCGAGGAGTTCGAAGCGGGATCCGCGGTTATCGGTGATGACATCGATCGCGGCGATCTCGGTGGGGATCCGGTCGATGCGTAAGGGGATGCGCTGAGCTTCATCGTCCAGGAGGCCGTTTACGCCAATGCCGAGCGCGAATGCGGCGCCGAGGATAAGCACGACAACCGTCGTGAGCCGAACGGGCTGGAGTCGAGCTTCCACCACTAACCTCCACGGGCCTGGGTCTCGGGTCCACCTCAGACGCATCCTGGCTCCCTGTCAGTGTACCCAGGGCGAAGACCCGGCCACCAGGTCCCAGTGCATCGTGCGGATGAGGGGCTGACCGTTCTCAACTCCGTCCGACGCGTGCGGTTGACCGCACGGCAATAGCGCGATCGTGGTCCGTCTGAATGCGCAAACAGACCATGTGAGTAGCCTTGGGACCGGGTAGGCTGACATGACTGTGTCCCGCGTTTGAAGCATCGTGCGGGCGCAGCCACCGACCGCCGGTGTTGGGGTTCGCCAGCACTGGGATAGAGTAAGCGCCCTCTCAGAGGCGACGGACCCGGATCCCACCGGGACTCGTGGTGGGGCACTCGTGACAGTTGAGAAGGGGAGCACAAAGTCTCCATGAAAGTGACCGCAGAACGCATTCCCGAGGCCCAGATGGTTCTCGAGATTGAAATTGACGAGAAACAGACCAAGCGGTCGCTCGACCAGGCTGCGCGTCGTCTGGCCCAGCGCTACCGGATTCCCGGATTCCGCAAGGGGAAAGCCCCGCGCCGCGTGATCGAAAGCACGTTGGGGGCCGATGCGGTGTTCGAAGAGGCCGTGGAGCGCCTGATTCCCAAGGCCTATGACGACGCCGTGGAGCAGGAGGGGCTCGACCCCGTGGGGGCGCCGGATCTGGAGATCTTGGATCGCGACCCGGTGCGCTTCAAAGCGACCGTGCCGTTGCAACCCATCGTCGATATGGGGGACTACAAAGAGATCTCCGTCGAGAAAGAGACAGCCGAGATCACCGACGAGATGATCGCGGACACGATCCTGCAGTTGCAGCGGCAGCACGCGGTCTTGGAACCCGTGGACCGTCCCGTGGAGTACAACGATCACCTCCGCATGGATGTGCGCGCCGAGGCGGATGGCGAGCAGATCATGAGCGAGGAGGGGGTGGAGTTCAGCCTGCGGGAGGATACGACAGTCGCCGTTCCGGGCTTCGGTGAGAAGCTCATCGGTCTGGTCAAGGGGCCGGAGCATGAGGTCAGCGTCGATGTGCCGGAAGATCACGACGACGCGCAGGTCGCGGGCAAGACGGTGACATTCTTGGTCACAATACATGACATAAAGAACGAAGAGCTTCCTGAACCCGATGATGACTTGGCGTCCGAGATCGGCGAGCACGAGACGTTTGCGGAGATGCGCGAGAAAGTCGAGGCCGACTTGAAAGAGGCCTCCGAACAGCGCATCGCGAGTGAGTTCCACGACCAGGTCATCCAGGCGGTCCTCAAGAAGGTTTCCGTGGAATTCGCGCCGGCCATGATCGATCACGAACTTGAACTCATGATGGGGGAGATGGCCCAGCAATCCGGACAGAATCTGGAGTCCTACATGGAGATGCTGGGGCCGGCCGCGACGCAGATCCGAGAGAGCATGCGGGGGCGGGCCGCCGATCGGGTTCTGAATAGCATCGTGCTGTCGGAGGCGGCGGTCGTGGAGGAGATCAAGGTCGGTGAGGAGGAGATCACGGCGGAGATCGACAAGATGGTGGGCGATACGCCACAAGCGGAACAGCTCCGCGCCGTCTTCGACAATGAGAACACCCGCGAGATGATCAAACGAAATGTCGTCACGCGTCAAACCCTTGAGGCTTTGGGCGAGTACGCCACGACGAACTTTGTGGCTGGGGTGCCGTCCGATATCGAGGATGAGTCCGCGACGGACGAAGAACCCCTGACAGACGATGTATCTGCGACGGACGAAGCTCCCGATACAGATGCGTCCGACACAGAGCAGGCGGAAGCGACCCAGGATGAGGCAGATGACTAGTCACGCGGAAGAAAGCGGGTCGCTACGCTTGATCAGGGCGGTCTCGCCCTTGAACTTGGTGAGATAGGAATTCGACCCGCGCATCGCGACGGGTCGGACCCGAAGAGGAGAGTGCCATGAGCCCAGTAAACCCGCTCGATATCGTCCCGATGGTCGTCGAGACGACCAATCGTGGGGAGCGCGCGTACGATATCTACTCGTTGCTCCTGAGGGAGCGGATCGTGTTCCTCGGCACGCCAATCGACGACCAGATCGCGAATGTGATCGTCGCGCAGCTGCTGTACCTCGATCGTGAAGACCCGGAGCGCGATATCCAGATGTACGTGCACTCCCCGGGAGGTGTGATCACGGCCGGTCTGGCGATTTATGACACGATGCAGCTCATCAGTGCCGAGGTTTCCACAATCTGTGTGGGGATGTCTGCCTCGATGGGGACAGTGATTCTGGCGGCCGGGCAAGAGGGAAAACGCTACGCGTTGCCGAATTCCACCATTCACATGCACCAAGCCCTGGGTGGTGCTCGAGGCCAAGCTGCCGATATTGAGATTGCGGCCCGGGAAATCTTGCGCAATAACGAGACGATTCGGAACATTCTTGCGAAGCACACCGGACAGCCACTTGAGGTCATTAAGCGGGATACCGACCGAGACTTCTATCTGGACGCGTCGCAGTCCAAGGAGTACGGCCTGATTGATGAAGTGCTGGAGGCCCGTTCGGGCGACGACGTCACCGCGGCGGCGTCCTAGGGCGTAGATTGTTCAGGTCGGATTCGATCTGACGAATAGTGGTGCGAATCGTGTGTAAAGTGCAGGAAGGGGCCCCCCGTGGCCAATACGCGTAGCGGCGGGCGGACGACCTACCACTGTTCTTTCTGTGGCAAAAACCAAGATCAGGTCAAGCGGCTTATCGCTGGACCGGGTGCGGTCTACATTTGCGACGAGTGTGTGGATCTGTGCCGGGAAATCATCGCTGAGGAAGCATCGAGCAGTGGTGTGCCGGCAACGGCTGGCGGGCCCACGGCCGGCACGAAGCCGCTCTCGCCACAACAGATCTATCAGCGCTTGGACGAATACGTCGTCGGCCAAGAGGACGCCAAAAAGGTTCTCTCCGTCGCCGTGTACAACCACTACAAGCGAGTCGACTCAGAGATCGATACGGGCGATGTGGAGCTTGAGAAGAGCAACATCCTCGTCGTCGGGCCTACCGGCTCCGGCAAGACGCTGCTGGCGCGGACGCTGGCCAAGGTCCTGGATGTTCCGTTCTCCATCGCCGATGCGACTGCCCTGACCGAAGCGGGATACGTGGGCGAGGACGTGGAGAACATCCTCCTCCATCTCATCCAGTCGGCGGACTTCGATATCCAACGCGCCGAGCGCGGAATCATCTATATCGACGAGATCGACAAGATCTCCCGCAAGTCGGACAACCCATCGATCACACGCGATGTCTCGGGCGAGGGTGTGCAGCAAGCGCTGCTGAAGATCATCGAAGGGACGACGGCTTCCGTTCCTCCCCAAGGCGGTCGCAAGCATCCCCACCAAGACTTCATTCAGTTCGATACGTCCAAGGTCCTCTTCATCTGCGGAGGTGCGTTCGAAGGCCTCGAGGATGTTGTTGACCGACGGGTGGGTAAGGGTGTCCGGAACCTCGGCTTCGGGGCCGTGACGCGCGAGTCCACGGACGACGTCAACATTCTTCAACACCTCACCCATGACGATCTCCTGAAGTACGGGCTCATTCCCGAGTTCGTAGGCCGGCTGCCGGTCGTGGTGACGCTGGACCCGCTCGACTTGGACTCGATGGTCCGTATCTTGACCGAGCCCAAGAACGCGCTGGCTCGCCAGTTCGAACGCTTTTTCCGCATGGACAACGTGGAGTTGGTCTTTACCCCCGACGCGCTAGAGGCGATTTCGGAGACGGCGCTCGTTGAGAAGACCGGCGCGCGCGGGCTGAGAACGGTGCTGGAAGACCTGCTCCTGGAGGTCATGTTCGAGATTCCCGGGCGCCCCGAGATCGCGAAGTGCATCGTTTCTCGCGAAACCTTGAACCGCGATAGCCGGCCCGTGCTGCTCGACAAGACGGGTGCCGAGGTGGATTACCACGGTGTGCGTCCCGTCGTCGATGTGGACGAGAGTGACGAGTCCACAGCAGACGGCTCCGAGGAACTCGAGCAGGAGAGCGCCTAGCCTCTCGGCTCGGCGTCTGGGCCCGCCCCTGACGGACCTGGGATCGGGCGATCCTTGTGTGAATGGCTCGAGCGGTTCGTGGCGCACCCCGCACCCCGCAGCGCGCAAGGCTGATACGGTGCAGACGTGGCGAAGCGGTCAAGGCTGGATGAGCTATTGGTATCGCGCGGACTCGCGCCAGATATTGAGCGTGCCCGTGCGCTGATCATGGCGGGCCGGGTGCGCGGCCCAGGGCGGCGCTACGAGAAGCCCGGTCTGACCATTAGCGCGGATTCGCCCCTTGAGGTTGCCGCCGACCGCGCTTTCGTGTCGCGGGGTGGCCAGAAGCTCGCCGCGGCCTTGGACGCATGGGATCTCGACGTGGCTGACCGCGTCTGCCTCGACGTTGGCGCCAGTACCGGCGGGTTCACTGACTGCTTGCTGCAACGAGGCGCTCTCCGCGTCTACGCCGTCGACGTGGGATATGGGCAGCTTGCGGATCCCTTGCGTCATGATCCACGGGTCGTGGAGATGGAGCGCACGGACGTGCGCCGCCTCAAGATTGACTCCCCCGCATTGGAACCACCGCCGGTCTTCAGCACGGTAGACGTGTCGTTCATCTCGCTGCGCGAGGTGCTGCCGGCGATCGCCGCCGTACTGCCGGGTCGGGCGAACGTGGTGGCTCTGGTCAAACCGCAGTTCGAGGCGGCCAAGGAAGCCGTGGGTCACGATGGAGTGGTACGGTCGCCTCAGGTCCGCGCAGGGGCCATCCAGGCGGTCGTGAGCTGGGCTCTCCAGTCGGGTTGGCGAGTGGGAGGTGTTCTGCGCTCTCCGCTGACCGGGCCCAAGGGCAACGAAGAGTTCTTGCTCTGGTTGCGAACCCCCCGCCCAACAGGGGAGAGTGAGGCGTGATGCAGGCGCCTATCCGAAAAGTTGGCATTTACCACCACCCCGAACTGGAGGCGGCACGTCTCTTCGCGGGAGAGATTCGCGATCTACTGCGCGAGCGGGTCGACGATGTCTGGGTCGCCTCGGCCTGGGATCCCGTGGCGTCCACGCGCGATCTGCCCGGCACGGACCTGCTGATCACGATCGGCGGCGACGGAACCGTGCTGCGTGCCGGGCGGGCCGTGATTCCTCATCCAATCCGAATTCTCGGGGTCGATATGGGACGCTTGGCGTTTTTGACCGAGTTCGCGCCCGAGGAGCTTCGCGCCCACCTGGACGACATCCTGGCGGGCGAGTTCACGATCGATGAGCGCACCATGCTGGAGGTGACCTTGGATGCGTTCTCCAGTGACGCGCCCGCCGCTCTGCACGGGCTGAATGACGTCACCGTGGGGCGAACCTCGTTGGGACGGCCCGTCTATATCAACGTGCGATTGGATGGCGACCTGATCGGGGTCTTGCGGGGCGACGGCGTCGTGGTCGCGACCGCCACCGGTTCGACTGGCTATTCACTCTCCGCCGGCGGACCCATCCTGGAGCCGACGGCGAAGTTTTTGGTCCTGACGCCCGTCGCGCCGCACTTAGCAGCGGCGGCCCCGCTCGTCTTGCCGCCCGGATGTTCGATCGACCTCAGTGTGGGCGGTCCCGGCGACGTGGCGGTCAGCATCGATGGGCAGGGCTCTCACATGATGGGAGCGGACAGCCATGTCATCATCCGGCGCAGCGCGCATGTTGCCCGCATGGTGCGCTACTCGCGGACGCCGTTCTTTGCCCAGCTTGGGCGTCGCTTGGCCTGGCTCGACGAGCGGCGTCTCAAGGCGGTCAGACTGAGTGATGAGCTCGACGCTCAGTCCGACCGCTGACCGTCATGCTCCAAGAGCTTCACGTCCGCAATCTTGCCGTTGCCGAGGCCCTCGATCTGGAGTTCGCTGCGGGGTTCACCGTCGTCACCGGGGAGACCGGCGCTGGCAAGTCGATCTTGGTCGACGCGCTGGCGCTCGTGCTTGGGGCTCGCCCGGATCCCGATTCGGTGCGCGCGGGGGCCGATGCGTTGGTTGTGGAGGCGCGCTTTGAATTGCCCGCGCAGAGTGGCGGATTCCGCGCGGTCCGGTCGATCCTCGAAGAACTCGGGATTCCGTTCGACGGCAGCCTGCTGATCGTCCGCACGGTACCGGCAGCTGGTCGGAGCAGCGCTCGAATCAATGACCATGGCGTCACGCAAGGGACGCTCTCAGCGGTGGGTGGCCTCTTGGCGGATATCCACGGGCAGAACGACAACATCTCGCTCTTGCAGCCCGCGGAGCAGCTGACCCTTCTCGATCGGTTCGCCGGACTCGTTCCCCAGCGTGAGGATTTCGCCAGCAAGGCGCAGGCGCTGCGGGATCTCCGGGCGCGCATTGCGGAGCTGAGCGGGGACGACCGCGAGCGAGCGCGACGCGTTACCCAGTTCCGATTCGAGGCCGACGAGATTGAGGCGGCGCGCCTCTCGCCGGGGGAGGATGAGCAACTTGCCGGTGATCTCGATCGACTCGCTCACGCGCAGGACCTCGCGGAGTTGGCCGAGACGGCGCGCGCCGCTCTCGAAGACGAGAACACAGCGGTGGACGCTCTGGGACGGGCCCTGGCGGCGGCGCGGGCGATCACGGATATCGATGCGTCGGCGGAGGAGGCCCGCGCGGCGCTCGACGCTGCGCAGGACCAGGCCTCGGAGGGATTGCGGCTGATTCGCCATTACATCGATGGCATCGACCTGGACCCAGCTCGATTGGGAGAGGTGGAGGCGCGTCTCAGCGTGATTCACGATCTGCAGCGTCGCTATGGCGACACCGTCGCCGAGATCATCGCGCATGGGGAAGACGCGGCCGCCGAAGCGGCTGAGTTGGACTCCTCTGGCGATCGGATTGAAGCGTTGCATGAGGAAGAGGCAGTGCTCTCGGCTGCGCTCGTGACCAGCGGTACGGAGTTGAGCCTCGCCCGCCGTGAGGCGGCGCAGGACCTGCTGCGTCGGGTCACAAAGGAAGCGAAGCGGTTGCAGCTGCCCCACATGCGCCTCGTGGGACAGTTTGGCCTCGACCGTGTCCCACCAGAGAGCGAGGACGAGGGGCTGGCAGTCGATCTCGCTCCCGTCCAGGTCAGTGCCGATGGCTTGACGGCGGTCGATGGGCGAACGGCGATGGAGGGTACGAACTCCACCGACCGCGTACGGTTCGACCTCACCGGCATCGACCAAGCGGAGATGCTTGTCTCCTTCAACCCGGACCTGCCGCCCCGGCCGCTGGCACGCGTGGCGAGTGGGGGAGAGACCGCGCGGCTGATGCTCGCCGTGAAGACCGTGCTGGGGCGCAGCGACGAGATCCCGACGTTGGTCTTCGATGAGGTCGATGTCGGGCTCGGGGGCCGATCCGGGGGCGTGGTGGGAGATGCCCTGAGGCGGCTGTCCCGGTCGCATCAGGTACTGTGTATTACACATCTCCCGCAGGTGGCGGCTTACAGTACCTCTCATCTGCAAGTACAGAAGTCGGTCAACGCACGAGAGTCGTGCGTGGCCGTGGAGCCGATCCAGGACGAGGCGCGCGTGCGCGAGCTGGCCGAGATGCTCGGGGCCGACACCGAGGCCAACCGGCGCAGCGCCAGCGAACTGCTCGCCAGCGTCCAGGATCGCTGACCCCCACCCTTCCGATCGCAGCGAGAAACTGGCGTATGACCACCGCCGCTCGACCGCCTGACTCCGGCCCGCCCGCCGCTGAGCAACCCCGAGCGGAAAGAGCGCGCGTCTCCGACGTTCCGGGGATCTTTCGGCTGATTCAACATTGGGCTGAAGAGACCGGCGCCGTCTTGCCACGTACCGAGGGTGAGATCTACGAGTCGCTCAGAGACTTCATCGTCATTCGCGAGGGTGGCAGAGTCATCGCCGCGGGAGCGCTGCATATTGAATGGAAGGATCTGGCGGAGGTGAAATCGCTTGTCGTGGAGCCGGGGGTACAGATCAGCGGCCTCGGACGGGCGATCGTGGAGGCCTGTCTAGAGGAGGCGGTGGCGTTGGAACTCCGGACCGTCTTCGCGCTGACGACGAGCCCCGGCTTCTTCGAGAAGCTGGACTTCAAAAGAGCCGCGGTCGCGTCCTTCCCGCGCAAGGTCTGGAACGAGTGTTTCCGCTGTGCCAAGTACGAGAACTGCGACGAAGTGGCGTTCTCGATCGATCTCAGTGATCGATTGGCCTGACCAGTTGGTTCCCTCAACCGATCGATCCGATCCACTGCGCGAAGAAACGATCGGGAACGAGCGCCTCTACGACGGACACATCGTCAACCTGCGCCGGGACACCGTGCGACTCAGCGATGGACACGAAGTGCAGCGGGAGGTCGTGGAGCATGAGGATGCCGTGGTCGTGCTCGCCCTTGACGACAATGGGCGGATTGCGTTCGTGCGGCAGTGGCGAGTGCCGGTGGGCGGGCCGTTGCTGGAACTTCCTGCCGGAGGTGTCGAAGCCGGGGAGAGCCCGGAAGACGCCGCCATTCGGGAGTTGCGAGAAGAGGTGGGACTCAAGCCGGGGTCCCTGGAGCGCGTCGCGGGTTTCTGGGTGGCCCCCGGCTGGGCGACGGAGTATCTGCATGGATTCATCGCTCGCGACTGCGTTTCTTCATCGCTCCCCGCGGATGCCGACGAACGCCTTGAGGTGAAGATGTACACGCTTGGCGAGGCGATGGATCTCGTGGAGGAGGGGCGGATCGAAGACGCCAAATCGATCATTCTGCTCCAGGCCTTGGCCCTCAAGGCGGCGGGACCCTTGGTCGCCAAGATCGTGCGTCACTATCGCGGCGAATAATCCACGGCGAGCGTCGCGGATCGCTATCGCCCTAGCAGTGCTGGTGTTACGATCAGTCGCCGTAAGGCCCCATCTGGTGGCTACTGTTTGAGCGGAGGGCAGTCGCCTTGCTACAGCATGATGTGCTCATCGTTGGCTCCGGACTCGCGGGCATGCGAGCGGCGCTGGAGGTAGCGGAAGACCCCACGTTGGACGTGGCGATTCTGACCAAGGTGCACCCACTGCGATCCCATTCGGGAGCCGCCCAGGGCGGAATTGCAGCCTCGCTCAGCAACTCGACGGATCAGGATTCCTGGGATCTGCACATGTACGACACCGTCAAGGGCGGTGACTTCTTGGTGGACCAAAACGCCGCCGAGATCATGAGCCGGGAGGCCCCCGAGAATATCTTTGAACTCGAACATATGGGTTGCGCCTTCTCTCGTTACGACGACGGTCGCATCGCGCAGCGGAATTTCGGTGGGCACACGGAGCCGCGGGCAGTGTATGCGGCGGACCGCACCGGCCACGCGCTCCTCACCGTCTTGTTTGAACAGATCCTCAAGCGGGGGGTGAAGGTCTACAGCGAGTGGTACGCCCTCGATCTGGTCATCAAGGACGATGTCACCCAGGGCGTCGTGGCCTACGACATCTTGACCGGTCAGCTGGAGACGATCTCGGCCCGCGCGGTGATGTTTGGGACCGGGGGCTATGGCCGCGCGTTCCGGGTCACGACCAACGCGTTCGCCTCCACGGGGGACGGCGTCGTCATGGCCTACCGCGCCGGGGTGCCGTTGCAGGACATGGAGTTTGTGCAGTTTCACCCCACCGGGCTTCGAGGCTCGGGGATCTTGCTGAGCGAAGCCGCTCGAGGGGAAGGCGCGCATCTCACCAACGCCGATGGCCAACGGTTCATGGAGCGCTACGCAGCCGGTCGGATGGAGCTCGCTCCGCGGGACATCGTCGCCCGAGCGGAGCAGACCGAGATCGATGAGGGACGGGGCGTCGCTGAAGGCAACGACTCCGTCTTCATGGATCTGCGCCCGATCGGCGAAGAGCGCATTCGCTACGCGCTCCCCTCGGTGATGCACCTGGCACAGGACTTCGCGGGGATCGACCCGCTGGTCGAGCCCGTGCCGATTCAGCCCACGGCCCATTACTCCATGGGGGGCATCCCCTGCGACGTCGACGGGCAGGTTCGCTACAAGGACCAGGATGACAAGCCGGTCGTGGGTTTCTTCGCCGCGGGCGAGTGCTCTTGTGTCTCGGTCCACGGCGCCAACCGGCTGGGCACGAACTCTTTGCTGGAAGCGGTGGTGTTTGGCCGTCGCTCCGGGCGTGCGATCCGTGAGCAGGTCAAGGATCTCGAACCCGCCAATGTTTCGGACACCGACGCTGAGGCGGCGAGTGCGGAGATCGAGCGATTCCTCAGCGCGGATGGTGCGGAGAAAGTTGGCGCGATTCGTAACCAACTCCGCGATCTCCTCACGGAGAAGTGCGGTGTCTTCCGAACCGATGAACTCCTCACAGAGGCCGCGAACGAGATCAAGGAAATGCAGGCGCGCTTCGAAAACGTCTCGATCGACGACCACACGCAGACTTTCAACACCGATCTGCTCGACGCGATTGAGCTGGGTCACATGCTGGAGTATTCCGAAGTCATCGTGGCTGGCGCCTTGGCGCGGCACGAATCGCGGGGCGGCCACGCGCGCAAAGATCACGCGACGCGCGACGATGAGAACTGGTACAAGCACACGATCGCCTACAAGGACGAGGATGGCCCCCGCCTGGCCTACTCCGAGGTCAATATGCAGCCGCAGTACCGAGATCCCTACCCACCCGAGGAACGTAAGTATTAGCCGCCCGCGGGATTGCAGGCGAAGTCGATAGGGGGAGCGCCCATGCCCCAGCAGAAGTTCCGCATCAGTCGCTATGACCCGGTGCAGGACCGTGCCTACGAAGAAGAGTTCGACGTCGAGGTCACGCCGGGACAGACGGTGCTGGACGCGCTCAACCTAATCAAGTGGGAACAAGACGGCACACTCTCCTTGCGGATGTCTTGCCGGCACGCTATCTGTGGCTCCTGCGCCATCAAAGTCAACGGACAGTCCATGCTGGCCTGTCAGACACAGGTGACAGTGGCGCAGGAGCGGGCCGACGCCGACGGCGTGGTCTCCATTGGCGCGATGGGCAGCCAGACCGTGATCAAGGACCTCGTCGTCGATGTGACGAAGTTCATGAACCAGTTTGAGCGGGCGCAGACGTGGCTACAGCCGCCGGAGGGGCAGGAGCCGCCACAACGCGAGTACCGCCAAAGCAAGGACAGCTTCGACCACTGGTCGCACGCCTCCTCGTGCATCCACTGCGGTGCCTGCTACTCCGACTGCACCGTGGCCGAGATCGACGCGAAGTATCTGGGGCCGGCCGCGCTGGCCAAGGCCTATCGATTCGTCATGGACGACCGCGATTCTCAGCGTGACGAGCGGCTGGCGATGTTGTCAAAGTCGGGTGGGATCTGGGACTGCACCCGCTGCTATATGTGTGTCCAGGCCTGTCCCAAGGATGTGCTTCCCATGGACGCGATCATGGAGCTGCGTACCGAGGCGATTAAGGCCGGCAAGACCAGCAACCACGGCACCCGACATTCCAGAGCATTCGCGGGTGGGGTGAAGAAGCGTGGTCGACTGGATGAAGCGAGTTTGCCCGTGCTTTCGGCTGGCATTCGTCCCGGAGCGATCCCGGAGCTGTTGGCCTACACGCCAGGTGCGATCCGACTCCTGCGCTCGCGCAAGCTGTTCGCCGCCGCCAAGCGCCATGGGGCGAGCAAAGAGGGTCGCCGCGAGATCAAACGGATCTTCGACGAAGTGGAAGATCAGAAGCACCACAGTGATATGGACGCGGTGGCGTTCGAGACGTTGCACCAAGAGGCGCTGAAGGCGCACTAGCCGCGCTGGATCAGCCAATCGGAACCCCTGGGGGTAGAGGAGAGCGAGCAGCCATGAAGTACGCGTTCTGGCCCGGGTGCGTGGCGCGGGGAGCTGCACCGGAGCTCTACAAATCGACGCTGGCGGTCGCCAAGCACATCGGGATCGAGCTGGACGAACTTGAAGCCGCGGCCTGCACGGGGGCGGGGATTATCTCGGACGCCGACCCGTACCTCCAAGATGTCCTCAACGCGCGGACGCTCGCCATCGCGGAGCAGAAGAATCTGCCCCTGATGGATATCTGCTCGACCTGCATCGGCGTGCACAGTCTGGCTCGCGAGAAGCTGGAAAACGAGGACTACCGCGCCCGGATCAACGAACGCCTCGCTCCGGAAGGACTGGAATATACGGGTGGGGCGGAGCCCCGCCATCTGCTCTGGATCATTTTGGAAGATCTGGAGGAGGGCAAGCTCAATCATCTGATCCGCAAGCCGTTGGAGGAGCTGAAGCTGGGCCCGTTCTACGGCTGCTACATCTTGCGTCCGGAGCGGGTGCTGGGGTTCGACAAACACCCGCACCGTCGCAAGAGCCTGGAAGCGGCGATTGAGCTCGTGGGCGCAAGCACGGTCACGTATGACGGCATGACGAAGTGCTGCGGCTTCCCGATCCTGACGAGCAACAAGAAGAACTCGCTGACCATGACCGGGACGCATCTGACGGAGGCGACGGAGGAGGGCGCGGACGCGCTCGTGACCCCGTGCCCTCTCTGCCATCTGAACCTCGACGCCCAGCAGGCCGACGCCGCCAA
>PVBE010864658.1_pt1 | contig 37874 bp, 42 predicted proteins | sample 1631181 | NCBI WGS metagenome assembly PVBE01 (sample SAMN08397723, study PRJNA350692) | Marine metagenome, whole genome shotgun sequencing project. | isolation source: water | place: Pacific Ocean | collected 2012-04
AGGAATAATAATCAGGAGAACAGCATTTCCATCCCGCCTCGCATGAAATAATCCAGGCGAGGCAAACATTAACCCTATATGGAGACAGATCAAATGAAAACAATGTTGGCTCGATTAGTGCTGGTCGCAATGTTCGCGGTCTTTTCCTTGCCTGCTCCGGGGGCTTCGGCTTGAGCGCAAAAAGACTGTGTTTTTTATCACCCATTCCATTCCCGAGGCGGTTTTTATGGGGCGACCGGATCATCGTCATGACCCCCCGGCCCGGCAAGATCGCCGAGATAATCGATGTGGGCATCGTTCGGCCTCGCTCACTGTCCACGATGGGTGACGAAAAATTCGTTTCGCTCACCCAGCGAATCCGCAGCCTTCTTTATGTCGAAGGCTCCTTGGACTGATAGGAAACGCACCCGATGGAAAAACTTATCATCACAAACTGCGCCGCCGACTCGCGAAAGCACGAGGGCGTACCCAAGCGGCTTCAGACGCCCGGGGCCGTCGCGAAAGAAATCCGCGAGAGCTATGATGCCGGTGCCGCGATCGCTCATATCCACGGCACTCCGATGAAACTCGAGAGTTGGGAGCCCCTCACCGAGGCGGTGCGCGAAAGCTGCCCCGAGGCGCTGATTCAATTCGGAATCGCGGCAATGGGCCTGAAGGGGCGGGAGAAAATCATTCATCTCAAGCCGGACATGGCCTCCATCGCCCTGGGTTCGCACGATTTCGCGTTTGTGGACGCTGACCTTCTCGTCGAGCACTCGCGCCAGGAGATCGAGGACCAGGTTCGCTTGTTCAACGACCATGGCGTCAAGCCCGAGTTCGAGTGCTTCAACCTCGGGCACCTGTGGAATCTGGCCTGGCTTCTGGACAAGGACATTGTTGAGCCGCCCGTGGTGATCACCATTTTCTTCGGTTGGCCGGGGGGCTTCTATTCGCCGGCGACTCTCAAGGAGTTGCTCCACCGGATCGATCACCTTCCTGAGGGGTGTATCTTCTCGGTCAGCGCCGCCGGGCCCAGCCACAACGCGCTCGAAACCGTCTCGGTTATCCAGGGCGGACATGTCCGCGTGGGGACCGAGGACGAGCCTTACTACACCGAGGGCGTTCTCTGCGAAAACAACGCACAGCTTGTCGCACGCATCGCGCGGATTTCCCGGGAACTTGGCCGCGAAATCGCAACGGTGGACGAGGCGCGGCGGATACTCGGGCTTCCGGCCCGCTAGGTTTACCGGCTATGACGCATATCGCCCTCTCCGGGCTTATTCCGTTTCATTTATATTCTTTCCTAGGAGCCGAACCATGCCGAAAATGACTGGGGCGCAATACCTCGCTGTATCGCTGAAAGGCTACGGCGTAACCCATATCTTCTTTGTCCCCACCATCCTGAGTCACATGCTCGCCCAAATCGACCAGCGGGGAATCGATATCGCCAGGATTCTCACCCACGGAGAGAAAGCGGCCGCCTACATGGCCGACGGATACGCCAGGGCCTCCGGGCGGCCGGGCATATGCATGTCCCAGATCGTAGGCGGGGTGAATCTGGCGGCGGGGCTTCGCGACGCCTGGCTGGCCTGCACTCCGCTCATCGCCTTCTCGGGCGGCAGCGAACCGGGAACCCGCTACCGGAACGCCTATCAGGAGGTCGAAGACATCTCCGCCTTTGACCCCGTGACGAAATTCAACGCCTACGTGGACAGCGTGGAGCGTTTCCCCGACCTCCTCCGGCAGGCGTTCCGGGCAGCCACCTCGGGCACCCCCGGCCCGGTCCACCTCAGCTTCAAGGGTAACCTCGGCCAGATCGAACAGCGGGAAGCCGACCTCGAACTCATCGTCGAGGAGCAGTTCTCAAGCGTCCCCCCCTACCGGCCCGAGCCCGAGAGTGAGCCTATCGCCCGGGCGGTGAAGGTACTTGAGGCGGCGAAAAAACCCGTCATCATCTCGGGCGGGGGTGTCCGCACCTCGGGCGCCGGAGCCGAGATCGTAGCGCTCGCCGAAAAGCTCCAGATTCCCATCGCCAATTCGATGAACGGGAAAGACACCGTTCCCGGCAACCATCCCCTCGCGCTGGGCGCTGCGGGCTCATATCCCCGCCCGTGCGCCAACCAACTCGTAAGGGAGGCCGACCTCGTCTTTTTCGTGGGCACCCAGACCGGAGGGATGGTCACCCACTTCTGGTCGGTTCCCCCCATCGGAACTCCGGCGATACAGCTCGACATCGACCCCGAAGAGTTGGGAAGAAACTACCCCCTCCAGGCCTCTATCCTTGGAGACGCCAAGGTCTCGCTCAGAAAACTCATCGACGCGGCGGACGCCTCGACAGCTTCCTCCCGCAAGGAGTGGGTCGAGCATTGCCAAAATGTGGTCGCCGGGTGGCGTGCGGAACTCGCCCCGCTACTCAACTCGGACGACACGCCGATCCGCCCCGAGCGCATCTGCCAGGCTTTCACCGATTTTCTGCCCTCGGACGCGATCGTCGTCGCGGACACCGGACACTCGGGCATGTGGACGGGCGGCTATCTCGACCTGAACAGCCCGGACCAAAGCTACATGCGCGCGGCGGGCCATCTGGGCTGGGGTTTTCCGGCCTCGCTCGGGGCCAAATGCGGCGCCCCCGATCGCCCCGTGGTTCTTTTCACCGGCGACGCGGGCTTCTGGTATCACCTCTCCGAGCTCGAGACGGCCGTCCGCTGGAAAATCAACACAATCCTCATGGTGAACAACAACAGCTCCCAGAACCAGGAGACCGCGATTTTCGACAAGGCCTACGGCGGAAAGCAACCCGAATCCGGCCACGAGCTCTGGCACTTCAGAAAAACAAACTTCAAGACCATCGCCGAGTCGATGGGCGCCTCCGCCATCCGGGTGGAAAAACCCGGCGAGCTTCAAGGCGCCCTCGAGCAGGCCCTCGCCATCAAGGACGGTCCCGTCGTCCTGGATGTCGTGACGGACATCGAAGCGCTTGCGCCCAGGCCGTAAGCCCCCTCCCTTCCGCCGGCGGGGCGCGGCATGAGCGCGGAAAGGGCCGGAAGGGTCCGCTACGATTACACGCAGGGGCCCATCCGCCGGGGGTTGGTTCGCCTCTCGATTCCGGTGATTTTCGAGCTGATCCTCTGGAATATCGATTCCATTCTCGAGCTTTTTTGGGTGGGGCGCCTCGGCGCGACCGCGCTCGCCGCCATGTCGCTCGGCTTCATGGTGATCTCCGCCATCCGCTCGGTGGGGATGGGGATCCGCACCTCGGGCCAGGCCCTGGTGGCCCAGAGAGTCGGCGCGGGCGACCTCGGTGGCGCTTCGCTGATGGCGGGCCAGACCATCGTTCTCCAGTACATCCTCTTCACGCCCATCGTCGTCGGCGGCCTCGCCGGAGCGCCGCTGATTATGTCCTTGATATCGGGGGACCCGGAGATCGTCCGCCTCGGAACAAGTTATTTACGGGCCTCCTTCGCCGCGGTTATTTTCATCGACGGAATTTTCACCCTCGCCTCCATATTTCGCGGCGCGGGAGAGCCGGGCTTCTCGCTAGCGGGCATGACGGTCAACTCAATCGTGGCGTTCATGGCGATCCCCCTGCTCGCGTTCGGAGGGGGGCCCATCCCCGCGCTCGGAATCGCGGGCACCCCCCTGGGGCTCGGCGCGGGAAGGCTTATCGGCTATTCGGTCATGATGGCCTTTCTTTTTTCGGGAAAATGCCGCATCCATCTGCGGCCCGGCCACTTTCTTCCCCGGCCCGCGCACCTTTTCAGGATATTGCGGCTCGGCTGGCCCGTCGGGGGGCAAAACCTCCTGGAGCGGGGGGCGAACCTCGTCTTGATTGGAATTCTGTCGCCTTTCGGCGGCATCGCCCTGGCGGCTTGGGGGGTGGGCGTCCGGGTAAGCCACATGAGCCGGATGCCGGGCTTCGCGCTTCAAGGCGCCGTGCGAACCATGGTGGGCCAAAACATCGGCAGTAACCGGCCGGACCGCGCCCGTATGGCCGCCTGGGTCACCCTTGGGACGGTTTTTCTCATCCTAACGGCCACCACGAGCATGCTCTTCATCTGGGCGGGAAAGGTTATCCATTTTTTCGGAATGTCGGGGGAAGCGGCCCCCACAGGCGTCATCTGCCTTCGAATCCTGTGCGTGGGAACCGTCTTCGAGGGAACCCGGCGGGTCCTGGCGGGAATATTCGAGGGCGCCTCACAGACCAAGCCGCCCATGATCGTCGAGGGTGTCATCCGGTGGGGATTCATGCTCCCCCTGGCCTACGCGGCGGGCGTGGCGCTCGGCCAAGGAGCGATGGGAATCTGGTGGGCGGTCTCGGGAAGCCAAATCGTCGCCGGGCTGGCGCTTTTCACGTGGTTCGTATTCGGATGGCGGAGGCAGGCCTACCGGGGGGCGCCGGGCGCCTAGATTTTCCCCTCCAGGTATGCGATCAAATCGGCGGAAGCCATTTCAACCATCGAGCGTCTGGCGCCAGCGGGCCGCCGGTTGCCGGCGGGAACATGTCGCCGGCGTCCAGTTAATCCAGAGGTTATCGTTGTGATTCTATTCTTCACCGCTACACTGATCGGAGCTCTCGCCTACGTGCTCGGCTCGATCTCTCCCGCATGGTTCGCGGGCCGCTCCCGGGGGCTCGACCTTCGCTTCGAAGGACTCGAAACGCTCGACTTCCTCAACGCGGCGGCTGTACTCGGAAAACCCGTCGGAGTGACGGTTTTCGCGGCGGATATCATCAAGGGATACATCGCCGTGGGGGCCGCCATGCTTTTCACCGACTCGACCTGGGCGGCCCTCCTAGCAGGCGGCGCCGTGGTGGCGGGTCAAATCTGGCCGCTGTTCCACGACTTCGCCGGAGGGAGGGGAACGGCCACCTCCGCCGGGGTCCTGATCGCGGCCTCGCCCTGGACATTCCTGATAACGGCCACCCTCCTCGCCCTGCTCTCGGCCGTCACCGGGCGAAGGGCGCACGCCGAGGTACTGACCATCGTGTTGCTCCCCGGAGTCGCCATAATGGTCGAGCGTGTCGAGTTGGCGATGGTGTCGCTCGCCATCGTGCTGGCGGCGCTTTTAATCGTCCCGCGGTGGCGGGACGTCGAAGTCCTCCTCGGCGCGCGTAAGGCAAACGAAAACGGCGAGCCCGAAGACCCGCCGCTCGATTGATTTCATTTTCACCCCTGAACACCGCCGCCCGCCGGAGCGCTAAACCTCCCCCAGCAGATAGTCGATTACCTCCCGCGCCGAATAGGAGAATTTTCCGCTCCTCAAAAACCGCGCGATTTTGTTGACATCGTTGCCGGATGTCACCAGGGGCAACTCGCGGTAGCCCGACTCCCTCACCTGAGGAAGGCCGATGTTGGTGAACAGTCCGTTGCATAGGCACTTGCGGCCTTCGGTATTCTCCCGTTTCCCGCCCTTCTTCACATAATCCTCCACCGGCTCGGACGGGCAGCGATAGCAAAGCTTCCCGTCCTCTCTCAGGTAGGTCTCGTGTAGATAGCCCAGATCGCATTTTCTGGGGCGGGATTCGTAGGTTCCCTTCTCCGAGTTTGTTCCTTCGAGCCGAACGACTTTGAACGGGAAGCTGGTGGGGGAGGCGACGGGGTCGGTGAATACATCGGCCTCTCCCCGGACAGCCTTTCGGCACACCGCTCGCTTGAGGTCCTTCGCGAAGCCGGACTCCTCACAGTAGGCGAACAGAGTTCCCGCCTGAACGCCGATGGCCCCCGACTCTCTCATTTTTTTCAGCGACTCCGGGTCGGCGCACGAGCCCGCCACCCAGAACGGAAGCCCCAGGTCCTTGATGCGCGACAGATCGACCACATCCTTGGGACCGTAAAGGGGCTCGCCTTTGCCGTCCAGCTGGAGCGGCCCGCGAGGCGGCGCATTGTGCCCACCCGCCGTGGGTCCCTCGATGATAAACCCGTTCACCTTCCCGGCGGATTTTTTCATCAAAGTCAGCGCCAGGGTGACCGAGGCGACAATCGCCAGGAACTCGGGGCGCTTGAGGGGAGGTAAGTCCCGGGAGATCAGTTTGCGGGGATCGAAGTATGTCCTGAAACTTTTATCGCTTGGCGCGTCCGCCACATGAATGCGGAGAGAGGTTTCCTCGTGGCGGGCCAACTGATCGAGCACACCGGGAATTTCTCTCGGAATTCCCGCCCCCATCAGGACGAAATCCACCCCGGCCAACATCGCCCCGTAAAGAGAGAGGATATTGGGCAGCTGGATTTTTTCGAGGAGATTGACCCCGACCGGTCCACGGTGCCCCTCCTTCGCCAGCCACACTTCGGCGAAGTTCGCGGCGACCGTCAATTCCTGAAGACGCTTGCCCGGTGTAATGCTGTATTTGGGGATCGGCTTGTAGGGCTCGTCCGGGCCCTTGCCGCCGGGAATGTAGTACCAAGAGACAATACGCTCGGCGATTTCGGGGACGGGAAAGTGGCCAAGCGCCCGGCGCATGTTGCCGCCCGGATCGCCATCCTGAAGCCGCCGGGCCAAGATGAGATCGAGCGCGGTTCCGGACACCACACCCATCTGACCGGTCCGGGCGACCGCGTTGGCCAGCCGCCAGTTGGATACTCCGGCCCCCATGCCACCTTGAATGATGACGGGGTAGGCTTTACCGGGACCGCCGTTCCCGTTTTCGGGCTGTCCGAGTTTCTGATGTGTGGACTCAGCCGTAAAAACTTCCATATTTTAAGGCACTCACATTGTCCGGAAAGAAAACCCACCGGAAAAAGCCGGAAAGGGGCATTCCCACAGGGGATGGGCAGGGCGAACTTCCCTGAACAAAAAAAATCAAAAATCCCTTGTGTCTATTAAAGCGCGGCCACCACAGTTTCGATCCTGGAGCCAAACTCGCCGGGGCCCGCCACCCGGCGCATTGTACGCGAAATGCTCTCGATGCCAAATACAAAAAGCACTCGGGAGCGAGGCGGCTGCGGCGCGTTTTCACCTCAACAGCCTCGGTTTTTCGCTGATTAGCTATGAATTTACCCTCATCGAACCGAAAAACCCCCTGATCGGCAATTTCCCGAGTCTCCAGGAAAACCCCCAGTTGGAAAAGCCCCCCGGCGGAAAAACCCCCGGCGGAAAAACCCCCGGCGCCTATACGGGAGGATAAAGCCGCAAACCCACGTTGGGCGAGCCCGGAGCGTGGACGAGTTTGCGGACAACGACGTCCGTCCATGCCCCTTTTTCAGGGTCGTGATTTTCGTGTTTCGGGAATTCGGCATCACGCGCCTCGAGCGAGACAAATTCGTAGAGGACGGAATGCTTGGCCCAACCGGAGGCGGAGACCAGTTTCCGGCAACCGATGCACCCCGGCAGGGTCTCCATGCAGGGAAGACGCCACTGCGCGTACCAGGCGCCCAGCTCGTCCTCATCCTCGAGTCTGCCGGAGTTGAAGCTGCCCATCTGCATGCATGGGCCGGGCGTCATGTCCGCGCTCCGCCGGCTCACCTCGGGACCGTCCACCCGCGCCTCCTCGATGAAGATGCAGGAGCGCTCGCCGATTCTCCGGGAGAGCATGTCCCGGGTCTCGGCCGAATAGCCCTCGGCCAACTCGGCCGGGGTCGGGCTGAAGAAAGGCGCCGTCGTTTCGGCGCCGAACAGAAGAATAAACCGGTCGCCGGAGGGGACCCCCGCCTCCGGCGTATGGGACAGACGCCCCTCGACGTTGTTGACGACTTTCTCCTCGGAGGCATAGTGCGCCGCCCAAAGGTAACCGGACCGCTGGCGGGCCTCGGGAAGATGGACCTCGTGAAACCAGGCGAGATACTCCTCCCGCCCCTCCTCGGGCAAATTGTACCAGGTGGCCCAGATAGAACGATCCATGAATTTCTCCTCTACCTTGAAAAAAAACCGCTAGAAAAATTTCCTACGCACCAGCCCAGAGTCGCCGATCAACCGTCACGGCCTCCGCTCCTCCCTTTCCGTTTATCCGGCCGCTGGCCAGAGACGGGGCCCGACGAAAGGGGAGCACGGCGCATGTATGACGAACTCATGGACCCGCGCGGTCCATGAGCCCTCATCGAAGCCTTCCTCTTCGTGAGGGATAAAATGCTCGTCGCGCGCGGCCGGGGAAGTGAACTCGTAGAGTATCGAGTGCTTCCCCCACCCGGCCGCGGCGGTCAGCTTGCGGGCGCCGATGCCGCCGGGCATCTTCGCCACGAACGGAAGCCGGTGCTGGGCGTACCACCCGCCGAGGATATGGTCGTCCTCCGGCTTGGCGACGTTGAAGTTGCCCATCTGGATATAGGGGCCCGGGGCCGATCCGGCCGGGCGGGCCGCCGCGTCGGGGCCGTCCACCCGCGCCTCCTCCGAAAAAATACAAATGTTCAGCCCGCTCCGCCGGCCGACCATTTCAAGTGTTTCCCCGCTGTGCCGCTCCCTGATCTGGGGAATGGTCGGATTGAAAAAACTGTGCGGCGATTCGGCGCCGATGAGGAGAAGATAATCCCGTCCGTCCCCGACCTCCCCCTCGCCCGAGCGCATCATGTCCTTGGTCACTTCGCGAAAGCGATCCCCTCCGCCCTCGTTTCGGTAGTGCGCCGCCCAGAGAAAATCCTCCCGGCCCGAAAGGATCTCGGGCAGATGCGTCTCGTGAAGCCACCCGAGGTACTCCCCCTCTCCCTCGGCGGGAAGGTCATACCAGAAGGCGATGATTCCCCGATCCATGAGTCACCTCGAAAATAAGCGAGAGATATAATCTGCCGAAATCAACGCTCCGGCCGAGCCCTATTGGACGAACACCGTGCCCGCCTTATCGCGGTGGGAGCAGTTGCCGTAGGTGGCGATAAGCTCGGCCACCTCGGTCTTGCTGGGGTTCTCCTGCCCGTGCACCACCCCGGCCGGGGCGTAGCAGAAGTTCCCCGCCTCCACCAACTGGCGGTCGGGGTTATCGGGTTCGCCCGAATAAACGTAAATGGGCCCCCTGGCGACGTAAAAGGTCGCGTCGCAGGCGTGGTAGTGCATCTTGTTCTTCCCGCCGGGAGGGATGATCGTCCGCGCCATCGTCATCACCGTCGTTCCGGTGGTCTCGTCGTTCACCCCCCAGAGGATGGTGTAGGGGGGCTCGTATTCCAGGTCCTTGTTCACCTCGACGGAATTGATGATTTTCATTGATTTTTCGGTGTTCATGGCTGGCCTTCCTCTGGTGTGGTGTTCACTGGCTTATCGCCGGGTGATGAAAAACCCAGCTCGTCCGCCGGGTCAAACCGCCCGCCCCGGCGCCTGCCGGGATAGCGCTATCGATGGCTTTCCGAGCCATTCGGATTTTCATTGCCGGTACCGGGTAATTAAGGGATAATACCCTCAATCCGTTTAATTTTGAACCGATTGGCCCGATTGGAGCGCCCATGGCCGGAGAAAGCCAGAAAGTGAATCAGATCAGCCCGGCGATGGTCCGGCTCGAAATGGTTCTCGCCGCGGCACTGTCCTTAATCGCCGCGTCGCTGTCCATCTTCATGCCGAACCTGATCGCCTTGGGCGGCATCCCGGCGGCACAGGATGTCACCACCCTCTCGCCGATTTTCTTTCCGCGCCTCGCCTTCGCTCTCCTTACCCTTTTGTGCCTGAGGTACCTCGTCCAGTCCGTTCACCAACTCCGGGAAATCTCTGGCGGCAGCGCGACCGACGACGCGGATCGATTCTCGCGTGCCGCGCTGATGATGGCTATCGCTGCCGTCTACGCCTATTCCGTCACCGAGCTGGGCTACGGCCTGGCAACCCTCGTTATGACGGCCGTGATCGCCGTCTTCCTCGGTCTCCGGAAGTGGTGGACCATCGTTTCCGTGTCGATTCTCGTCCCCATCGTCATCCGTTTCATATTCGAGCGGCTGCTTCTCATCTCCCTTCCCCGAGGCGAGTTCGAATTCATCGCTGGCATCGAAGACAAGATAATGAAGTTTTTGACCGGCATTTTTCTCGGCGGCTGAGGAGTTTACATGCTCGACGCGTTTTTCCAGGGATTCACCCTTCTCCTCAGATGGGACACTTATCTTTATATCTCCGCCGGCCTCGTCGTGGGAATGTTCGTCGGTGCGATGCCGGGCCTGACGACGATACTGGCCATGTCGGTCTTGCTCCCGGTTTCATTCAAGCTCGAGCCCATGCTGGGCATCCCCTTTCTCGTGGGCGTCTACAAGGGCGGAATCTACGGCGGCAGCATCTCGGCCATCCTGGTTGGCATCCCCGGAACAGGCGCCTCAATCGCCACCACCTTCGATGGTCCGGCCCTCACCCGAAAAGGAAAGGGGCGGAAAGCCCTCGAAATGGCGCTCTATTCCTCCACCATCGGGGATACCCTCTCGGACATATTCACCCTGGTCGCGATCGGCCCCATTGCCATCGTCGTTCTGCTGGTCGGCCCGCCCGAGGTCTTCGCCGTCATCATCTTCTCCCTTGTTCTGATCGCGAGCGTATCGAGCGAGTCGGGCCTCAAGGGCGCCATCGCCGCCTTCCTCGGCATGGGCCTGGGCTTCATCGGCACCGACGCCACGACCGGCGCGACGCGGATGACATTCGACATCGAAGCCCTGAGCGGGGGCATCCCGCTCATCCCGCTCGCCATCGGCGTTTTCGCCATCCCCGAGGTTTTAGGAGCCGTCGAATCCCGGGCCGTTGGCTTCATCTCCGAGCACATCGATCTCTCCAAAACCGGCGAGCGTCTCAGGTGGAGCGAGTTCAAGAAATCGATCCGCACCATCCTCCGCTCGACGGTCATCGGAACCAGCATCGGCATGGTTCCCGGCGTGGGCCAGGTCGTCGCCGCCTTTATCGGCTACAGCGCGGCAAAGCGCGCCTCGGATCACCCCGAAACATTCGGCAAGGGCGAGCTCGACGGCATCGCCGGGCCCGAGGCGGCCAACAACGCCGTCAACGGCCCCACGCTGGTCCCGCTACTGACTCTGGGAATTCCGGGCGACAACGTAACGGCCATTCTCCTTGGCGCCTTCGTGGCCCACGGGATGCGCCCCGGCCCTCAGATATTCCAGGAGCAGGGGCCCCTCATGTACGCCCTGCTGATCACCATCGTTTTGGCCAACATCCTGTTCGTTTTCCTGGGCTATATTCTTCTCAAGCCCTTTGCGCGGGCGATTCAGTTCAAGAAGGCCTATCTTATTCCTGTCATTTTGTCCCTCGCGTTCGTCGGGACCCTCTCCACGGGGGCGGATTCGGACGTGATTATTATGGTGATCATCGGCGCCTGCTCGTATATACTGAAAAAATTCCAGTTTGATTTAGCGCCGTTGATCATCGCCTTCGTGCTCGCCGAGCCGATCGAATACCGGCTGAGCCAGACCATACTTTACGCGGACGGGACGTTGTTTCACTACCTGTTCGTTCAGCGGCCAGTCGCCTCGGTGTTCCTCTCGGCGGCGATCATCTGGAGCCTTTACATGTTTATCGGTCCCTGGATACGCCGGCGGCTCAAGCAAAGGCTGGCCTAACGCACCTGTTTTCAGAAAGGAGAACCAAATGAAACGCTCGATTTCAATGTTCTTCATCGTCATGATCGCGATCGCCGGCTTTCTGGCGTCGCCGATGGCAGCGTCCGCGGCTAAATACCCGACTCGGCCGATTACGCTTGTCCTGCCCGTGGGCGCAGGCGGTAGCCACGACCTCCACGCGCGGGGAATCACGAGCATCATCGCCGACATCCTCGGGCAGCCGATGATCGTCAAACTGGTGCCCGGCGGCGCCGGAATGAAGGGGACGGGATTCGTCGCCAAGGCCAAGGCCGACGGCTACACCATCCTCTTCACACACAACGGCTTCGATCAGCTTGTCCCGCAGACGCGGAAAGTCCCCTTCAACACCATGCGGGACTTCAAGACCATCGCCAAGATCAATCACGGTCAGCCGATGTTCATCTCCCTGACCAACAAACCCTGGAAATCCATGAAGGACGTTATCGCCTACGCGAAAAAGAACCCCGGAAAACTCAAGTGGGGCCACAGCGGCGTCTGGGGCGCCGGCCACACGCCTTCGATGCAGTTGGTGAAAGCCGCCGGAATCAAGGTGAAATTCATCCCCCACAAGGGCGGCGGTCCCGCGCTGCGCGCCCTCCTCTCGGGCCAGGACGACATCGGCATGGCGTTCCCGACCCAGGCCCGGCCTCACGCCAAGTCCGGAAAGCTCCGGGCCTTGCTCGTCACGGGCCCCAAGCGCCTCTCGAAAGACCCCGTTTTCAAGGGAGTGCCCTCGGCCGGAGAACTCGGCTTTAACTCGGTCAGCTTCCAGATGGACCGCATCTTCATGGCGCCCTCGAAGACGCCCGCGGGGCGTCTCCAAAGCCTGCGAGACGCGTTCGTCAAGCTGACGAAAAACAAGTCCTTCAAACGCTTCATGCGGAGCATCGGCGAGGGTGTTGTGTTCGTCGGCGGAGCGGATTACGACAAGAACCGCGCCCAGCGCTACAAGGAGTTCACCGCGCTCATCAAGGCGATGACCGCCAAGTAGGAATTCCGGAATCGAGGGGCCTTCCCGCAACGGGGAGGCCCCTTTTTTCTTCCGCCGCCCGGCGGCTCCCTGGAGACCCGTAATGGCCAAATTCACGAAATTCGTTCATAACACCCGGACCATGAAGGCCCGCCATGCCGGGGGCGATTACTCCACCGCGCACGGGCCGTTCATCGAGGGCGAGCGATTAATTTTTGGGAAAATCACCATCCCGGCGGGGACGAAGGCCGAGCCCCACAGCCACCCGAACGAGCAGTTCAGCTACGTCGTTCAGGGCCGCGTGCGGATGGTCATCTCCGGCAAATCGAAAATCGCCGGCCCCGGCGACATCACCCACACGCCGGCGGGCGCGGTTCACAGCGCCACGGTCATCGGCGACGAGGACCATGTTTTCATCACCTGCAAGGACGCCTCCTGGGGGATTCATGGCATCAAGGCGGGAGGGAGCAAAGCTAAAACCAAGAGCGCGGCCAAAAAAACGGTGAAGAAAAAAACGAAAAAAAAGACCGCCCGCAAAACGGTTAATAAGAAGGCTAATAAAACAACGAAAAAGAAAACCTCCCGCTAACCGGTTTTTTCGGCTAATCTCCGGCACGAGGAAAAGCTATTTTTATTTATGGACTTTAAAACCATTCGAAGGGAGATACACCAATGCAGTATTTCTACAGCACCGGTGAAATGGAAAAAAATCTGGCTGGGGAGGGCTACAGCCCAGCGAGCGGATCGTGGGTCACCGGAGAGAAAATCATTTTCGGGCTCATCATGATTCCGGGAGGAACCAAATCCGACCCCCACAGCCACCCGAACGAGCAGTTCAGCATCGTCCTGGGCGGTCAAATGCGGGTGACCATCGAGGGAGAAACCCAAGTCCTCTCGAAGGGCAATATTTCCTACCGGCCCGCCAACGCCATTCACTCCGCCGAGGTGATCAGCGACGAGGATTATATTTTCGTCACCGCCAAGGACACCGCCTGGGGCATTCAGGGGACGCCCGCCGGCTCGGCGACGAGCGGAATTCAGCGAAAAGATGACCAAATCCCCTTCTACTACGACACCGCGAAGATGGAGAACAAGCTGGCGGGCGAGGGCTACAGCACCGCGAACGGAGCCTGGGTCACCGGCGAAAGACTCATCTTCGGGGACATCACCATACCGGCCGGCACCAAGGCCGACCCGCACAGCCATCCGAACGAGCAGATGATCTTCGTGCGCAACGGGTCCGTCGACATGACAATCGAAGGCGAGTCGCAGAGGGTTAAGGCAGGAGACATCATCCACGTACCGGCGAACGCGGTTCACTCGGCGGTGACCGTCGGCGATGATGACTACAAATTCATCACGGCCAAGGACACGTCCTGGGGCATCCAGGGAACACCCGCGTAGACCAAATAGGCCGGGCCTATCAATCTGAGCATCGGGTCTTTCGTTCGAGCCCAGGGCCTCTCATCCCTCCCGGGAGGTGACGACCACCTTGCCGACGCTCTTTCGTCCCTGAAGGTGCGCGAAGGCCTCGTCGGCCCGCTCCAGGGGGAAAGTCTCGCCCACGATGAGACGGATATCTCCACTGCCGACCATCGCCACGAGGTTTTCCTGCGCCGCCCGGACGAGATCCGGGTATCCCGCCAGGTGGGGTCCGAGCCAATATCCGATGAGGGATTTATTCGAGGCGAGTATGTCGTAGTTGTTGAAATTCACCACATCGCCGCTGGCGACCCCGTAGACCACCAGCCGGCCGAAGTCCGCGAGCACCTCCCTGTAGGAGCGATCGAGGACATCCCCTCCTACGGACTCGAGGATCACCTCCGCTCCCCTTCCCTCGGTGAGGGAGAGGACCTCTTCCACCCAGTCCCCCCGCGTGTAGTCGATGGCTGTGCCGCCCAGCTCCTCGATAAAGCGGCGCTTCCGATCGCTCGATGATGTCCCGATCACCCGGGCGCCTCTGACGCGGGCGACCTGAACGGCGAGGGAGCCCACCCCGCCCGCAGCGGCGTGCACGAGAACCGTCTCGCCGGGCTGAACCCTGGCCGCCTTATCGATCAGGTGAACCGCCGTGAGGCCCTGAACGAGAAGGGCCGCGCCCTCCGGGGGAGAAAGCCCCTCGGGGCAGGCGGAGAGTTTGGCCGCCGGGGCGGCGATGAAGTCGGCCAGCGAGCCGCCCGCCTGAGAGGTGCCAATCACCCGTTCGCCCTCGCTCCACCCTCCACAGTCCGGGCCGAGTTTATCGACAATGCCGCAAAATTCATGGCCCAGAATATGGGGAAGCTGCGTTTCCCGGAGATAGCGCCCCTCCCGGGCCATGATGTCCGAGAAATTCAGCCCGCAGGCCTCCATCCTCACCAGGACCTCGCCGAGCCCCGGCTCCGGGACGGGAACCTCCGCGATCCGCATCACCTCGGGGCCGCCGTGCTCCTCAATCAGGAGCGCCATCATTCGGTTCGCCGACATTTACCTTATCTCCAGTTTGGGCGAGGAAGCTTGGGCGCGGAGGCGCTCTTAGCCAATCCTGACGGACCCGTTTATCTTGCGCCGCTGATCCCACCACTTCCACCGCCGCGGCGTCAGGGTCACGCGCACCCGAATTTTTTGCGCCGAAGGCATATTTACCCACTCCTCCCACATACCGGGCCGGTAGAAATGGTCAATCAGTCTTTTGAGGCCTTCGTGATCGGTCCCCAGGGGCTCCGTGACATGCGGCTCGCCCTCGACCATCACCGCCCGGAACGGAAACTCGTCGTCGTCCACGCAAATGGTCATCGAGGGATTCCGCTTCAGGTTGCGGACCGTAACCGACTCCGCCCCGGTGCTGAGGTGGAAGGTCCCGTCCTCGGGATCGAAAATGTAGACGACCGGCACAACGTGCGAGGTGTTATTGGCGCTCATCGTGGCGATCCGGGCCATCCGGGGAGCGATCAAAAACTCGTCCATCTCCTTGGGGCGTTCGGCCATCGGCGGTTCCTCCTCTTTTTCAGACCAAAGGCATCATGGGGCATCCCAGGCCCGGCGGTGGGCGGCATGAAAGGGCCGCCGCTATCAACTCGGTAGGGTGTATCTCTTTATTATGCTAAATTACGCGCATTCACAAATATGGTTCACGGACATAGCCAGGGAGGGGAGCGAAGTGGCGAAAGTTATTCACCTGAAAAATATCATGGCGAACACCACCTACGAGCCGCCGTGCGGAATTTTCTTCGGCATCAACAGCGAGACGGTCGAGGACGCCAAAATCGTCATGGGTCTGACGCGCTCGGGACCCGACATGCGGAACCAGCGCCACTACCACAACAACTGCAATGTCGGACAATTCAAGATCGCGGGAAGCGACAAGTTGATGTGCGGAGCGTTTCACGAAACCGAGGAAAAGGACTTTCTCCCCGGGGACTTCCATTTCATTCCCAAGGGCGAGCTGCACAGCGCCAAGGGGACCGGAGAATCGAACGAGTTGATCTTCATCTACGCCGGAGTCGGCTCGCTCAAGGAAACCGGGACCGTTTTTCTCGAACCGCCCCACCAATAAGCCCGCCGGCCAGGAAAGGCGCAGCATGGCCAAGGTCATTCACCTCAAGGACATCATGGCGAACACCACCTACGAGCCGCCGTGCTGGATTTTCTTCGGCATCAACAACGAGACGGTCGAGGGAGCCAAGGCGGTCATGGGCCTGACGCGCTCGTCCCCCGACGTAAAAAACCAGCGCCACTACCACAACAACTGCAACACCGGCCAGTACCGGATCAAGGGGCCGGTCCGCCTTCTGATCGGACCCGGATACGATACCGCCGAGCAGGATTTCATTCCGGGGGATTTCAATTTCATTCCCAGGGGCGAGCTGCACAGCGCCGTTGGGTGCGGCGAGTCCACCGAGCTGGTCTTTTGCTACGCCGGGGTGGGCTCTCTCAAGGAGGCTGGGACCGTTTTCGTCGAGCCCCCGAAAAGTAAAGGTCCCGAAACAGAGAGAACGCAAACCTCTTAGACGTATTGGAGATAGGAAATGTCAACGATTGTCCGCGAATACAACGAAGACCGGGCGAGCGCATCGCCGGCGGTGACCCAGATTGGGATTAGCAGCGCGGCCGTGGAGAACCCCGGCATGGTGATGGGTTATTTCGAGATCCCCCCGGGGGGCAGGACCCGGCGCCATTTCAACGTCAACGCCGACATGGCGATGTACAAGGTCAGGGGCCGGGGCCGCCTGCTCGTCGGGCCCGATCATTTGCTCGAGGAGATAGATTTTTCGGGGGAGGATTTCGCCTACGTCTACAAGGGGGAAATTCATGCATTCGAAAACATCGGAGAGGAGCCCGATTTCGTCATCTTCTGCTATATCGGCGTGGACAACCTGGATGAAGCGCAAAAGGTGTATATCGATCCGCCGGCTGAGTAGAAACCCCCGGAAAACAAAAGAAAAACGGATGCGCCGCTCCCGTTTCGAAACCATCTCCCCTCTGGAAACCCGGCCCTCCCCAAGCTATATTGCCGCCGCTTCAGGTTCGGCCAATTTGATTCGGCGCGGGCCGAACGACAACCACACCAAGAATATTATCGCGCAACGGAGGCGGCAGCGTGGCTGACATCATCACGGGAATGATCAAGCGGTATTCGGCGGACGACCGGTTCACGATGGAGCCCGATCCGGCGGGGAAAATCATACGGCTCCGGTTCACCGATGAGAGCTGGTTCGAGATGGAAAAAAAAGAGGCGGAAAAAAATATCCGCGTCAGCTTCGCCACCTCGGACCGGACCGTCAACGAAGACATCGAACACGCCATCCTCGACAGCAAGGACCCGATCGACGATTTCATCTACGACGGAATGGAGGAGGCCGGCGAGGAAGAAGAACACAAGGTCGAGCACTACCACGACGGCGTCTTCCGCTACGCGGTGGATCTTCCCCTCGACCGCGCGGGGGTGGATGAGCAGGCCGCCCGCGTCCTCGACGGACTTTTCTATACTTTTGAGGAATACGCCGAAGGGGATTGAAGCTCCCGAAAATTCGCGCCACGCCGAACATTGGGCCGTTTTCGCCGCTAGCCCCCGTTCGCGTCCGCCGCCCGGATCTCGGCCACCTTCTCCTCCACCTTCCGCACCAATTCCTCGGCGTTGTCCACCGCTTGATAGTCCTCGCCCATGACGCCGCTTCCCGCCGGACTTTTCACCGCGAAGAAAACGCTCTGCTCGTCCAGCGAGGCCCCGCCGCCGTGGACCGAGCCCCGCGGGATGTGAATCAGATCGCCGGGCCCCGCCACCACCACCACGTCGTCGAGGATCATGGCCCGCCGCCCCTCGAGGATGAGGTTGAACTGCTCGTCGTTGGGATGGCAGTGAGGCGGTGCGCCCTTGTCTTTTTTGTAGACGACTATCCCCGCCTTCATTAAATCTCCCTTCACCCGCTGTATCTCGGCCTCGGGCGAAACGTCCTCTTTATGCTTGTCCAACTCGAAAATCTTGTGAATCGGCATCGGCGATCTCCCCTCTGAGAAATTTGCCCGCCCCGGCGGGCGTATTCATTCATGGCGATTTCGCCATCATAACCGCGAACCGGGCCGCCCGTCTCGCGGGCGGCGGAATCCGCGCCCGTGACTCGGTGCCCGGCCCTTCAAATATCCGGAAAATCCCTTACAATGAGGCTTCAACCCAATCTCATAAACCCTTTTGCCGCGGGAGGATGTCATGCCGAATCTGGGAGAAATGGGGGCGGCCCTCGGGGCGCTCCTGAAAGAGAAGGAACAGACCATCGCCATCGCCGAGACCTCGGCGGGCGGACTGATTTCGGCGGCGCTGCTGTCCGTCCCCGGCGCGTCGTCCTACTTTCTGGGCGGCGGGGTGCTCTACACCTACGAGTCGCGGAACAAGATGCTCGCCCTGCCGCAGGACACCTTCGAGGGAATGCGGCCGAGCACCGAGGAATACGCCCTGCGCATCGCCCGCGCCGCCAGGGAGCACTTGGGCGCCACCTGGGGCGTCGGCGAAACCGGCGCGACCGGCCCGAAGGGGAACCGCTACGGAGACGACCCGGGACACTCCTGCATCGCCGTTTCGGGCCCTGCGGACGAGGCGATCACCCTCGAGACGGGCAGCGCCGACCGCGAGGCGAACATGTGGGTCTTCGCGGGCGCCGCATTGGAGCTGATAGAGAAGACCGTCAAGGAAAGCGCCTGAGGCAATTCACTCGCCGACGAGTTGGACCTCCACCCGTCTCTGGCGCGGGCGGTTGTCGAAATCGACGAGGACCACCTGCTGCCAGGCGCCGGTGAGGAGTTCGCTCCCGCGAAACGGCAGCGAGATACCCGGTCCCAGGAGGGCGGCGCGCACGTGCGAGAACCCGTTGCCGTCCCCCCACCGGGCGTCGTGGGCGTATCCACCCTCCTCGGGGGCGAGGCGGGCGATGGCCTCCTTGAGGTCCGAGACGGCGCCGGGCTCATATTCGATGGTGGTCACCCCTGCCGTCGATCCGGGCACCGCGATCACGGCGATTCCGCTGCCGAGGCCGCTTTGCCGGATCGCGCCCGAGACCTCGCTGGTGATGTCGTGGATATCCGTGAAACCCCTGGTCTCGATCTGAAACGAATGCGCGAAGGTGGGCATTTTCATCACCTCATCAAGCGAGATTTCCCTTAAGCCCGCCGAACAAAAAAAAGGAGCGGGTATCGAAACCCGCCCCTGAATCTTTCGGTTGAATGAGCCGCGCCGGCTACTTTCCGATGGCCCGCCGCGGGCGCCTATCGCTGATCGATCGGCGTGTAGTTCGACTCGAGATCGCCCACATAGACCGCCCGGGGGCGGAAGAGGCGGTTTTCGGGGAGGTATTCGAGGATCCGAGCCGACCAGCCGGCGATCCGCGCGACGGCGAAAATCGGGGTGAACATGTCGGTGTCGATTCCCATCGCGTTGTAAATCACGCCCGAGAAGAAATCCACGTTCGGGAAAATTCCCTTGCCCCCGAGATCGGCGACGACCAGCGCCTCGAGTTTCTTGGCGATTTCGTGGAGATGACCCGAGCCGGCGCGTTCCGCGAATTCCTTGGCGATGGGGTCGAAGATCACCGCCCGAGGGTCGTAGGCCTTGTAAACGCGGTGACCGAAACCCATGACCTTTTGCTTTTTCTCCTTGGCGGCGGCGAACCACTCATCGGTCTTGGCCGGGTCCTCAATCTCCAAGAAGGTGTTCAGCGTGGCCTCGTTGGCGCCGCCGTGAAGCGGGCCCTTAAGGGAGCCGATTCCAGCGCATATCGAGGAGTACATGTCCGTAAGGGAGCTGTTGGTCACCATGGCGCTGAAGGTGGAGGCGTTCATCCCGTGCTCGGCGTGGATGATGAGAGCCATATCCATGACCTCGGCGGTCCGGGGGTCGGCGGCTTCACCCGTCATCATCCGCATGAAATCCTCCGAGTGACCGAGAGACGGGTCCGGATCGAGGATGGACTGGCCGTTGCGGACGCGCTGGATGGCGGCGACGACGGTGGGAAACTGCGCCGTCAAGGACATCGCGATGTCCAGGTCGTTTTCGACGTTGACTTCGAATTCCTTGGTGTTCAGGCATCCCAACACGGAAACGGCGGTGCGGAGGGTGTTCATCGGATGAGTCCTGGAACCGACCAGAGTGATCAAATCCTTGACTTCCTGGGGGATGGCCCTGCGGCCGGCCAAATCCTTGCTGAAAGCGCCGAGCTGCGCCTTTGTGGGGAGCTCACCGTCAATCAAAAGATAAGCCGTTTCCTCAAACCCCCCGCCACCCGCGCACAGGTCATCGATGCTGAAACCCCGATATATGAGCTTCCCGTTGGCGCCATCGACATAGCTGATGGAACTTTCATTCGTAATGGCCCCTTCGAGCCCCTTTTTGAACTCTGTCTTGCCGACAAACTGCCGGGGTTTTTCTTCCGCCATAACGCCTCCAGCATCAACTCATCAAAAAAGAGAAGTTCCCCAAATCATTGAAAGAAAAGCAGTGACACCAAACCTCCGCGCATAAAACTCGAAGAAGGGAGGAATGTATATAGTGTACGAAATTTTTTGATATACCCCAACGCCCGGTAAATATACGAGGAAAAGAAGGGGATCGCAAACACCCGGCGGGGCGCCAAATGGCAGGGGCTCCCCTGGTCCGGGCCGCTCAGGCCCCTAAACGCGCAGGCTGATGAGGAGTTCCCGGACAACTTTCGCCGCGGCCGCGGCGCTCATTCCGGTGGGGTCGATACCGGGCGCGAGTTCAACGACGTCGAGAGCGATGATGGGCACCCCGGCGCGCCGGAGCGCGTAGATGCATGCGGCCAGGTTGGCGAAAGAGGAGCCTCCCGGTTCGGGCGTCCCCGTCCCCGGACAAACTGATGGATCGAGAACGTCCAGGTCAACCGATAGATAAACAGGCCTTCCCTGCTTTTCGGCCACCGCCGCCATGACATGATCGGGGTCCAGCGGTTTCACCGTCCGGTTGTCCTTCATCCAGCCCCACTCCTCGCGTGTGCCCGAGCGGATACCGAACTGAACAAGCCCCCCGTTTCCCACGGCCTCGGCCACCCGCCGCATCACAGTCGCGTGGGAAAAAACCGCCCCCTCGTAGTCGCCCCGCAGGTCGGCGTGGGCATCCCACTGAAAAACCACCAGATCGGGATGGCTTTCCAGGGCCGCGAGAATCAGCGGAAGGCTGACCAGGTGCTCGCCCCCCAGAGCGAAGGGGATTTTCCCGGACGAGAACACCCGCCGGGCCTCTGCGCTGATGATCTCGAGATTCTGCTCCACCCGGACCTCTGCAAGGGCCAGATCGCCCAGGTCGCAGAAGGGGACATCCCCGAGATCGGCCCCGAGTTCGGGACTGTAGGTCTCCAAAACATCAGAAAATTCGCGGATGGCCGCCGGGCCCTGGCGGGCTCCCGGGCGAAAGCTCACCGTCCCGTCGTAGGGGCACCCAAAAAGGGCGATGATCGCCTCATCGAAGGCTCTCTCTGCGCCCAGAAACCGCTCGCGGGCGGGCGGCGGCGGCTCGGTCACCGGATGATCTCCTGAACGAAGCGCGGAAGCGCGAACGCCGCCCGGTGGATTTCAGGGGTGTAGTAGCGCGTCAACGCGCCCTTCGGCAGCGGGCGCGGGGGGGCAAAGGAAGCGGCGGCCGGGCGCTTGCCGGCCTTCGAGGCCAGCGCGAAGCTCCACATCCCGCCCGGGTAGGTGGGCACGCTCGCCAGATAGTGCGCCGCGTCCGGGAACACTTTCCTGATCGTCCGCGCGATGCGGCGCATCCCCCGCGCCTCGAAAACCGGGCCCTGGGACTGGCATGCGTAGACCCCCCCCGGCGCCAGCGCCTCCTTGGCCGCGCGTAAAAACGGCGCCCGCGTCAACGGTGAGGCCATGTTCACCGGGTCGGTCGAGTCCACGATAATCACATCGAAGGCCCGCTTATGATTTTTTACGAACCTCACCCCGTCCTCGATGCACACCTCGACGCGGGGGTCGCCGAGGCTCCCGGCGATTTTCGGCAAAAACTTCCGGCACAGTTCCACCATCATCCCGTCGATCTCGACGAGCGTCACCCGCTCCACCTCGGGGTGGCGGAGCGCCTCGCGGACACAGCCCCCATCCCCTCCTCCAACGATGAGGACCCGCCGGGGCCTCGGGTGGGTGCATAGCGGCACGTGGACGATCATCTCGTGGTAGACGAACTCGTCCCGCTCGGTCGTCTGAATCGCTCCGTCGAGGACGAGCATCCGCCCGTAGTCCTCCGTCTCGAGGAGGGCGATCTCCTGAAACGCGCTTTTTCCGGTGAACAGGGTTTTTTCGGCCCGGACGGTGATTCCGCTCGCGAGAGAGTGGTACTCGGTGAACCAGATATGACCGCCCGGGGGCCCCGCCGGCTGGTGGGAGGCGGCCGGCTGGAAAAAGGGCCGCTTGTTCACCGTCACAAGCCTAATCCCACAAGACCACGGCGGCGAACGCCGCCCCCTTTTTCTCGACGGTGTGCTCGGCGGCCACGCTTTCGACCCTGATTATTTTCTGGCCGCGGAACCTCATCCCCTCCTCGGCCATCCGGCGGACCTTGACCTCGACCTCATCCCGGGGAGCGGCCTCGTGGTATTCCATGATCAGACCGCAATGATCCTCGTCTTTGGGATAGGCCACCGCCACCGCCGCCGTGATGATCTCGCCCGGCCGGTCGGACTCGACCGAGGAGTAGGCCGCCGGCACCAGGGCGCCCTGCGGGAGCCTGACCGGCGGGACCTTCTCGCACCGGGGAGGCAGGATGCTGCTCATCTTGACTAGATTCGTGTTGCCGACCCCGGCGTTGATGAGGGCGGAGTCGAAGGCGTTGAGAAGGGTGTAGCCCTCCGCGCAGCCATAGGCGAAATAGTATTTCGTCGGGACCGTGAAGATCATCGCGTTTCCTCCCCGTTCCCGGGGCTCGCCAGGACCCCGGCGCGCTCTCCACTTCCGGGGCCCTGCCCGAAAACGCCGAGCGCGCCCCGTTCGATCTCCCGCGATGTCACACGCCCGGCCCCGAACCTTTCCTCAAGGCACCGGATCGCCGCCCCGGCATCCACCTCGCCGCAGGTGAAATAATCCACCGCCGCAAAACCGTACTCGGGCCAGGTGTGCACCGCGAGATGACTCTCGGCCACGACGACCACCCCGCTCACCCCGTAAGGGCTGAACATATGGAACACGCTCTGAACGATCGTCGCGCCGCTGACCTCGGCGGCCTCGTTCATCGCACGCTCGGTGGCCGCCGGGTCGTTGAGCATCGCCGGGTCGCACTCATAAAATTCAGCCAGAATATGCCTGCCCAGGGAATTCACTCCGCCCCCGCCTCCGCTTCCTGGGGCCGCGGGCCCCGTTGTAGTTTGTCCCGCCCTCAACTAGAAGCCCGGCGAGGATGAAACCCAAAGAACCTTCGCCCGCCTTGAAAACGGGTTTGCCAGCTTGTGGCCCCGGTCGGCGACAAAGTAGAAACACTGCCCGCTCCGCGCGGTCATCCGGCGCTCCCCGTAGGTCACTTGCACTTGTCCCTGAAGGACGTAGCCGAACTCCTCGCCGGCGTGGGATTTTTCCGTGATCTCCTGTCCCGGCGCTAGGGTGACGAGGGCCGGCTCCATGTCGCAGTTGGCCCCGCCCGGAACCAGCAGCCGGAACTCGGCCACCTCGGGGTAGGTGTCGGTGTTAACGGCGTCTTCCTCCCCGAAGACGAAACCCTCTTCTTCCTGATCCTTGAAGAAGGTGACGATATCGGTGTCCAGCGCCCGCAGGATCCCCACCAGGCTCTCGAGCGAGGGCGAACTCAGGTCCCGCTCGAGCTGGCTGATGAATCCCTTCGTGAGGCTTGAGCGGTGAGCGAGCTCCTCCTGGGTCAGCCGGTAGGACATTCGCAGGTCCCGGATGCGCTCCCCGACCTGCCAGATTTCGCCGCCGCCCGCTCCGCCGTTCGGGCTGTCGCCCCGAGCGCCGCCATTAGCGCCGGCGCCCGGCACACCGTTTTTCCGCGTTTTGCTGTTTCTGGCGGCGCCCAAGAGACACTCCCTTCGAACGAGACGGAAGTTTAGTAAACCACTCATACAAAACATTCTTTACTAAACGCCAGGGGCGATCTTTTACCCCCATTCCGGGGGGAAGTCAATATTTTTTTCACCGGGAATCGCCATATTGTTCGGGGGAATCGGGGGGTCTTGAAAGCCCGAGAAATTCAGTCACTTAGGCCTCCACCACTCGCCCTCCTTCCCGCCCACCGGGCCACCCGCCGGGAAGAGTAGCGGGGATGACGGGGGCCCCTCTTTTTTGGTAGCTTTCCAACCCGCGAACCGGGATTCAAGATTCGGGAACCAGAAACCGCGAACAGGATTCTGAGAACTAGAAAACACGCCCCATCGGGCTACCAGTCATTTCCTGGGAGACATGCAATGGCGGCTGAGATCGAAGTCTATACCACCGAGCCCTGCACCTTTTGCATGGCCGCAAAAACCCTGCTTAAAAAACGGGGGCTCGATTACAAAGAGCACCTTGTCTTCGGCCATACCCCCGAGTGGGACGCGATGAGGGAGCGCACGGGCGGAAGGTCGGCCCCCCAGATCATCATCAACGGAGAGGCGATCGGCGGGTTCCCCCAGCTTCAAAACCTCGACAAGCAGGGCCGCCTGGCCGAGCTCGCCGCCGAGGGGTAGATTCGAGACGTAGATTCAATGGGTAGATTCGAAGCCTAATTCCGAACAAGCGAACATAAAAAGGGGCCTTCCGGGAGGGAGGCCTTTTTTTGCGACCGCGCCGCTTCGATCACCCCCCGGTCAAGCTCAGCGCCCTGGCGCCGGCCCCCGGCTCCGGCTCTGGCCCCTCCCCCGCTTCCCGCCGGGGCCGATAGCCGCTATTCTAAGAGCACCCAATCAACTGAATCGAGGAGAGCGGACCATGCCCCTGATGAGCCCGGAGGAGTACAAAGCGAGCCTGAGGGACGGGCGGCGGGTTTTCTACCGGGGAGAGCCGGTCGAGGACGTTACGGCGCACCCGACAATCGGACTCGCCGTCGATCACGCCGCCATCGACTACGAAATGGCGCACGGGGGCTCTGACCGCGAACTGGCCGTCGTGGACGGCCCGGTGGGGCCTTTTTCGCGGTACTACCACATCCCCGAAAACGCCGAAGACCTCCTGAAGCGCAGCGCCCTGATAGAGCGTGCCACCGCCCTGGGCGGAACGCTCGTCGTGCTCATCAAGGAGATCGGGACCGACGCCCTTTTCGCCCTCCACCTCATCGCCGCCTACATGGACCGCGAGACGGGCACCGATTATCTCCCGCGCGTGAAAAAATTCTATGAGCACTGCCGTGATAACGACCTCGCCATCGCGGTCGCCCAGACCGACGTAAAAGGCGACCGGGGCAAGGGGCCCTCCGATCAGGTCCACCCGGATTATTATGTCCGCGTCGTCTCCCAGGACGCCGAGGGCATCGTCCTGCGCGGGGCGAAGGTGCACACCTCGGTATCGACGAACGCGCACGAGATCATCGTTCTGCCCACCCGGAACATGGGCGAGGGCGACGAGGGCTACGCCGTCGCCTGCGCGGTGCCGGCGAACGCGCCGGGGCTCACCATGATCTGCTCTGGCTACGGCAGGAGCGGAAACGAGTTCGAGCACCCCATCGCCTCGAAACACAAGATGATGGAGACGCTCACCATCTTCGAGGATGTGAAGGTGCCCTGGGAGCGGGTGTTCATGAACGGCGAGACGGGGATGGCCGGGCCTCTTGCAAAAACCTTCGTCGAGTATCACCGCTTCACGGCGGTGAGCTACAAGCTCCCGCTGGTCGATCTTTTCGTTGGCGCCTCGTACCTGATGGCCGAGTACAACGGCATCCTCCGGGCGAACCATGTGCGCGACAAGCTGGCCAAGCTCATCAGCTACGCCCGGATACTCCGGGGGATGACCAGCGAGGCGGCGCGGGAGTGCCGGATGGTGGACGACGTCGCCGTCCCCGACGTCGAAACGGTGAACATCGCCAAGCTCCACTTCGCCACCGGCTATCACCAGGCCCTCGCCTGGGTGCAGGACATCGCGGGCGGCCTCCTCGTCACCGGGCCGACCGAGGAAGATTTGAACGACCCGCGCCTGGGCGAGCTGGTCGAGAAATACTTGGGCGCCGCCGGGGGGGTCTCCGCCGGGGACCGCCTGCGGCTGATGAACCTCATCGCCGAGATCACGGCTACAGACTTCGCCGGCTATCAGGCCGTCCTCGCCATCCACGCCGAGGGCTCGATCGAGGCCGAGAAGATGACCATCTGGCGCGAGCACAATACCGCCCCGGCGGTCGAATACGCCAAATGGCTCGCGAATATCAAGGATTAGGGAGGAAACGTCATGGTGGAGCTGTCGCGGCCCGTTCTGGACATCGGGCTCGTAGTGCGTGATTTTGAAAAGGCTCTCGAATTTTACCGGGACAAGCTCGGGATGACCCCGACCCGGCAGATACCGGTGGACGCGGAGACGGCCCGCGAGGGCGGGGTCGCCGGAGGGGCTTTCGACATTCAATACATGGAATTCGGCGACGTGAACCTGAAGCTCGTTCACTTTCCGGACGCGCCGCCCGCGGGACCCGCCGGGGCGGACGGGCAGTCGGGCTTTCGCTACATCACGATGTGGGTGAAGGACATGGCGTCCACCTACGAGGAATGGCGGGCGAAGGGCGTCGATTTCCTGAGCGAGCCCATCCGCCGGACGCCCGAGATGCAAATGGTGTTCATGCGCGACCCCGAGGGAAATTTAATCGAAATCCTGGGTCCATAACCGTCCAAGGGGGAATTCAATGAGCCTGCCCGAAGCCGGGGCCATCACCGCCGTCTGGTCCAACATACCGAAAGAGAGCGAGGACGATATCCACAAGTGGCACAACCTCGAGCACACGGCCGAGCGCCTCGAGGGGCCGGGCTACATCGCCTGCCGCCGCTATAACAGCGAGGACGGGGGGGGGGCCGCCACAAACGCCTCACCGTCTTCGAGGGAATCGATCTGGCCACCTTCGACAGCCCCTACTATCTCGAATCGCGCAACAACCCGACCTCCTGGACCCGGAAATCCATGGGCGTCATCCGGGACGCCCGGCGCGGCGTCTACGAGCTCGCGGTCTCCTGTGGAGAGCGGCCCCGGGCCGAGGCGCCCTACATCTACACCGTCCGGTCCGACCCGGCCGAGGGGGCCGAAGAAGATCTCATCGCCTGGTACGAGGAGGAGCACTTCCCCCGCCTCTGCGCCCTCGAGCCCGTGCTGCGGGCGCGGCTGTTCCGCCGGACGGAGAAGGTCTCGGACATCAAGACCGCCGAGACGAGGATGCAGGGAAAACAGGACGGCCAGCAGGCCTTCCTCGCCTTCCTCGTGATGTCCTCTCCCGACATCCTCGGGAGAGACGCCTGGAAGGAAGCCTCCGCCGGCACCGAGCGCAGCGCCGAGATGCTCGGCAAGCTCGAAGACCTCCTCCGCGAAATCTGGTGGTGGGATTTCGTGAGATACGCACCGGGGATCATCTAGGCTACCCTCGGATAGCCACCCCTCGGGCAGCCGCCCCCCGGGTAAACACCCCCCGGGTAAACACCCCGCGGGCAAATCGATTCCCGAAACAGGAGATTCACCGATGGCCACCCTCATCGATCTTTCCATGCCCGTTCATCAATCGATGCAGTACTACCCGGGCACGATGCAGCCGCTGATCAAAACGGTGGAGACGACGTTCGAGTCGGCCAAGCGGATCGGGACAGACAAGATGGGGTTTCCCGAGCTTTTCGCCCACAGCGTCTGCATCTTCAGCGAGCACTGCGGCACCCACATCGACGCGCGGAGCCACGGCGGGCGGAACGACTCGCCCTCCGAGGCCATTCCCATCGAGAAATGCTACGGCCCCGGCCTGAGGCTCGACCTGCGGCACCTGAAGCCCGGCGAGCCGATCACGGACGCCGATCTCGAGGCGGCGATCGCAAAGGAAAATTACACGCTGGCCGGCGGGGAGATTGTTTTGCTGTGGACGGGGGCCTCGGACTATAACAACGAGCCCCGCTACCTGACCGACCATCCGGGGATGACCGGCGAGAGCGCGGATTGGCTCATCGACCGGGGGGTGCAGGTGGTCGGCATCGACGCGCCGGGCTTCGATCTGCCCATCAAGGAGATGATGGAGCGAAGGGACCCCTGGCCCTGCCACCGGCTTTTCCAAAAGCGCGAGTACTGGCACATTGAGAATCTCGACAATCTGGGCGACATCCCGAGGGCGCACGGGTTCACGGTCAGCGTACTGCCGCTCAAATGGGTCGGCGCGACGGGGACCCACATCCGCGCCGTCGCCATCGTGGACTAGGCGGAAAACGGCCCATGGCGAATCATCGACCGCCTCCTATCGCGGCGGCTCTCCGGGCGGCAGCCCTTCTTTTGTGCGGCCTCCTGACGGCGGGTTGCGGCCTGAGCCCGGTCGAGCTGGCCCCCGCCGAGGCGCCCGCCACCCGGGAGGGGCGCATCTCCCTCTACCGCAAGACCGTCCAGGCCTTCCTCGACGCGGACCGCCTGCCCATCATCGACATGGATGTCATGCTCTCGCCCGGGGCGGACACCTCGGCCCTCGTCCTGGCGATGGACCGCGCCGGCGTCGCGCTCGCGGCCGTCACCTCTCCCCGGCCCGAAACGATCCAAAGAGCGGTGAAAAAACATCCCTCCCGCCTGGTTCCCCTGACCTCCTCGCCGGACGGCGACTCCTGGGCCTCGCCCGACAGGGCGATACTCCGCTCCACCCGCCGCCAGCTCGGCGCGGGCGACTTCGGCATCGGCCGCATCCGGATGGACCTCGGCCCCGGCCTGAACCTGAGCGGAAAGAAAAGGCGCGCCCGGGAAGCAGCGATTAAAAAACAAAAAGCGGCCTTCGAGGCCATCCTCCGGCTTTCAGCCGAAATCGGCGCGGCCGTCTGGCTCGAGATGGAACCCGAGGACGACGGGCTCGGCTGGCTCGAGCGCCAGCTCCGCGCCTATCCGGGCAGCGCCGCCGTCTGGAACCGGACCGGCTACCTGCCCAGCCCCGAAAAACTGCCGGCCTATGGCCAAGGGCTTTTGCGCGCCGTCACGCTACGCCGCCCGAATCTGTACTTAATCCTGACCCAGCGCCCGCCCGGCGAGCCCAACATATTCCCCGCTCCCCGGCCGAACCTTCTATTCGATCCGGGCGGAAGATTCTCCCAGGAATGGCGGGCGGTGCTCGAATCGCGGATCGCGCACTTCATCAGCGGAAGCTCGCTGGAAGCTCTGGAACCCGCCCAATATGTCCGCCGTCATCAAAACTACAGCGACGGGATACTGGACAACCTCACCCCACCCGCCCGCCGCCGACTCGCCTACTGGAACGCATGGAAACTCCTCACCGGATCGGACTGGGATGGCTAGCCAGCCTCTTGACGCAGCCACCCCGTCTACCGGAGGGCAAGGAAATTCCTCACCGTATCGGAGTGGTGTGGCTTGCTAGGCTCCCGCCGTTGCGCCCTCGCCTGCCGGCGGAGATAATGGCCCCGATGCAAAACCGGCGGGCCTCCAAGCCGGACGGACCGGGCCCTAACGGACTTGGTCCGAACGGATACGATCCGAAACCAGGCTGAAGACCTGAAATAATTTCCCTGAAAGGAGTACGCTTTTATGTTCAACATCCGCCACCCCGTCCGCACCTGGTTCGGCGCCGGAACGGTCGAAAAAGTCCGCGACGAAGCCGAGTTCGCCGGCGCGAAGAAGGCTCTTGTTTTTACCGACAAGGGCGTCCTGGGCGCGGGCATCGCCGCCAGGGCCATCGAACCGCTCAAGGCCGCCGGACTCGATGTCACCGTCTACGGCGAGTGCGCGCCCGAACCGGCCATCGCCGATCTGGAGTCGGCCTATGAGCGCTTCAGGGATGAATCCTTCGACTTCGTCGTGGGGATCGGCGGGGGAAGCTCGATGGACCTCGCCAAATCCATGTCCGTCCTGTTCACGAACCCGGGCGAGCCTCGCGACTATCTGGGGGTCGAGCTGGTGAAGGAGCCGGGTCTTCACTGCGCGTTGATCCCGACGACGAGCGGAACCGGGGCCGAGGCGACGCCCAACGCGATATTCTCGGTGCCCGAAAAAGGCGTGAAGCTCGCCATCGTCAGCACCTATATCGTCCCGAACGCGGCCATCGTGGACCCTGAGCTGACGTTGACGACACCGGAGAAGGTGACCGCCGCCTCCGGCGTGGACGCGCTCACCCACTGCCTCGAGTCCTTCGTGAACCCTAACTCCTCCGCTCTGAGCGAGCTTTACAGCGTGAGGGGAATGGAACTGATCGCCGGCTCCCTCCGCCGCGTCTTGGAGGACGGAAGCGATCTCGAGGCGCGCAGCAACATGGCGCTCGGCGCCTACTTCGGCGGCGTTTGCCTGACCAGCGCGGGAGCGGGGGCGATTCACGCTCTGGCCTACCCGCTGGGGTCGCGCTTTCACATTCCCCACGGGGTGAGCAATTCGCTCATGTTCTCCCACGTGGTGAAGGTGAACTTTCCGGCGAACCCGGCGAAATTCGCCCGCATCGCCCGGATACTGGGAGAGGATGTCGGCGGCCTGCCGGACGAGGAAGCGGCCGGGCGGTCGGTCGCGGCGGTCGAGCGGCTGTGCCGGGACTGCGGCGTGCCGACCCGGCTCAGCAAAGTGGGTGTCCCCGCCCACGTCATCCCAGAGCTGGCCGAGGCGGCGTTCACCACCCAGCAGAGGCTCCTCGGATTCAACCCAAGGGAACTCTCACTCGAGGACATCGAGAAGATATACCGGGCTGCCTCCTGACGATGAATACCGCTTCCGGCGCTCTTCCATCGCTATCGAATATTCTCCGTCTCACCCCCGGCGACATGGCCGCCGTCATGGGCGCGGGCGGCAAGGCGACCGTCACGAAACGCCTCGTCGTCGAATTCGTCGAGGCGGGGGTGCCCGTGCTGGTCACGGGAACGACCAACCTCCAGTCGCTCCAGGACTGGAGCGGCCCCTCTCTCCTGCTGAGCGAAGCGGAGCGGGAGAAGGCGGACACGGCGGCGCAAAAGTGGGCCGCACGGGGCGCTGTGGTCTGGGTGGAAAAAAAGCTGCCCAAAGACATGTTCCTGGGAATTCCGGTCAATCAAGTCGAGGAAATTCACGCGATGAACGGCGGAAACGTCCTCATCGTCAAGACCGACGGCGCGCGAAAGCGCCTCATCAAAGCGCCCGCCGAAACCGAGCCCGTCGTGCCGAGGGGGGTCACCCACTCCCTCCTCGTCCTGGGTCTCAGCGCCCTCGGCCGGAGCGCCGGGCCGGACATCGTTTTCCGGTTCGAGACTTCGTGCCGAATCGGAGGGATTCGGGAGGGAGAGCGCATCGAGCCGCGCCACCTTGCGGCCCTCGCCTCGCATCCCGAAAGCTATCCCGGGCGGTTTCCAGCCGGGTCGAAACGGATTCTCTACCTCAGCCATTGCACATCGCCGGACCGGCTCCGGCTCGCCGGGCAAGTCTGGTCGGAGATGCCGGACGGCATCTACGATCTCTGCGTGGCGGGCGACTCGGTGGATGGGCGATTCCACATCGTCGGGGATAGAAAATGATCGGGGCAAGGAAACTTCGCACGATCGCCGGAGGAAACTAATGATCGGGGTAAGGAAACTTCGCGAACGGATCGAGCCGCGCCTCGGCGACATGATCGAGGATCTCCGGCGGGTCGTCTCCATCGACTCACCCACCTTCCCCGGAGAGGGGGCCACCCGGGTCGCCGGCTTCTTCGAGGAGCGCTACCGGAGCATCGGCGGCGAGGTGGACCGCATCCCCGGCACACACGGCACAGGGGACCATCTGACGGTTCGCTTCAGGGGAAAGCGCACCGAAGGGCCCAAGCTATTTCTGATCGGACACTGCGACACCGTATTTCCCAAGGGCGAGGCGGCGAAGCGGCCCTTCACCCTTGAGGGAGACCGCGCCCGCGGCCCCGGCGTCATCGACATGAAAAGCGGGCTGGTGATATGCGTCTATGCGTTGGAGGCCCTGCTCGCCGAGGGATTCGACGACTTTGGGACTATCGTCATCCTCTACGACACGGACGAGGAGCGGGGGAACCCCTCCTCGCGCACTCTGATCGAGGAGATGGGCGAGCTCGCGGCGGCAGCGCTGATACTCGAGCCCGCGCGGGAGGACGGTTCCTTCGTCAGCTCGAGGAAGGGCAGCGCTATCGGATCGCTCTCCATCGAAGGGGTCGCCGCGCACGCCGGGGTCGACCCCGAGCGGGGCCGGAGCGCCGTCGAGGAGGCCGCCCGGCAGATCGTCCGCATCTACGGACTGGCGCGTCCGGGCGGGACGATCAACGTCACCGGCCTTCGGGGCGGAGAGCGGCCTCACATCGTGGCCAACGAGGCCGGCTGCACGGTGGAGTTACGGGCTGAAAAACAGGAAACGCTGGATTCCATGCGAAGGGAACTGGCCGAGATTATCCGAACTCCCGAAGTGAAGGAAATCCGGCTCTCCTTCGAGGAGTCGGGGGGGCGGCCGGCCATGGAGCCGGCGGCGGACACGGAACTCCTCCTCGACGCCGCCCGGGAAACCGCCCGGGAGGCGGGCGTTCCTTTCTCCCACGCGGCGACCGGCGGGGGCTCGGACGGCAACTACCTCGCGCCCATGCGCGTCCCCGTCCTGGACGGCTTGGGTCCCGTGGGCGGAGGCCTCCATACGGTGGAGGAATACGTCGAGATTCCCTCGTTGGCGCCGCGCGCGGCGATGCTGGCCGGAATCATCGAGCGGGCGGCCGCCGCCCGCCGGCCGGACTCGCCCGGCAATACCGAAAAATAGACACACCTCCAACACCCCAAGGCCGGTAGCCCCGAAGGGCCGGACAAAAAAATCCCTCCCGGACGAGCGGAAGGGTTCCCGGTTGCGCGGGAGAGGCGTCAGGTAATGACGCTCACGTTGGCCCCGCGCCCGCCATCCCGCATGAAATTCATTTCAAGGCTTTGTTGTTCGAGGCTCCGGGCCAGCTTTGGAGGTTTGGTCGGAATCGAGTCGCTTCGGTTTAAATTCGAGGCGATTACTTTCGCCGCCACCGGAAAGGCGCCGGACGTTTCGGCACCCGAGGGCCCTTTCGGGAGCGGCGTCCCGTTAGAGGAGGCGGTCGCGGCGAGCGCCTGAGAATTTACCGATGCCCCGATCGAAGCCACTGGTTTTCCTCACACCGTAATTAAAGCTCACGCAAAATTTTAAGCGACGACGTTGACGACCTCTCCCCGCGAGCCTGAAGTATCGGTAGTCCCCTCGTCGCCTCCTCCACCGCCGGCGGGCTCGGGCGTGTCGGGAACCGCCTCCACCGGCGCTTCCGCACCCGTTTCGACGACTCCGCCCACCGGCGCAGCGCCGCCCACCTGGGCAACCGGCTCGGGGACGGCTTCCCCGGTCGCCTGCGGCGTCTGCGTCGTCTGCACCTGGCGCTCGGTCTCGATTTGGTTACCCGCGGGCGCCCCGGGTCTTTCCAGGTCGGACAGAACATCAACCTCGACACCGGCTCCCACCTCGATGGAGGCTCCACCGCCAGTCGCCTCGGGCGCTTCGGCGGCGGGAGAAATATCGGGCCCCGCCGGGGCCCGTTCCGGGGCGTCCGGAACAGCGACGACCCCCACCTGCTGGGCGGAGCTCTCCGTCGCCGGAGCCGGGGGGTTTCCGCCGGTGCTGAAATTCTCCAGCGCTTGTCCCACCAACTGACGCACCTGCGCTGAGGTGTCAGGGCCCTGGGCCGCCTTCCGGACGTTTGGGCTGGCGGCCTCAAGCTGCTGGCGGCGCTGCCGGGCCCGGCTGATCAGCTCGTTCGTCTGTTCGGCGGGACTGGGCGTCTGGACCGGATCGGGCGCGGATTCTTCCGGAGCACTCGGAACGTCCGGCGAGGGCGTGGTCCGAGCGACCGAGGTGGCGGGAGGCCCGCTCACCGATTTTATCAGGTCCTGTTTCGATTGCCGGCTGGTGACGAGCTCATCCAGATTTTGCCCGCCCACCTGTGGGGTGTTAGTGACTCGTTCAACCATGGTCTCTTCCAGTCATAGAGTTAGAGTTGTGAATAAAATTTACTTTCCTACTGAAAGTTATGCAACCACTTCTTTTTTCTTCAAATCCCCCTAAAGTTCCTCCCGCGGCGGTCGATAAGACCCTTGGGTGGGTATAAGTACTCGCCGCTCAAAACACCGAAAAAAAATAAAATCAAAAAACAAACGAGAAACGGAGTCCGAAAGCCCTATCCCCGAATTCGGTTCCCCGGATTTGTCCTCCTACGCCAGAAAGTTCAGAGACGCGCCTCTCGCGCCGCCCAGACTCTTCAGCCCCACAGCCACGAGACTCGCCTGATCGCTCAGCGAGAGCCCTCTACTATCGGAGGCCAGATTAGCGGCCACATTCTGGTCAAGCTGCTGGGAACTCAGCCTGGCGGCCAGATTTAACCCGCCCTCGGCCTCAAGGCGGCTTTTGATGGCATCGCTGGCCAAAAACGCCTCGGCCGCCGTCTGGCTCGACACGTTGGCCAAAAGCACCTCGGAGGCATTTTCGAGCCCCGATCCCAGGTCCCGGACCAGCGACAATGAAACCGCGCCCCTGGCAGCCATCCGTCTGGCCTGAAAAAACGCCGCTTCGTTAAATCGAATCGCTTCAGCCATGCTCCGCTTTCCCCCATTCTAAGTGGAGCAACATGGATACATATCTTTTAACGTCAATTTCGGGTTCAACTTTAGGAAGAAAGTGAATTTTTTTTGATTTCTGGGCTTTTATTTTTTAATCCATTAAATATCAACTAGTTATAATTGACAACTATTCGCCGTAGTGGGGCCTGGCGTCCAATTTTAAGGAAATTTTCGGGCATTCGGGGGATTTTCGGGGGCAAAACAGTGGTGGGGCCAAAATAATGGCCCCCGCCGGAGGAGACATCCAGCGGGGGCCGTGGTGCGGAAGATAGGAGTCCGAAGACTCCCCGGAACCAATGTAGTCTCTTTCTTCGTGAATCGTCAAGAATATTATGAGAATTTTGTCTCTTAAAATCCAGTTACTGAAATACCAGACTACGACTCCGCCTCAGAATCCCGGAAATGGTCCCAGGACTTCACCTCGAGGGGTACCCGGCCCGAGCGGGTCTGGAGCAAAAGACCCTCCGAGGCCGGCAAAATCTCGCCAACCGGGGACAAGGTCCCCCCGCCGACCGAGCGGACCGCCTCCTGAAGGGCCGGGACCGCCGAGAGCGGCGCCGTCAGGAGAAGCTGATAATCCTCCCCACCGTAGAGCGCCCACTCTTTCGGATCGATTTGCACGATGGAGGCCAGGTCCAAGGCCGGGGTCGAGATGGGAAGTCCATGTTCCCAAACCACGGCCCCGACCCCGCTCGCCTCGCATATATGGTTGATATCCCCGGTCAGGGCGTCGCTGATGTCCATCATGGCGGTCGCCAGGCGAAGCGCGGAGATGGCCTGCGCCTCCTCCACCCGGGGCTGGGGCCGGAGATGGGCATGCGTCAGCACGGTGTTCGTCTCAAAACCGATCTTCACCTCCGGATGGGTGAGAAGGTAAAGACCTGCGGCGGAGTTCCCTAAATTCCCGGTGACGAGAATCTGGTCGCCCACCTGGGCCCCGCTCCTGAGGAGGAGGTTTTCGCGCTCCACCTCCCCGGCGATGAATACGTCGATGAAAAACGGCCCCTCCGTCCGGGTCACGTTCCCGCCCACCACCGCGATGCCCCACCGGGCCGCCTTGGCGTTGATTCCCTCGTACACTTCGTCGAGAAACGCGAGCGGGGTCGCGTCGGACACCCCCAGCGATATCAGCGCATAGAGCGGGCGGGCGCCCATCGAGGCGACATCCGAGATATTCACGGCGAGCCCCTTGTGGCCGACGCTGAAACCCGACGCCCCCTCGGCCGGGAAATGCGTCCCCTGCACCTGTACATCGCAGGAGATCACCCAACACTTCCCCCCGCCCGCGTCGATCACGGCGGCGTCGTCTCCGATCCCCACAATGACGTTCGGGCCCTTGGCGGAGGAGGTCAGTATCGTGCGCAACCGATCGATCAGGGCGAACTCGCCGTAGCCCCCCGCCGTATCCTTTGCGTCCCCGCTCACCCTCTCGCCTCCTCGATTCGCCGCCTGATCTCCCGTGCCGCCGTCTCGGGGTCGGGGGCTCCCATCACCGCGCCGATGACCGCCACCCCGCCCGCGCCGGCGGCGATGACCGGCCCGAGATTCTCCGCGTTCACTCCGCCGATCGCCACGGCGGGCAGCCCGCCCGCATGCGCGAGCACCTCGGCCATTCCATCCGGGCCGATGGGCGCCCGCGCGTTCTCCTTGCTCCCGGTCGGATAGATGGGCCCCACTCCAATATAGTCCGCCCCGTCCGCCGCGGCCCCCCGGGCCCATTCGATTTTCCCGGCGGTGACGCCGTAGGCCAGCCGCTCCCCGGCCAGCCGCTTCGCCCGCGAGAGGGGCATATCCTCCTGACCGAGGTGCACCCCCTCGGCCCCGCTGGCCATCGCGATATCGAGGCGGTCGTTCACGGTGAAGGCGCACCCCGACCCCTCGAGCGCGGCGCTGAGATCATCCGCCTGGCGCAGCAGAGCGGAGCCCTCCATCGCTTTCTCGCGGAGCTGGATCATGGTCGCGCCGCCGGACGCCGCCGCGCGCACCGCGTCCGCCATCGGCATGTTCGACCCGCGGGCGAGTATCTGTCTGTCGGTGATGACGATGAGGGTGATTCGAGTGGAGTCGAGGGGCATGATTCCTCCAATTAATTCTTCTTGTTCATCAATTCTTCTTGTTCGTTAATTTTTCTTATTGCGACCCGGCCGCCTGCCTACAATTCTCCTTGACTATACGCTTTCGTTAAACAAGCCGCCGCCCGGGGGCAGTTGAATATCCCCCTGAGGTTTCCTCTTGCTCATTGATGGGAACGATACCGCACAAGCGGATGCGGTTCACACCTTTGTCTGGGAATGGCGCCTCGGGGTATCTCCCGAGCGGCTCTGGCCCTGCGTCTCGGACACCGACCGGGTGAACCGCCTCGCGGGTCTGCCCTCGGTCACCTACCGGACCGTCCCGCTCGAGGGCGGCGGCTCGCGGGTCAACGCCGAAATCCGCCTGCCCGGCCTCATCCCGCTCCGCTACCGGGAGCACCCCTTTGAATGGGTGGAGGGAGCCCGCCGTCGAGGGTTTTTTATCGCAGGCGATTTTCCGCGAGGAGATTTTCGACGGGGAGTTCAAGGGAATCGAGGTGAGTTTGCAACTGCACCTGCCCTGGCCCGGCGCGGGTTCGTCCGGCCCGGACTAAAGACGGTCAATCAGCGCGGGCGGGCGGCGCTTCATTTTGCGGAATCGCCCTCCGCCGCGGGCCTGGCGAGGAGATTTTCGATCAACCGGGCCGCCTTTTTCCCATCCCAGTTCACCCGGCCCACCGACCATACTGCCAGCTGAAGATTGCGGTCGAGGACGTAGATGGTCGGCACGTTTCGCACGTTGTACCTGAGCCTCGACTGGAATTTTTGATCGTGAAGGACGGGGTAGTTCAGCTTCTTTTTTTCGGCCCAAAGCTTGACGAACGAAGCCGGTGACCGGTCGACGGAGACCGCGAGGACTGTGAGCCCCCGGGCCTTGTATTTTTCGTGGACCCGGACGAGTTTAGGCATCTCCTCGTTGCAGAGCGGACACCAGGTGGCGAAAAACGAGAGAAGAACCACCCGCCCCCGGAACTCGCCGAGCGTCCTCTTTTCACCGGCCAGGGTGGGGTAGCTGAAATCCTTCGGCGGGGTGGAGCCCGAGGGCGCCATGAGGAGCCTGTTAAAAATCGGAGCGGCCCCGGCCATCGGGAGGCTCTTCGGAGTTCCGATGGCCGAAGATAAAATGGAAAATGGGTATGAATTGTGGCTAAAATGCTGCGATAACACAAAATCGGGGGAAGTTAGGCGGTTTTTAGAGGTTCCC
>PVBE012138102.1_pt1 | contig 37869 bp, 34 predicted proteins | sample 1631181 | NCBI WGS metagenome assembly PVBE01 (sample SAMN08397723, study PRJNA350692) | Marine metagenome, whole genome shotgun sequencing project. | isolation source: water | place: Pacific Ocean | collected 2012-04
GCTCAGCGAAACCGATATCGCGCGTCGGGGGAGGTGTGTGCGGCCTGTCGGTTGCGTCGGCGTTGCACGACCTCGACGGGTGGTCGACGCGTGGAGCGTCACATAAAGCAGGACGAGATCGACTGGGCCGACGCGCGGCTGGGGCTATGAAGTATATGGGCTCAAAGCGCGTTATGCTTCAGAATGGCTTGGGAACCCTTATGTCCCGTATCGCGAAAGATTCAGGTCGGGTTGTCGATTTGTTCAGTGGAAGTGGAGCCGTATCTTGGCATGCCGCAGAGAAAACCAACAGACCCGTTCTTGCTTCAGACTTGCAGGCTTATGCACGAGTACTTGCTGGATCCGTAATAGAACGAACGGTTCCATTTAACCCAGAGCAAATTATCGCCAATTGACTCAGACCTTCAATAGACAAAAGAAATCAGTCTCCCATGTGGCGTTTGGCAAGAAAACTCGACCGTGAAGGGTTTGATACGAAGCGCTACGTGCTCGAGGCAAGAGAAATGTGCCTACTCCCCACAAGAATTGGGCCTATATGGAATGCATATGGGGGTTATTACTACAGCCCTTCACAAGCGATTACGTTTGACTATTTGCTAAAGTATCTTCCGACAAATCACCCCACTCGTACTGTGTGTCTAGCTAGTATCTTGATGGCAGCTAGCATCTGTGCAGCCGCGCCTGGCCACACGGCACAGCCTTTCCGGCCAACGGATACTGCCGGCCCATATATTCTGGAAGCGTGGGGGAAGGATCCGACTCTGTATTGTGAGAATGCACTTCGGGATATCTGTCCCAGGCACGCCAAAACACGTGGCTTCTCCGTGCAGGCAGATGCCATTGACGTTGTTGAAGATCTAACAGAGAAAGACCTTGTCTTCATCGACCCCCCATACTCTGGGGTCCAATACAGTCGCTTCTACCATGTACTAGAATCGATAGCAACTGGACAGTGCCAGTCGGTAGAAGGAGCCGGCAGATATCCCCCTATCTCCGATCGACCGCAATCAGAATACTGCAATAAGACAGACGCTCAGAATGCTCTGGAAGAACTTCTAGAGTCCTTGGCTGATGTTGGAGCAACCCTAATATTCACATTTCCTGCGGGCACGTGCAGTAATGGGCTTTCGGGTAATTTGGTGATCGAAACGGCAAGCGAATGGTTCAACGTTTACACGAAACGAGCAGGCGGGCGGTTTAGCACGTTGGGGGGAAACAATGCAATCAGAGATGCCCGACAGGAGGCCAATGAACTGATCCTCCTTATGAAGCCTCTAGGGGCTTGATGGATGTTACGCATAGGACGCCGGATTCCACTTCTTAGAATCCCCTGCAAGGACTGTCCAGCCCGCGGTGGGGTTACTTGCGGCCGCGTCGTTCCAAGAGGAGCATGCCGATTCTTGACAGATAGCATATCGCAGCGCCAAGACGGTTGAGTTCAAACCCTGGCGCAAGTCGAAGTGACTTATGTAGACAATGATGAATGCGGGGTCATGGAACCAGCCGCGCCCTCGGTTTCGGCTTGCCCTGTGCGCTGGGGCGGATACACTCATGCACATGCAAGAGCCTTTCTGCTATCGTGCGGCGGGGTCTGGCGGCGGGATGTTAAGGATATAGACATAATCGATCCGCCTGGGAGTTGCGGCGGATCCATACCGAGGATGAGTTCATGCGACTAACGCGAAACTGTGCGGTTTGCATAATGCTTGTTGCTGGTGTTTGGGCGTATCTGGCGGCCGGGGCTCCGGCGGCGCCGAGCGATCCGAATGCAATCATTGTCGACAAGAAGGCCCGGACCGTGTCAATTCCCGCCCGGGTGGCGCAACAGGGAACTCAAAGCGCCCTCAAGGGAATGGTTGAGTACCTGTTGGTTTCTCGCGGCGGCAAGACGTATGAGACCGTGTTCGTGACCTATCGGCGGCCTGACGAGATCCGCGACGCTCTTGAGCAGATCGGGCTCAGGACCGGTAAGCCCGCAGACGGCAAGTCGCTTCCCGGCGGATCGCCGGTGTTGATATTCGCCGAATACGAATCGGGCGGCAAGAAGGTCCGCAGGGCGGCCGATGAATTCCTGATCGCCGCATCCGGCGGAAAGCCGATTAAGGCATGCCCGTGGGTTTACACCGGATCGATCGAGACCGTCAGTCCGTCAAGCGGCAAGAAGATGATGCAGGCGTCGCTTACTCGCAGCGTTGTCGGGCTGCACTCGGCCGACGGGTCGCCGCTGCTGCAGAATACGCGGCCAGAGAGCCTTAAAGACAATTTCTACAAGGCCAACGCCAAGGCCCTGCCGCCGAGCGGCACTCCAGTGAGACTGATCTTCCAGAGGACGGCGCTGAAGACGCCTAAAGGGGCCCGCCGCGTCTGCGTCATGCTAACCGGGCGGGTCCAGGGCGTGGGGTTCCGAGCGTTCGCCCAGCGCCAGGCCAGGGTTCGCGGGCTTGTCGGCTTCGTTCGGGCGCTGGACGGCGGGCGGGTCGAGCTTGTTGTCGAAGGGACGGCGGCGGGAATCGCCGAACTCCTCAAGAAAGTAAGACGCGGTCCGCGGGCGGCTCGCGTTGAGAAGGTCGAGATCACTGAAGAGCGGCCCGAGGGAAGTTTCAAAGGATTCGAGATATGGTTATGACACGCCGACGACTGGTGCTGGCGGCGATAGCCGCTTTTGCGATGTTGAGCGTCGGGCCCCGTCCGGCGCCGGGGTACATCAAGCGATTATATTCGCTGGCCGCGGTCCTGAAGGAGTCAACGAACGTAGACGTCGGACGACTCGTCAGCGTTAATCCGCGCGCCAAGACCGCAGTGATGCGCATCGAGAAAACGATCAAGGGCAAATCCGAGTATCGCCTGGTGAACATGAACATCGGAGCCGGTCCGTCGCACCACGCCGCTTACCTTGTCGATCGCCTCAAGACCGGCGCGCCGGCGATTCTGTTCTACCAGCGCAAGGGCAGGTCGATCGCCTCGCTGGTCCATTCCGGCGATACGTGGTTCCAACTGTTCGCTAACGACAATCCCAAAGCGCGCGATAAGATCTGGTGGCGCTTCACGCACGTCGAGGCCTACATGGGCCGCACTTTCAACGGGACAACTCCCGAGCTGATCAAGCTGACTACCGACGTGTTGGCCAAACGCGTCAAACCGCCGGAGCCGGACACGAAGGTCCCGAAGCTCGACCCGCGCAAGCCGAGAGTCGTCAGGGTCAGACCCGCGCCCGTGAAACCTGGGACCGGGTGGTTCAGGAAACAGAAGCGGTTTAGCTGCCCCAAGTCCAGCGAGCCAAGGGGCGTTTCATTCGCCGACGTCAATGGCGACGAACTGATAGACATATACCTCTGCCGCGACAATGGATCTGTCCTGCTGGTGAATCAAAACGGCGACTTCAAGGATGCCGGAAAGGAACTCGGCCTGAAAGGCGGCGCGCGGTCCGGAGCCTGGGCCGACTACAACGGCGACGACCATCCCGATCTGCTGACCAACAACTTCCAACTGTTCACAAACGCAGGCGGGCGACTCCGCGACGATTCGCGGCTGCTTGCGGCCCCTCGAAGCCGCAACACCGAAGGAGCCGGGTGGATCGACTATAACGGTGACGGTCGCCCGGACATATTGATCACCAACGCAGAGGGTATTTGCCTGTACGAGAATACGGGCAAAGGACCCAACTGGTTCCGCGACGTCAGCAAGGCCGCAGGACTCGGACGCGGCGGACTGGGCTCGGGGAACGGAGATTTTATCACGTTCTGGGACTACGATGGCGATGGTTACGCCGACTTCCTGTACAACCTGGGCTCCGGCGTGCTGGCGATTAACAGCGGCGGCGGCGGTTTCAAGGCTGACAAACGCAGCGGGATTTCGCTGGGCAGCGGACCGAAACGCGGGCTGGCGGCGGCGGACTACGACAACGACGGCGATCTGGACATATTCATCCCCGGCCGCAGCGGAGGGCGACTCTACCGAAACAACAACGACGGCACGTTCAGCGACGTTATCGACGGCGGCGGCGATATCGCAAAAGTCGGCGATGAAAGCTGCGCCGCGGCCTGGGGCGACATCAGCGGAAACGGAGCACCGGACCTGCTGGTGTGCTACGGCAGTCGCGGCGTGAGACTGTATCTCGGCGACGGCAAGGGAAAATTCACGGACGCTTCGAGGCAGGCCGGCGTCGCCGCACGAGGCAAGGCGTATGCCGCAGCGATGGCCGATCTCGATAACGACGGCGATCTGGACATCGCCTTGAACCTGAGCGACTCGATTGTGATCGCGCTGAACCAGGCCCCCCGTCCGAAGGCCCGCCGCCCGCTGACAGTAAGCCTGCAGGCCCGGACCGGACGCATCGGCGCGGTCCTGCGCGTCCTGGACGAGCGAAGGCGAATTCTGGGTCTTCGCGAACTCAACGGAGCCGAAGGTTGCGGCGGGCAGGCCTCCCCGATCGCTCACATGTTCGTCCCACTGGGAAAATGCACGATCTACGCAGCATTAAGCGACGGCCGCCTGGCGACAAGGACCATCACGATAGGCGCCAAAGCCAGCCAGGTGAAAGTCGCGTTCAAAGACAGCGATTTTCACTGATTCGGGCCGGATGCTTCGGCTCGCAGGCGGTAGCTTCCCGGCGCCAGGACTACCGGAACTGACAACTGCTTGCCGGAGGCGGTGTCTTTGAGCGTCGCGCGGGTGAACTTTTCAATCTCCAGGCGGAACGAGATCTTGGCTTCGATGAGCATGTCGAGGGCCTTGATCGGGTCCTGCTCGCGTCGCATGAGGGCCGACAGGAGCACCGTCTTCCTGACGCGTTTGCCCTGGAACAGCTCCATGCCGTTGTAATCCAGCCCGTCGATCTGCTTTCTGATCGTCCCAGAATCGGTCCCTTCAATGAGCACCAGGCTGTTCATGCCGAAGCTGGTGAAATGCGGTTTCTTGGCGCTGACCGGGCGGGACCAGTCGACTTTAACGACAACCTGCGGCTCGGAGCCGCCGCTGTCGGCCAGCGGACCGACTCTGTGAACATTTAAGTACAATAATACTTAATTCATTCTATCCCTCAGGATTAGCGAGTGTCGGGTCTCTTACCCAGCGGCGAGCAAACCCCGCCGCCACGGCGCCGAACGCCAGATTCCCAGAGGTTCACATAGGCCCCAAAACACGCATACCTGTGATGTATAACAATCCGCAATATTGTGTCAAGTGATAGTTTTCGCTGCTTAGCATACTCCTTTATAGGCAGACAGTTACGCATCGCGGGGGGTTGCCCCGCTTTGGATCGATTCGGGTTTTTCCGATTATTCGGCCCGTATGCGGGTTGTGACACCTGTGAACCAATTGTGACATATGATTTCGAATTTCCCATTGGCTATTCTTGATTTAATCAAGCAACGCCGCCCCTGGCTGCCGACTCGCCTAACTGGACCAAAGAGAATCATGCTGTCTGTCCGATAGTAGTGACAGACGGTAGTTAGCAGCAAACCGGCCGCTACGTAAAGCGGTTTGGCGTTGGAGCTTGCCGGGAAAGTGGACAAAACACGCCGGCGCGCTAAGATTCTGTGTAAGTACTTGCAAGCCGTTGCTTGGCTTTGGATAATGCGCAATTAGAGATTCGGGAGTCTTCAAAAAGGAACCCCTGCCATGAAAATCAATATCAAAACGGGTAAATGGTCATTACTGCTGATCGTTGCTATCGCGATGCTGTCGGCCGGCTGCGACTGGAGAAAGTCGCCTGTCCGACAAGGCTACAGGGGCATGTGGATGCCCATCAAGACGCTGGCGGTTACCCCCGGCGACGCTCTTGAGACCAAGGCGGTTACCGACGCGGAGGTGGCTCGGGTGCAGTATCGCTACCGGCTTACGGTCCTTCGCGGGTACTGCGACAAGATCGGCGACGCTGACCGGTACAACTGGTCAGGCAAAGAGATCGAGAATCTCGACCAGGCCCAGTGGTTCAAGTGGACGGGCATTCCCGACGTGATTGCGCCGCAGGGCGAGTCGCTGGTCGACGCCGATCCGCGCCTGCTGGTCGAGTTCGTGCTGACGGCGCGAGCGGCGTACAAGAAGGAAATGCAGATCCTCGAGAAGTTCTTCGCCGACCGTTTGAGCGTGGAGAAAGCGGACTTCGTCAGCCGCGTGCGCCAGCGATTCGATCCGGTGCGGACGTACGTGTACTTCTTCAGCGCCGAGGCGCCGCCGGAGAACATGAGGCCGGTCAAGGTGATACCGGCGGCTGAACAGCTGTACGCCAAGGCCCTTTCGGTCTACAAGCGGGCGAGCCTGGTTCCGCTGGTCCCGAACTACAAGAAGCAGCGCGAGGCGTTGCGACTGTTCCTTACGATAACCGAGCAGCACCCCACCAGCACCAAGAGCCCGCTGGCGGCGTTCTACATCGGGCACATCTACCGGGAATACTTCAACGAAGACGTCCGAGCGGTAATGTGGTATCAGCGAGCCTGGAAGTGGGACCCGCGTATCCAGATCGGCGCCAGATTCCAGGCCGCCGTCGTATGGGACTACCGCCTCCAGAACCACCAGCGAGCCCTGGAGCTCTACCAAGCCGTCCTGGACCACGAATTCGACGACCTGACCAACCGCGGGTTCGCCAGACGACGAATCGCAGAACTGACCTCAGGCGGACAGGTCAATTAACCGCCCGATCGGATCTGGACAAAAAACGCACCGTTCGCCAGGTCGGCGCCCGGCGCGATTCTACAAATATTCAAGGATTTCCGGGCGTTTGGCGTTATACTTATCTGTATAGCGGTCTGTCGGAAAGTCCTGTGTTTGCGGACTACTGCGCGTCAGGCCGCCGAAAGGAATCGTGCTATGAACAGTTCGATCACGAAGGCTTGTGCTCTTCTCTTGGCGTGTTCGATTTTGGCCGGGCTGGTCGGTTCGGCCTCGGCGGGATGGAAGAACCCCAAAGCACAACCGCACCCGAAAGCCAAACCCCAGCGCCGCACGGCCGCTGAATCGCTGCCCCCCCTGCCGCTTCCGGCCACACCGCTGCGGCGATCGGAACGCAAACGCCAACCCTCGCCGCCGAACCTGGTGGGCATGGTCAATTTCTCCGAACGAAAGTTCGTCCAGAAGGACGGAAAGCGGGTCGCCGCCAGCGCGTTCCCAACGACCGTTATCGACATCGAACGCCTGATAAGCTACGCCAACAGCCGCCTGAACATACGCTACCGTTACGTACCGATCCAGCTGGCGAAGTTCTCGTGGGACCCGCGCACCCTGCCGCTTTTGTACGTAACCGGCTGGACACCGATGCCCAAACTCTCGGACGATACTATCGTGAGCCTTAGGCGATACCTGCTTGACGGAGGCACGCTGGTGGTCCACGCACAGTGCGGCCGCGAGGAGTTCCGCACCACCGCACTGGCGGAGATCAGGCGAGTATTTCCCGACAGGCAACTGTCGGCGATAGACACCGACTCGCCCCTGTTCAGCGCCTATTACCCGATAAAAACAATGCGGGTCCGCAAAGACAGCAAACCGTTCCAGGACATGAAACCGTATATCGAGGCGATCTACCTGGGCTGCCGACCGGCGATTATCTACTCGCCGATCGATCTTAACTGCGGATGGGACGTGGCTAAGAATCCCATCGAGGGCGGAGTGCTGTATCACCAGGACGACGCTATCAAGCTGGGCGTAAACATAATCACCAGCGTGCTGGCCAATATGCAGTACGCCCGGGCATGGGGAGTGGAGAAGGTCTACCACCAGCAAGGCAAGCCCAGCAGCGACCAGCTTGTTATCGGGCAGGTCATTCACAACGGCGACTGGGACCCGACCAACCACGGGCTGCCGAACCTGATGAAGTACATCTCCAAGAACACCACGCTAAAGGTGCAGTTCAAGCGGGAAGTAGTCGAACTCGGCTCGGCCAAGCTGTTCAAGTATCCGGTGCTTTACATGACCGGCCTGCGGGACTTCAAACTGACCGACGCCGAAGTGGTCCAGGTGCGGAAGTACATACTGGGCGGAGGCGTTCTGATCGCAGACTCAGCCGCCGGGCGAAAAGCGTTCGACGTGGCGTTCAGACGCGAACTGAAGCGGGCACTGCCCAAGAACAGCCTGGCGCTGATCAAAGGCGACTCACAGCTCTACCAGATGCCCTACACCGTACGAACGGTCAACTACAGCGACATGGTCAAAGCGACATCTCCAAACCTCAACGCACCGACGCTTGAGGGCGTAAACATCGATGGACAGTTGGGCGTTATATACTCTCCGCTGGGCCTTGGAAACGGGTGGGAGCAGTTGGGATTCGCCTACAATCGCGGATACGCCGACGCAGACGCGATTCGGCTCGGAGTAAACGCACTTGCGTACGCGATGACCCACTGATTAGAGCCGCAGACGCACCAGAGCGGCCGGTACAACTCATCTAGAATTCCGATTTTTCGTGTTTTGCTATAATTCTTCGTAATTCCTGCGCCAGCAACAACTCGCTATCTTCGCCAGGCCGCATAACCCCGATATTTCGCCCAAAACGCTGGAAGAACCCCTACAGTGCTCCGGGGTGAAATGTTAGGTGTGAATACAGACCTATCGCCTTGTACTTGCGGGTGTTATAAGCTCGCTAGCCCCCTGGCGGTCCATATATAAACAAACCGACCGACGAGGGAAAGGAGGGAGAAGACCTCGCCGGCCGGAAGGGGCTCCAATTAGGCAGCCCCACGCTCGCTCATCTATAGTATATCCGTCGGTCGTAAGGAATACAAGGGCTATTCGGGTTTTTCTGACTATTTAATTTGTCGGCGGAACAGGGGGTTGTCCGGGCTGGGGCTCCTGGCCTGGCTGCTGTCCTGACAGGTGCTGAATCACCTGCACAAACAGCATCTGCACCTGGTAGGAGGCCTGCTCCATGAGCTTTGTTTCTTCCTCGTCAAGATTGCCCTTGGTCTTTTCTTCGAGGACTTTGAGCGTGTCGATGTGGTGCTTGGCCAGTTCGAGATCGACCATGACCTTTTCGTCCTTGGGGTCCGCGAATGCTCCCAGGGCCATCATCGCCTGGGTGGCCATCGAGCTTACAAGCGTGGTGAACGTTGCAGGGGGAAGCTGGCGGGGCTGGCCGTCTGGGCCGGGAGCGGCGCCGGGTTGGCCCTCGGCCGGGGTCTGCTCTGCAGCAGCTTCGTCGGCTTTGGATTGCTCGGCGAGCTTTTCCTTGTCGGCCTGGGCCTGCTTCTTCCAATCATCGTCGATAATGATTTTGGGATCGTCGGGAGTCTGGTCGTCTGTCATGGGTATATTCCTTGTTTCGTGTTATGTTTGGTTTAAGAGGCGACTCCGGCGACATGGCGCCGGTGGGTTCATTTCGTTTCTATCGCGGCTTTAACCAGTCCTTTGAACATCGGCTGGGGCCTTAACGGACGGCTGGTGAGTTCGGGATGAAACTGGGCGGCCACAAAGTAGGGATGAACATCGCGGGGCAGTTCGAGAATCTGCATTATCTCGTGCTTACCGTGCCTTCCGGAGAAGACCAGTCCTCCGGCTTCGAGCTGGGCGATGTAGTCCGGATCGACTTCGAATCGATGCCTGAATCGCTGACGAATGTGCTCGGCTCCGTCGAACAGTTCAGCAGCCATAGTGTCCGAGGCGATCATAACGTCCTGCCCGCCTAGCCGCATGTTTCCGCCGAGCCCCTCGATCTTCTTCTGCTCTGGCAGGATGCTTATCACAGGCGTCTTTGTGTCGGGATCAATTTCGGTGCTGTCGGCGTTTTCCAGGCCGCAAACGTTCCTGGCGTATTCGATGACCGCCATCTGGAAGCCCAGACAGATGCCCAGGTAGGGCATTTTGTTCAGGCGAGCGTGTTTGATGCATGCGATTTTACCCGCAGTTCCCCGCACCCCGAAGCCACCGGGCACGATAATGCCGTCAACCTTGGAAAGCATCTCAGCGACATTGCCGTCATTTACGACGGTGGTGTCGATCCACTCTATATTGACCTTAGCGTCATTGGCGACCTCGGAATGCTCCAACGCCTTGATTATGCTGGCGTAGCTGTCTCGCAGCGCGGTGTACTTTCCGGTGATTCCGATGGTCACTTCGTGGGAGTATTTGTCGATCCGGGACGAGAATCTCTCCCAGGCCTGTGCGTTGCGAGCGTCTTCAGCGGAGTTTATCAGTCCACCGAGATTCAGCAGTTGGACCACTTCGCTGTCGAGCCCCTCCTCGCGCATTATCTGGGGCAGCAGGTAGATGCTCGGAAGATCGTGCATGCTGAATACGCGAGTAAGCGGAACGTTGGTGTAGATCGATATTTTCTGTCGGACCTTGTCGGTTACGCGATCCTCGGCGCGGCAAGCGATAAGGTGCGGATGGATGCCAAATTCCATCAGACGTTTGATTCCGAGCTGGGCGGCTTTTGACTTCTGCTCGCCAAGGGTCGGAGGACTCAGCACGTAAGTAAGCGCCACGAACAGGACCGACCCTTCGCCTTCCTCGTAGCTAAGCTCGCGGAGGGCCTCGATATAGAAGGCGTTTTCGATATCGCCGACCGTGCCTCCGACTTCTACGAAGACCACGTCGGCCTCCGACTTCATCGCAACTTCCCGCAGCCGCATCTTCACCTCGCCGGTAACGTGCGGGATCATCTGCACGTCGCGCCCGAGATAGCTTCCGGCTCGTTCTTTATCCAGCACGCTGCTGAATATCTGCCCGCTGGTGGCGAAGTTGGCGCCCGAGAGGTCCTGGTCGAGCATTCGCTCGTATGTGCCCAGGTCCATATCGGTCTCCATCCCGTCGTCCAGGACGAACACCTCACCGTGTCGGAAGGGGTTAAGGGTTCCGGAGTCTATGTTCAGATAGCCTTCAAGCTTGACGGGCGCAACTCGTAAGCCTTTGTCTTTTAAGAGTTTGGCAAGACTAGAAGAGAATATCCCCTTCCCCAGTCCGCTCATAACGGTTCCGAAAACCGCCACATATCGCGTCTGCCCGAGTTTGTACCCTTCGGGCAGCGGGGTGTAGAACTCCGTTTCGTCGGTACTGTCCTTTACGGACCTCAGTAAATCCATGGCGTCGCTCATGGAGTCGCACTTTATCCAATCAGGGTCCCAAGGTCAACCCGCTACCGCAGGAAGTTGCTGTTTTCGTTCTGAAAAACGCCGAATATGTGCGCCGACAATCGCCCCTAGGCACTGTAGCGAGCGACGAAGGCCTCGTAATCTTCGGGCGTGTCGATACCGCGTCCGTGGTAGTCGGTAACGCCCACCGCGATATCGAAACCGCTTTCGAGCGCCCGGAGCTGTTCGAGTTTTTCGCCCTGCTCAGCCGGTGTCGGCGGCAAGGCCGCATATCGCTTGAGAAACGCAACGCGATACGCGTATATCCCCAAATGCAGCAGATACTCCACATTCCGCTCCGAATCACGATCGCACGGAATCCGTGAACGAGAAAAATACAACGCACGCCCATCGCCGCGAAGGACGACCTTGACCTTGTTGGGGTCGCCGGCCTCTTCGTAACCCAGGGGTGTGGCCAGCGTGGCCATCGGGCAACTTCCGCCGACAAGCAACTCAACGAGCTGATCCACGCAGGCTCCGGGCATCTCCGGTTCGTCGCCCTGGACATTGACCACGATATCGTCGTCGTCCAACCCGAGAATCTCTGCGGACTCAGCCAAGCGGTCGGTCCCGCTGGGATGATCGGCGCGGGTCATTACGAATTTGCCCCCGAAGGCCTGCACGGCGTCTGATATCCTGGCGTCGTCGGTGGCGACCACGATGTCCTGAATGCTGGCGGCTGACGAGACCGCCTGGACTACGTGTTGAATCAGGGTCATTCCCGTCTGGTCGAGCAGCGGTTTGCCCCGAAGGCGTGTTGATGCGTATCTGGCGGGTATTATGGCGATGGCTTTCATGCTGTCTCTATGCGATTCGATGCAGACAAGTTCGGCGGCGAGTTGTTACTAGCTGTCGAAATCGTCGTTCTGTGAATGGACCGGAAGCGTGATGACAAACTCCGTTCCTGATTCCGGCCTGGGACTGACGGCGATCCGCCCGCCCATTTCCAGGACTATCCCCTGGACGACCGAAAGCCCTAGCCCCGGGTTCATTCGTTCCCCGCCAGCGTGCAGACCCTTGGTTGTGAAGAACGGATCGAACACGCGATCGATATCTTTGGCGTTTATTCCCGCTCCGTCGTCGGCGAAGGTCAGGATCGCCTCGGAGTCGTCCTTTCCCGGTCCGACGTTCAGGAAGATCGTTCCGCCGTCGGGCATCGCCTCTTCGGCGTTGGTCAGGAGGTTACCCAGTATCTGGTGCATTCGGTTGGCCTCCACCGCGACGACCGAAACAGGATGCAGCTCCAGTTCGAGCTTTATGTTCTTCTCACCCAGCGGTTTTTCGACAAGGTGTGCGAAAGTCAAAATGACTTCCGTCAGGTCCGCCAGGTCGGCGCGGTACGAGTCGTGCTTGGCGAAGCTCAGGAGCGATTGGGTGAGTTTCGATGCCCTTACAGACGCTTCGGCGGTCATTTGCAAGGCGCGTTTCATCGCGCCGATGTCGCCGGAGGTCAGCGCGAAGTCCACAAAGGTCGCCACGCCGCCCAGTATGTTGTTGAAATGGTGGGCCACACCGCTTGCCAGCGTACCTAGCGAGGCCATTTTCTCGGCCTTGTTGAACTTGTGGACAAGCTGGACGTGCCGCGTCTGGTCGATAATCCACGCCGCAACGCCCTCGATCCGCCCAGCGGGGTCCGAAAGCGGAGCCAGGAAGACCGTTACGTCCTTCGGGGCGTCACCGTTGTCTTCAACGCGTACGTCGAACTGCGCTGACTCCATGCGGCGCACCATACGCTTCAGGAGCTTGTTCAGCAGCGGGCGTCTGGCTTCGGGCACGATCGTCGCCAACGGTTCGGACTTCATATCAACGCCTCGCAGTCCCAGCAGAGCGACGGCGGCCTGGTTCCAATACTTGATATTGAAATCCGCGTCGGTGGCGATCATCGCCACAGCTGCTTCCTGGCACAGGAGACGGTAGAAGTCGCCCGGCAGGTCGAACGAAGGGTTGTTGGTTGGACTGTTCATTGTTTGGCGCTAAGGGTTATTTCGCTTTTCTTTCGGTTCGCTCCTGGGCGTACTATCTTTCAGGCAGCATTTCGGCTTTTGGCGTGATAACCATCACTATCTCGAAGTTCACGCCCTGTTTCTTCCGTATAAAAAAGTGCCGTCCCACGCTGTGCGGAAGGCTGGAGGCGGCGCCGGGCCCGATCACAAGAAACTCACCCGGCTTCATCGGTGTCTGGAACATAAGGTCTTCGAATCCGAACATGGTCGGTCTGTTAATTATTCTAACGCCATCGGCTTCGCTTCTGAAACGCGTTTTGATCCTGGTCGATCGGATCTGGGGCATACCGGTCAGGATAACTCTGTCGGCATCGTCTTCATCGACCGTAAAGACCACCGACAGAACGTTATCGCCGGGAGGTATATCGTTTCCGGAGGTCGTTCGATCAGCGTGAATGCTGAAGATCGTCTGTACACCCTGTTCGCGTTTGAGGGTTATGTGGTGCGGAACGCCGCTGCGGCCGACCGTCAACCTGCGTCCGAGCGACTTTCCGGTCATACGCTTCAGTACGCGGACTATATCAGGCATGGACTTTGTCCGCCCCAGGCCTACGCGGATACCGTTTCGCCCCAGAGAGACCAGGCGGTCGGCGCCGATCGGTTCTTCATCCAGATAGCTCCAGATATCTTCCGAAGCGCTGGCCTGGCCGGCGGGCACTTCGATATAGATGATGTTCATCCGGATAACTTCGGGGAACCGCGGCGGTTTGCCAACGTTGGTGGCGCTGGGCTTGACCTCGGGAGGTTTTGAATCGACACTAGTATTCGGGTCTGGACGCGTGCAGCCAGACGCGAGAAAAACGGCCGTCATAAGAAATATGTGGCGGAAACGGTTCATCAATAACGTCTCGACATTGGGCAAAAGCTCATAAACTATAGTCGTGAATCATAGATACTACACCTCTGGAGCAGACATGTCAAAGCCCAACGGCCGGCAATTGGCAATCGGCCCGACTTGGCCTTGGAATCGCGACGCGCCCGGCGGCGACAACGGCTTTACCCCGCCGACGTCGGAGTTGAATTAACTCAACTTCTCAAAAAAGATGGCCCTGATACGACTCCGCCTTATAATATCGCATATCATCGATAGGGCGCCGCGTATCATGGACAAGCCTCAGGACCTCGCACATGACTGATGACATTCACAGAAGTCGCCCGATGTACACGGGAAGATGCGACTGCAATCTCGCATTCCTCGTTTCGGGGGTTCTCTGCATGGGCGGGTTGTTCATTATCAGCCCTTACATCAGCCCGCTCGGATGGCCCGGATGGCTTCGAGTCCTCATAGGCATCGGCGCGATTCTGACCATGATGGTGCTTGGAGTAATACTGTCACTGATCGAAGATTATTTCTTTTATCTCATCGAACTGCGTATATGGAAGATGAAGCATAAGGAATCCAACAGGCCGGCCGCCGACGGCGGGACAGTCGAACAATGAAAGTAATCTGCAAAGTCGGCGACATCGTTGACGAACACGTCGACGTCCTGGTCAGTACGGGAAACGTTCAACTGAACATGTCCGGCGGCGTGAACGGCGAGATCCTTCTGCGGGGCGGGCAGACCGTCCAGGACGAACTGCACCAATACCTGCGGGATCATGGTGTTCGGCACGTCGAGCCCGGGGCGGTGCTGGAGGTGAGCCCGGGTCCGACGCGTGCCAGGTGTCTGTTCTACGCGGCGGCTATCGATGCGTTTTACGATTCGAGCGTTGAACTTGTGCACCGGACGATATCCAAGGCGCTTTCGATGGCCGCCGACCGCGGCGCACGGACCGTTGCACTGCCCGCGCTGGCGACCGGTTACGGACATTTGAAGTTCGAAGAGTTCGCCGCGGCGTTGAAACTCGCGATCGAACAGGAATACCCCGGAATCGCCGAGCTGCGAGTAGTGCTGCGACATGAAGGCGACGCGGAGATAGTGAACAGAGAACTGAAAACTTGACGCACCAACCGATCAATAGCCACCGGCCTTTGGGCCACGGACGCCAATCATGGAAGATGCCGACAGGAGCATAAGAGAGTTCATTCTTACACGACTGACGTTGCTGTCGGCCGAAGAAGGAGGACGCCAAACGCCCATATTCGTCTGCGCCTATCAGGCACGATATTCCCCTCACATCGTCATCGGCGACCCTGGCCAGCGGAAAGCGATAGTGGTTGAGAAAGACGGAGTCAAGACGAGCACGGAACTGTATCTTGGCGTGACGTTCTGGGACGGACCGAAGATCGACCCCCTCCCGACCGGGCAGGCGATGGAGATCGAGATGATGCTGTTCTACGCGCCGTCCGCAATATATGACAATGCGATATCGGGCCAGACCTTCACCCTTCGCGAAGGCTCCAGAATAATTGGTTTCGGCGAAATACTGGACCGATGGAAACAGAAGGTCCCCCAATAGCAGCGACACTGAAAAGTCAATCCGACGGACGCCGGCGGGAGAATAGTATGACACTCGATTTGCACGACACACTGACCAGAGGCGCGGATGACGCCGAACTGCGTGTGGTGGAGCTTCACGACAACAGGATCGTTCTTTCAATATCGATGCCGTCCTGCGGCGGTGAGACCTGGTTGATCCGCAGCGAAAACGTAGTGCATCTGGACATGGCGCCGCGGATAATGCTGGGGAGCATCGAGTTTGGCGGGCTGGAGATATTACCGCCCAACTACGTCGACACACGCGACATAGACTACGGCGGAGAACCGCAGCGGTACCGAGTCCTGCATTTCATTGACATGGACGAAAAGGACGGTTATCTGATTCTCTACGACAACGAAGAGATCATACGGAAAGCGAGCAGGTGACAATGGACAAAAAGTTCGTATATCTTGATCCGGACGGAACCGAAGACATCGGTCTGTGTCTGGTTGTCGAGCACCCGACCGGCGTTGTGTATGGAAATCAGTGCGGTGGAGTTGCGACGCTGCATCGTTCTGTAGAAGGGTACCTGGTTCCTCTGGGCCGAGCGGACATGGAAGATGAAATCTACCGATACTTCATGAAGGAGTTCGGCGAAAACTGCTACCCGCCGCACAACGAATGGACCACACAGAGAACTACCAGACTCAATGAGATACTGACAAGAATCCCGTGCTGGCGTACAACCCAGGAATTGCAGGGCGACGAACGTGCGTTCCTGAGCCTGGACATCGACAGAATTCAAGAATGCGTCGAAGCCTGGATTCCCGTCGTCTGTATTTTGGGCAAGGGCGTACTGATGCTAAAGAACAGCGATTAGCGGCCGCCGGGAAGGTCAGGCGCCGAACAACCTATCGCTGGAACCGTAAAGCGATGAAGAAACTGAAATCATTATTGCCCGGCCTGGTCGCGGTGCTTGCGGCCGTTGTGGTGTCTCTGGCCTTGATCCCAGTTATGATTGAGCTCCTCTTATGCTTTGTTCTGGCGACTGTCACTCTGGCGCTAGCAGTGACGCGATGCATTAACGCCAGGGGATCGAGGTTGCGAGTGTTTGCATCAACAATAATCCCGGCCGTTCTTTTTGTGGGAATCGTATGCACGCACACCCCTTTGCGTCTTGCCTTCTGGGCGTACCGCGGCGAATTTGATCAGGTCGCCTGTCAAATGGAAGCTGGCGAGCAGCCGCAAACGCCGTTTTGGATCGGACCTTTCAATATACGAATGGCCGGGCGCCGCGGTAAGATTCCATACCTGGCGTCAAATAACGAACCGTACGAAATTGACGGATTCGCCAGGCATCCCGCCGGACAGGGCTTCAACCTATGGTCGTGCATAACACTGGACGATACGTGGTCGTACATACGTGAAGACTGAAGAGAACCCGGGCTACGGGTCAGCTGCGATCCCCCGATTTGCAGTCGTCGCCCAAAGAGGCGACCGGCTCGGATCAATTGAACTGCTCGGACAGCATTTCCAGCAGTCTTGACGCCAGCATGGACTTTCCGCCCATCGGGCCGGTCCATTTCAGTTCGCCTGAGTCGTTGAGAAGGCCCTGCATTCTCTGGACCGCCAGCACCGCCGAGGAGTGGTTCTTGCCCATCGCCCTGGCGATCTCCGGATAACTCATCTGCGTGTGGCGCCTGGCCAGGAAGAAGCATAGCATCCGGGCGGTTGAAACAGTGCGGGTGCGACGCGAGGAGTGAATGTCGGCCGGCGTGATCCCGAAGAACGCCGAAACAATCGCTTCAATGTGCCCAAGGGTAACTGCGCTGTCGGTTCGGGCCAGATGGTCCGCCAATACGTTCCGCACCAGGTCCAGGCCGACCGGAGCGCCTTCCAGCGCCGAAAGAGCGGCAAGTTTGGTAAGGGCGCCTTCAAGTTCGCGGACCGATCCGTGTACGTGGTTGGCGACATACTCCAGGACTTCCATATCGGCCTGAAGCTTCATCTTCCTGGATTTTCGCATAAGTATCGACAACCGCGTCTCGGTGTCGGGCGCATCGACCCTGACGACCATACCGGAAACGAATCGGCTGACGAGTTGCTCGTTCAGCGCGCCGACCATATGCGGGTGAGCGTCTGAGGCCAGCACAATCCGACGCCCGGCGGTTTCGATGGCGTTGAAGGTGTGTAGGAATTCGTCCTGGGTGGCTTTTTTACCGCTGAGGAAATGCACGTCGTCGATCGCCAGCAGGTCCAGCTTTCTGTACCGCTCACGGAACTGTGCTACGTTCTTGGCCTTCAGCGACTGGATGAACTCATTTGTGAACTGTTCGCAGGTCACGTACTTCCAGGTCATCGGCGCGCCGCGGCGGTGAATCCTGGCCGTCTGCATGCACACGCCCTGGAGCAGATGCGTTTTGCCCACACCGCAGGCTCCGTGTACAAAAAGCGGATTGAACGGAGGCGCCTTGGTTCCGGCCATCGCCAGCGCCGCCGAGTACGCCAGCTTATTGCTCCTGCCGACTACGAAATCGTCCAGCTTATGCCCCAGGGCTTGGGGCCTTCTTACCCTTACGGGCTGACGACCGGGTTCGGCGCCCGTTCCGGATTTCTTCACCAGATCGGCCTGGGCGTCCAAGTCCTTTCGATCGGTTTCGCCAGCCAGCGCCGCGTCAATGGTCACTATAACCGGTCGCTTCACACCAGTGTGCGTTTCGACTACGCGAGCGACGTCGCTGCGGTAGTGCCCTTCGATCCAGTTGGCGACAAATGGATTCGGGACAGCGATTTTCACGTGCCCGTCTTCAATAGTCAGACGGGTGCCGTGCTTGAACCAGGCGTTGTATTTCCGCGTCCCAATTTCTTCTCGCAGCATTTCATAAATCTGCTGCGATGCGTGTTCCGCACACGAAGACCCTGCCGCAGTTCCCATGGTAATCCCTTTGCCCGTCAATTAAAGAAAATCAAAACAACCAAACGCCCGCTACCTGGTCAAGCATCTCAATGATCGCTCAAATCAAACCACTCAGACATACCGACTTGGCTGGCCGAATGACACATGCCCTCGGTAAGTATGAAGAATTTAAACACTGAACAACGGCCGGTCAACGGCAATCAAGCCCCTATGTTATCCACAACACCCAAGCCCTTCAGGACTCTCGGGTTGGGTGCGAAAAAAAACTTCTCTCCACACGTTGTTAACAATCGCTTCAAAACGAGCGTTTAAGAGCGGGTTTTCAGCTTGGCGTACGCCAAACGGCGCCGGATTTCGACAAAGCCGCACTCCCGATAAACCCCCATAGCACGATCGTTTTGCCTGTCGACGGCGACTGAAACTCCCTGGCGATCGCGAACGCCGGCTTGGGCTATCACGCGATGCAACATCGCCCGGGCCAACCCGCGCCTGCGAAACTCGGGGGCCACCCCCATGTAGATTATGTCGGACGACGGACCGCTGACCGAATCGTTAACGATGATGCATCCGGCCGGTGTCGACTCACCCGGGCAAGAGACTATCCACCACGCCTCGGGACAGAACGACCCGCTGGACTTGTGCCCGGCGATAACATCAGGCATATCGCGCACGCCCCGCAAGGCCGGGCAATCCAGCGAATCGGCGTAGCTTCGCGATATAATGTCCGCCAATTCAGCTTCGGTGAACTGCTGGAAATTTCGCCACACCAGCTCGTCGCCGTCGATTTGCCGACCGGGCGGACAACTCAGCAGGTCGCGACCCATGTACAGCAGATCGGCCAGCAGTATCATTCCGCTTTCGGCCAGGACCTCGATCCGGGCGGTCTCCTCGGGTTCAATCAGCGACTGCACCAGCGACATGCCGCCTTCCACAGCGTCGGCGGATATTTGAACGATCAAGTTGGACAACTGCTTGCGGTCTACTCCCGGCGTATCGGGCGGACTGAAGAAGAGCGTAGCGGTCCGTCCCACCGCCTCGACCACCAGCGCCGAGGCGAGCGTTTTACGGCCTGACCGAGCCCACCAGAGCCTCGAGGCGGCGGTTCCAGCCCGGGCGACCATCTGCTGCATCGCCTGTGTGCGGGCTCGCGTGCGGCGATCACTGTCGGTCTGCCCGACCAGAAAACTAATCGCCGCACCCCGGTGGCGCCGCGGAACTGCTTGTATCTCGACCTGATCCATAGCCACATACTATCAGCATATCGCACCAAAGCAAACAGACCACCTGCCGCAAGAACCGACAACCCTGAAACCAGACTTGACTTCGGCTGAAAAAGGGCCTATATTTTTTGGTGTGTTTGTTAGCGCCAGTCCTGTGCATATGCACAGCGGCGATAAACCGGGAGTTAGAACAATGAAACGTATTTTAGTGTGCACAGCGTTGTTGATCGGTATGGCCGCAATCCTGCCCCAGGCCATGACCGCCCCCGAGCCGTACGAAGTTCCTACTACATGGGAACTGAAGTTCACCTCCCAGGCTCCAATGCCGATCACCGTTATGCTGCCTGGGCGAAAAACGCCGACCACCTTCTGGTACATGCTCTATACGGTCACTAATATGACCCGCAACCCGCAAACAGGGCAAGGAACCGACCAGGACCTCATACCTGAATTCATTATGTACACCGACCTTGGCGAATCATTCGTAGCCAACCGACGCCTTCCGTCCGGTGTCTACAACGCCATCAAGAAACGCCACAACAACCCCCTGCTCAAAGGTCACACCGATATCATCGGCAAGATACTCTACGGCCGGGACAACGCCAAAGACGGCGTGGCGATCTGGCCGGACTTTGACTACAAGACCGGAACGTTCGACGTGTTCGTAGGCGGACTGAGCGGCGAGACCGCCGAACTGAAGCTGCCCCGACCGATTATCGTAACCGAAGCCGACGCCAACGGTATTGAGACAAAAGTCGAAAAGACCAAGATCATCCTCCATAAGTCGCTGCGTTTGAGCTATTCGGTCAAGGGCCAAACCACCAGCAGAACCTACTCGACTACAAAGCTCACCGGCAAGAAGTGGGTGCTTCGCTAGGCGACAGACGGCGATCTGAGGCGACTTACACCGAAAAACTCATCCACACCCCCTTGACATCGAACACACTTGGCGGTATCCTTCGGGGTTCAATCTATACATAAAGAACAACTGTCGCCGTAAGGCGGCTAGACTGGAGCATTAAGATGGCGCATAAAAAGGGACAAGGTTCAACCCGCAACGGGCGTAATTCAAACCCGCAGTACCGCGGAGTGAAACTTTTCGGCGGCCAGTCTGTGCCCGTCGGCGGGATCATCGTACGCCAGTGCGGCACACCGTTTAAGGCCGGACACAATGTTAGACGAGGACGCGACGATACGCTGTATGCACTGAAAGACGGCAAGGTGTCATTCCGCGGTCGCTTCGTAGACGTAGAAGTAGAAGAAGCAGAAGCAAACTAAGCTTGCGTCTCGGCCGGTCCGCTGCGAGCAGCAAAACCGTTCGCCGAGCGAATCGACATAACCAGAGGATGACCCGACCAGGCGTCATCCTCTTTTTGTTACACACATGGACCCAGCACCAGTAACCAAAGCGATGTTCGTAGACCAGGCCGATATCGTTGTCACCGCAGGCAACGGCGGCAACGGCTGCATGGCGTTCAGACGCGAGAAGTACATTCCCAAGGGCGGACCGTCCGGTGGAGACGGGGGCAAGGGCGGAAACGTTTTCCTCCAGGCCGACGACTCGTACAACACGCTGCAACACCTGGCGGGGCACCATCACTGGTCGGCGGAAAACGGCCGCCCCGGCGAAGGAAAAAACATGCACGGGCGCGGCGGAAACGACATAACCATACGCGTTCCGCCAGGCACGATAATCTTCGACGCCAACACCAGGATAATGCTCAAGGACCTGGCCGACTCAACTGAACCGATATGCCTCGCCCACGGCGGGAGAGGCGGAAAGGGCAACACGCGATTCAAGACGGCGACAAACCAGGCCCCTCGCGAGTGGGAGCCCGGAGAGCCCGGACAGGAACGCAAACTGCACCTGGAGCTCAAACTGATCGCGGACGCCGGAATGCTGGGCCTGCCGAACGCGGGCAAGAGCACGCTGACGTCGCGAGTATCGGCGGCAAGACCGAAAATCGCCGCATACCCCTTCACCACCCTCCATCCGTGCCTGGGCATAGTGGAGCTGTCAAGATTCAGGCGATTCGTACTTGCCGACATTCCGGGCATAATCGAAGGGGCTCACCAGGGCGCCGGTCTGGGCGACGACTTCCTGCGGCACATCGAACGCACGCGAGTGCTCGTGCATATAGTCGACATCTGCCCGATGACCGGAAACCCAGTCGAGAACTACCACGCGATCAGACGCGAACTGGAGCAGTATTCGGCGGCGCTGGCGGCCAAGCCCGAAATCGTAGTGGCCAACAAAATGGATCTGACCGGAAGCGATGAGCGCCTGGCCGAGTTCAGCAAGGCCATAGACGCACCCGTAATCGCAATAAGCGCCGTAACGGGAAAGGGGCTCGAGGCGTTGGGCGAGCGAATATGGCAAAAGGTCACCGAGATCATAGAACTCGAGTCAGGCGGCAAGGCCACCCCGCCGCCACTGGGCGTTTCAAAAACATTTGACCCACCGAAAGCAGACAATGATGACTGACGCCGAACAGACCATACCCTGCGTGCTGGCCTGCGACATCGGAAACACCAGCGTGCAGATAGCCTGTGTTGAAGGTCAAAAAAGCAGTTCGCTGATGAGTTTCCCAAACGACGACCTTTCCGGACTGGCCGACGGACTGGCGACAGCCTGGTCAGACATGGGCTCGGCGGGCAAGATCGCGGCCTGTTCGGTTAATCCCGCGACCCTGGCGGCGCTGGAGGCCGCGGCGACCGAAACTATCGGACAAGACGTGCTGGTTATCGGGCGAGATCTTCCCCTTCCAATTGAAACCAACCTGCCCCACCCGGCCGGGATCGGAACCGACCGCCTGTGTGCGGCCGCTGCGGCATACGACCAGTTGGGCGTAGCGTGCGTGGTCGCGGACTTCGGCTCGGCGATCACCATAGACTGCGTGAACGAAGACGGACTCTTCCAGGGCGGAGCGATACTCCCGGGCCTGCAAATGAGCGCCAGAGCGCTGGCATCACAGACCGCGCAACTGCCCGAAGTGAAAATCGTCGAGCCTGACTGGGTCTACGGGCAGGACACCAACCAGGCCATCATCGGCGGACTCATTCACGGAGCCAGAGGAGCCCTGCGAGAGCTCGTAGAAACGTACGCGACCGAAATGGGCGCCTGGCCGCTGGTGATTCTCACCGGAGGCGACGCGCGGGTGATCTGCAAGGATGTGAACGAATCGGAGATCGCCCAAGCCGTAGTCGACGACCTGGTCCTGCGCGGCGTGGCGATCGCATACTACAAGTTCATGTTGCAGAAGTAAGTTTTCATCAATCACGATTTCAGTATCGAGGTCAGGCAAGTGACTACAGAGCCGACAACAGCGGCCCTTTGCACGGCGCCCGGGCGAGGGGGAATCGCGGTGATCACCCTGGTCGGACCGCGGGCCGACGAGATACTTACCTCCATTTTCACGCCGATAGGCGATCGAACCGACGACCCGGAAAACCGCCTGCAGTTGGGGCGCCTGCAAGACACTCGAACCGGCGCGGCGCTGGACATGGTTATCGTCTGCAGAACGTCGCGAGGCGTCGAGATCAACATTCACGGCGGGCCGCACATCGCCCGACGATTAATGGAACTGCTGGCGGGGCTCGGAGCCGAACCACACAACTGCAACGACAACCCTAATGGACCGCTTGACCCAACGCACCATAAGTGGAGCAACCCCGCGATCGGCGCCGAACTGCTGGCCGCCCTGCCCCAGGCCCGCAGCATGCTTGCGGTCGCGGCGTTGAGCGCCCAGTGGTCCAGCGGTCTGAGCAGCCTGGCCAGAGCCGCCGAGCCCCACGCCGATCAGCTTCACGCAGCCGCCGACGGTCTTAAGGATATTGAGAAGCTGCTGAATCCCACAGAGGTGGTGCTGGTCGGACCGCCAAACGCGGGCAAGAGCACCCTGACCAACGCGATCGTCGGGCGCCAGGTCAGCATCGTACACCAGACCGCCGGAACAACTCGAGACTGGGTCCGCGAACCGGCGGTCGTAAACGGCGTGCCGATCTGGCTGACCGACACCGCCGGGCTCTGGAAAGACGCCCAGGGCGTAGATTCAGAAGCCGTCCACCGAGCACAACACTGCGCAACAGAAGCCGACATCCTGATCCTGCTGGATCCCAACAGCGCCGCCGACAGTCCCGACTGGCTCGACTTGGAGCAGGAGCATCCGACGATCCTGTCCGTCAGAAGCAAGTGCGACGAACCGTCCGACGTTGCGCTCGGGGCACAGATTGAAATCTCCGCAATGACCGGGCGCGGAATCGACAACCTGAAAGACGCCATTGCGGCGGCCGCAGGCCTGTCTGACTTCGACCCGAAGACTCCCCGCGCCTTCACCGCCCGCCAGGTCGACTGCCTCCGACGCGCAGCGACCGCCATCGAAGCGGCCGACCGGACCTCAGCCAACGAGGCCCTCGAAGAACTCCTGACCGGCCCGGTCAGCTAACCGGCGAACTCTGCATAAAACAGCGACGATCCGTCCGCGGAGACGTTGAGTCCCGCAGCCGGATCGCCGCATGTTGGTTTCAGCAGACCCTAACGAGTCTACTAGTTTATTTTGATTGTTCGCGGCTTGGCCTGGTCGCTCTTGGGCAGCGTCACCGTCAGCACGCCGTTGGCGAAACTGGCGGCCACCTTGTCCGCGTCGACCGGGGTCGAGAATCGCACTTCACGACTGAACTTACCCGATCGCCGCTCGGTGTGATGTCGCTTTATGTCGGACTGCTCTTCGATCTTCTTCTCGCCGCTAAGCGTCAGAACATCGTCCATCACCGACAGCCCAATGTCCGCCTCGCTCATTCCAGGCAGTTCGGCGACAACCGTGAAGCCGTCGTCGCTTTCTGTCAGATCGATCGCCGGCGTCGACATGCCCAGGCGCTCGTCGCCTGCGGGCCAGTCGTCGAAAAATCGCCCCAGCAGAGCGTCCATCGGCTCTGCGAACATTCCCATACGGTTGTGTCTGTCATTCTGTTTTTTCACCAGAAACATAACTTTACTCCTTATGTGTCGTTTTTACGGTGTCATGTAATCCAGCAAACGTTTGCAACTTAGTTCGTCTTGGCCGCCATTCATTTTGCAAACGCCATGCCATAAGTACAAACACACCCCTAAGTGATTCATCACAAAGATATTACAGCAGACTTGAGAATCGAGTCGAAATCTGACACAGCTATCATACTGGCAGGCGCAACTGCCCTTATGGCCGATCGGACCGCCTAATCAGACTCTTGGCGCTCGGACTTGGAGAACTTGTCGAGGAACTTGATTATGTCGTCGCGATACTTCTCGTTGAGCCTGACCCGCAGGTTGACCGAGTCGGTCACTTTCCGCATCTCCTCCCCGATCGCATCGGTCCGGTTCTTCTCGTTCAGAAAGAATTTCTGCGCCTCTTGAAGCAGTTGGCCCGAGCGGCCGTCGGCGATCCGGGGGTAGTAAGCCATCGCATGGCCGGGCACTCGCTGCTTTATCGCGTCGTAGTTGGCGACAACCCAATCGAAGAGTTTGCGGCGGGTGTTTTCGCTCCACGCCTGCCCGAAGACAATTTTGTAGACCTCGCGGGGCTTGACCGGACCGTTCATCGCGTAGTTCAGGGCCTTGTCCATAAGCTCGGGGTCGCGGAAGTTCGACAGCGCCTCGAGGTAGCGTTTTCGCTCGGTGGGGTCTTTTGCGTTCTCGAACTCTTCGGCGTACTTGTCGAACAGTTCGGCGTCTCCGTTGATCGCCGAGAGTCTCAGGAAGCATATCGCCAGGTCAGCATCGACCGAGCTGGGATCCGTCACGTGCTTGTCGGCCTGTTTGCACGCAAGCAGCATTATGTCCGAGTCGCCGCCCTTTTCGCCCAGCAGGCTCATAAGGTCCGCTCGCAGCGCCGCGGCTTGGGTCGATTCATTCCCGCCCCACACCACGCCGATCTTCCGCATAGTGTCGCCCAGCACCGCCTGGAGATACATCGCGTAGTTGTAGCCCATATCTTCGGTGACAAAGTCCGTATGCACCTGCCCCAGCAGATGGACGACCTTGGCGACGACTTCCGGCGACGGGTCGTTGCTGAACGAACCGACGATCGACAGGAACTCGCCGGCCGGCATGTCGCCGGCGTAGAACAGCGCCGCGACGTTGCCAAGGAAACCGATCCGGCGGCGGGTGTTGAACTCGGTCCGCACGATTCGCGCAAGTCTCCTCAGTTCGCCCGGCTCCATGGCCCATCGGTAGTAGCCCTTCTCGTCGGCGTTGGGGTAGAGCCATCCGTTTGGCTGGCGCAGAATCGGAACATGCAGCTTTACGACCTGCGTGCGGTCTTTCAGCAGGACCCTGTGAGTGTAGTCTTTATCGCCTTCGGAGTAGCAGAGCATCACAGGTATGGTCCAGGGTCGCCCGGCGCGGCGCGGCTGTCCGTACAGGGCGTATCGGCTTTGGGTCAGCCGCACGGCATCCTCGGCTATGAACTCAACCTTGATCAGCGGTACGCCGGAAAGCGTAATAAAATCCTTCACGATCGCTTCTACGTCGTTGTTGTCTGCTTTGGCCAGGGCGGCTGACAGGTCGAAGGCGTCGGCGTGGCCCCACCTGTGCCTGGTCATATACTGGACCATACCGGCCCGGAAGCGATCTTCGCCCATCCAGTCTTCGACCATGGTCAGGACTGACATGCCCTTGTGGTACGGGAGCGGGTTGAACAGACGCGTCATATCCTCGCTGGCCCGGACCTCGCGCCGGATAGCTCGCGTGGAGGCCGCCGAATCGAAACCCATCGCACGCTCGCGGGAAGCGATATCGTCGTTGGCCAGATCGAATCTGCTGTGCGCCTTACGGACGGTCTTCAACGCTATCCACGACGCGAACGATTCGTTCAGCCACAGATCGTCCCACCATTTTGGCGTGACCAGATTCCCGAACCACATGTGAGACATTTCGTGGGCCACGATCAGCGCCTGCCTGCGCAGCGAATCGGACGATGCGGTCCCGGGGTCTTTCAGCAGTATCGAGTCGCGGTAGGTTATCGCCCCGACGTTCTCCATTGCACCAAAGTTAAACTCCGGGACGGCGATCTGGTCGAGCTTGGCGTACGGATACGGACACTCAAAATACTCCTCCAGCGTCTTGAGTAATCGAGGGCTGATTCTCCGCGCGGTGTCGGCCAGGCGCCTCTGCCCGCTGACGGTGATGATTCGCCCGGGGACGGACATGCCTTTGACCTTGACCGCCTCCAGCGGACCGGCGGCGATCGCAAGCAGGTAAGAAGGCATGGGTCTGGTCCGCTCGAATCGAACGGTCTTCTTCGGTCCCGATACGCTTATCTTCTCCACCGGCGTATTGGAAAGGACCATGTGCTGCTTCGGGGCCGTCAGAGTCATGCGCCAGCGGATCTTGAACTCCGGGGCGTCCCAGCACGGGAACGCCTGCCTGGCGAACTCCGGCTCGAACTGGGAGAACACGTAGTTCTCCCCGTCGTGGGCGGTCTTGTATATCGCCGCGCCCTTGCGGTCAAACTCCCTGGCGAACGCGATCTTGAGCGTGTATTTCCCCGGGTCGAGAATCTCGGGCGCCCGGGCGGTCACCACCCCCTTGTCGCCGACAGTGTAGTCCAGATCAAATGATATGTCTTCGCCGACCAGCACGACCGATTCCATATCCAACTGCGACGCATGGAAGGTGATCGCATCGGTCCGGCGCCGAACGTCGAGCCGGATCGCAACCCTGCCGCTGTATTCATCCTTATCGGCGTCGATATTCAGGGCTATATCCTGGGCGACAGGCATGACCGCCGGACCGGAGCTCAGCGACGAACTCGGCCCGCAAGCGCAAACAACCGTCGCAACCCACACAAGTCCCGCCGACAGGAAAGCTCTGTTCAAAAATCCGTTGGGTCTTGGCATATCAGTGTCGCTCGGGAACGGTATAGTGAGCGGGCATTCTACGGATATCGGGCGATGCGCGTCAAGTCGGATTGATACGGCGGTTTTGGAGGGCTATAATGGAACTCACGGTATACATACAGGTTGAAACGATATGAATGAACGAATCACAAGATTACGCGCTGAGAGTGTAACTGCAGTTCCCTCAATATCTTCCCAGCGTGCGGAGCTGATCACAGACTTCTACGCCAGCGGAGCTGCCGACGCGGTCTCACTTCCGGTCGCGCGGGCATTGGCGCTCAAGCATGTCATGACCCACAGGTCTATCGGAATAAATGACGGCGAATTAATCGTCGGACAGCGCGGACCGCACCCCAAAGCGACGCCGACTTACCCCGAACTGTGCTGCCACAGCCTCGAAGATCTCGACATAGTCACCAGCCGCGAACGAACCCCGTTCACCGTCAGCGACGATGTACGCAAGGTATACGAAGAACAGATCATTCCGTTCTGGTCGGGCAGGACGCTCCGCGAGCGGTTGTTCGCTGCGATGAGCCCGCAATGGCGCGACGCTTTCGACGCAGGGGTGTTCACAGAGTTCATGGAGCAGCGGGCGCCGGGTCACGCGATTCTCGACGACAAGATCTATCATCAGGGCCTGGGGGACATCAAGACCCGAATCGAGAGACATCTTGACGAAATCGACCCGCTGAACGATCCGCGCGCGTACGACAAACGCGAAGAGCTCAAGGCCATGTCGATCTGCGTCGACGCGGTGATACTGCTGGCCGATCGCCACGCGGACCTGGCCGGAAAGATGGCTGGCGAAGAATCCGACCCGATCCGCAAAGCCGAACTCGAAAAGATCGCCGACATCTGCCGCCGCGTGCCCGCCAAGGCGCCGCGAACGTTCCAGGAGGCTCTCCAGAGCTACTGGTTCGTGCATCTCGGCGTGATAACCGAACTGAACACCTGGGACTCGTTCAACCCGGGGCGGCTGGACCAACACTTGAATCCGTTCTACCAGAAGGAACTCGCCGCAGGAACGCTCGCGCGCGACGACGCCGAAGAGCTGCTGGGCTGCTTCTGGGTGAAGTTCAACAACGAACCGGCGCCGCCGAAAGTGGGCGTGACCGAAGAGCAGAGCGGGACGTACCAGGACTTCGCACTGATCAACGTTGGCGGTCTCACGCCCGAAGGCGAAGATGCGGTCAACGACGTGTCGTACCTGATACTCGACGTGGTCGAAGACATGCAGCTCATCCAGCCGTCGGCGTGCATCCAGCTCGCCCGCAGCAATCCCGAAGAGTTTCTCCAGCGGGCCAGCAAAGTCGCACGCACCGGACTGGGCCAGCCGTCAATGTTCAACATGGACCTGATCGTCCAGGAAATGCTCAACGCGGGCAAGAGCCTTACCGACGCCCGCGCCGGCGGACCGAGCGGATGCGTAACGGTAAGCGCGTTCGGAAAGGAAAGCTGCTGCCTTACCGGATACATGAACTGGCCGAAGGTGCTGGAACTGGTCTGGAACAACGGCGCGGACCCGGTCAGCGGAAAGCAGATTGGACCGCAGACCGGAGACCCGCTGGGCTTCCAGACATTCGACGAGTTCTTCGGCGCCTACCAAACGCAGTTGAAACACTTCGTTGACCTGAAGATCGCCGGCAACAACTTCATCGAGCGGTTGTACGCCACGACCATGCCCGCCCCGTTCATGTCGGTTGTTATGAACGACTGCGTCGATCAGGCCACCGACTACCACAACGGCGGAGCCCGCTACAACCCGACGTACATCCAGGGAGTCGGGCTCGGAACACTGACCGACGCGCTGGCGGCGGTGAAGCTCCACGTATTCGACGAAGGCAACATATCAATGGGCGATCTGATCGCCGCGATGAAAGAAAACTTCAAGGGCAGTGAAAATCTCAGACTCATGCTGGCCAATCGGACCCCGACGTACGGAAACGATGACGACTACGCCGACCAACTGGCCGAGCGTTCGTTCGACGCATACTACGACGTCGTAAATGGGCGGCCGAACACAAAGGGCGGCGAGTATCGCGTGAACCTCCTGCCGACAACCGTACACATATACTTCGGCCAGGTCACCGGAGCCCTGCCCAACGGGCGCAAGGCCGGCGTCACGCTTTCCGAAGGTATCTCGCCGACACAAGGCTCCGACACCCGCGGACCGACGGCGGTTATGAAATCCGCCGCACGAATAGATCACGTGCGCACCGGCGGAACGCTGCTGAACCTGAAGTTCACCCCGCAAATACTCGCCGGCGACGGCTACCTGCACATCGGGAGCCTGGCCAGATCGTACTTCGAACTCGACGGACATCATGTGCAGTTCAACATAGTCGACGTCGAAACGCTGCGAAAGGCCCAGGCCAACCCGCAGGACTACAAAGACCTGATCGTAAGAGTAGCAGGCTACAGCGACTACTTCGTGGACATCGGAAGCGAACTACAAGAAGAGATCATCTCGCGGACCGAACACGAGAACTTCCAAACCTGATTATGAATCGAACGGGCTTGACCGCACTTGTCCACCGCCAGATCACCAGATCCGTGCGACCCCCGCGACGCTCGAACCCGCCTCGTAGATCCCTGCCTCCGCTGACGCGTCGAGCGTCCTGTTGAAAACTCCGTAGCAGCCGCCTGCAATTCCTGATAACGATGCATGGATTGACAACCGGTCGGTCCTTGCTGGCCGCAATCTCCACCACCAGCGGTATGGCTGCCGGATGAGTCTTCTCGATTATCCAGGCCTTCTCGGTCCTGTCGAATCCCAACGATTTGTAGCCCTTCGATGCGATCTTCAACTCCGGAGCCTTCAACCAGGCCCTGGCGACCGGCAGGAGTTCGGCAGCCTGATCGCTCTTCGTTGCGGCCGCAGTCATTCCCAACAGATAGGTCCTCGTCAGCGTGTTTTCAGTTCGCTTGTGGAACTTCCAGTCGATAACGTGGCTCAGGGCGACGGTGTAGTGTTTGGTCCATTTCGCCCCCCTCGGCCAACCAACGAACACCCGCTCATCGATATGCTTGCGATCTATATCCGGCCCGTAGTATGGCGAGATTATTACATCATCGTCCTGGACAATAGTGAACGGTTTGAAACGCGACTTGAGATTCACAATCTGTATGTTGGCGCCTTTGAGAAACTCGCCTGGCTTGGGGTACGGCTTGAATGAAACGGTTTTAGACTGCCCGTCCATGCTCATCAGCGTCAGCGCGTTGACGTCGATATCCTCGGTGGGCAGTCGGCCGGTATTGCCAATGATAGTGGTTTTCTGACATTCGAAGGGGTGCCCTTTCCGCCCCCAGGAGGCCTCCGCCTTCGGCGCCATACCGGTGTATATCTTGATCGTCCGCACGCACATACCGTCGGGATAGATCATGAACTGCTCGTCGGCCCAGTCGCCCTTTCCGTATGGGCTCTTGCTGTCGATATCGCGGTGGGCGATCTTACCGTCGCGGTCGCACAGCGCCCCGCGCGTGCGAACGACGATCCGCCCGGGCGACTGATGGGCGATCCACATTCGAGCGTAGCGAAGGTCGCCATCCTGACAAATCTCCGCACAGCCGGTGCAGTTCTTTTTGTCGAACGTCTCGGAATATCCCTGGGCGCAGATCACGCCTTCAGGCGTGACGTATCCGGTAATCCACGGAAGGTTGAAGGTCATCGTGTACGGTTTGCGATCGAAAGTTACGACGGCCGCAGTCCTGCCGTCAGTCGGCTTGCGAGGCTCCTTAACGCCTGTAGCGGAAAACTTCGGCGCCGCTTCAGCGCCGATAACGATGAGCCCAACAACACACGCGATGAGATATGCTTTCATCAGAGATCCTGCGGCGAGTTTGCGTTTCGCCAGGCAGCGGTGAGTTTTTCCGGGACCGACGGGGTTGCGACTTCCCGGTTCCCGGCCAGATCGTTCAAACGGTAGTTGTCCGCGGCCGCTTGGGTTTCCAACAGCGTAGCGAAACGAAAGTTGTAGTACGCCAGGAGCGGTTCTACGCCTTTGGCGTTTGCGTCGGACAGTTTGGGCATGGTCGCCCACGTGCCCGGCGTGCGGGTGGATGCTAACCATGCGAACGCTTCGCCTGTCAGGTCGGGCATGTCGCAGGCTGCGACTAACCATGAAGCTTGCGGGGACCATCGCATCATCGACAGCAGTCCGGACATTGGTCCGCGGGCGTCGGGTGCGTCCGGCAGTCGGGCGTAGTCGGACAGCTCGTCGGGTACTTCGCCGGCGCCCGAGATCACTACTTGCGATACCGTCTGGGCCATGTATTCGATCGTTCGGGCCAGCCACGTTTTTCCGTCTGTTTCGATCAGGTGTTTGGGAGTTCCCATTCGCGTGGACTTGCCCCCTATCAGCACGCATCCGTAAAGGGGCTCTGCGGCCAGGCGGTCGGCCAGGAACTCTTCAATCAGCGGTTTGACCGCGGCCGGCCGGTCATCGTCGCGCGAGAGAATGATCAGCGGCTCGCCAGCCTCAACCGGCGGCGCGGCGCCGTCGTCCGCCAGCAGCCAGACCTTGGGAATATCGCTGTGTTTGTGGCCTTCCACCAGCAGGAGATCGTATTGCGATGTCAGAGGCCCGAGCAGATCGGCAAGCGGGACTCCAGTCCGGTGAACGCGAAGAAATGTCTGGTCCGGTCCGTGGGCCAGAACGTCGGCGCCGGTGTTGAAGAACCTGTCGCTGTCCTTGCCCGGGCGGTCTACGTCCAGACCGTGGACGTCATGCTTGAGAATCGCGACCTTCAGCCCGCTTGCGAGCAGTTCGGGGACGATCTTCTCGATGAGCGTTGTCTTGCCCGAACCGCTCCAACCGCAAATTCCGAGTATCGGCAAGTGGTCAGCCATCGGTTTGGTCCTCTTGCTGCGGGCGGCCGCAATCGGCGGGATCGCCGCGAAGTTTCGCCAGCCCGTGCCCAAGGGCGGGCAGGACGGATTGGAGGTTTTCGGTCGCCGCACGCTCCGAGCCCGGAAGCGTTATTATCAGCGTGGATTTCGCGATTCCCGACACAGCCCGCGACAGCATCGCGTGGGGCGTTTTCTTCGCCGAGACGGTCCGCATCGCTTCGTCCAGGCCGGGAGTCAGGCGATCGATAACTTCGCGTGCGGCCTCGGGGGTCACGTCGCGAGGCGAAAAACCCGTTCCGCCGACGGCCAGCACCAAGTCGACGGAATGTCCGTCGCAGTAGTGCTTAAATCGCTCGGCGATGGTCTCTTTCTCGTCGGGCAGTATCTCGGTGCGGTAGATATTCGCCCCGAGCGATTCGGCCAGAATTTTCGCCGTCGCCGGTCCGGCGGTGTCTTCAGCTTCGCCGCGCGAGCAGCGATCACTTATCGTCAGGACAACCGCCTGGATGGTTTCGCGCGGGACGACATCGAACGCTTCGGCCCGGTCGCCGGGGCGAACCGTCCCGCCGAATTCGACGCGTGCGAAGATCCCCAGGCGAGGCATTATGCAATCGCCGGCGAGATAGAAGATCCGGCAGCGGGTGTGGCAAACCTTTCCGATCTGCGAGATCGACAGCACAACATCGTCACCAAGCCGCAGCCTGGTCCCCAGCCCGCACGAGTTCAGGTCCATCCCCGAAAGAATCACGTTCTCGGCAAACGCGCCGTCGGACAGGTCGTCGAGCCCCTTTTCGCGGATCGTTTCGATATCGCTTTCAGCCAGCAGGCTAACCTGCCGATGCCACTGGCCGGCGTGAGCGTCAGCCTCTATTCCGTGATCGGCGCGGAAGACCGCCGATTCGATCGGCGTCTTCTGCTCGCCGATGTTTTCGCTGATGCAGAGGGCCTTAACCGTTCCCATTGTTCTTCTCCGCTGCCCGCCACGCGCCGGACTTACCGCCGGTCTTCTCAAGCAGTCTGACCGGGCCGATCTCAACGCCCTTGCCCGCCGACTTGACCATATCGTACACCGTCAGCGACGCGACGGAAACCGCCGTCATCGCCTCCATCTCAACGCCGGTCTTCCCGCTGCAAACCGCCCTGGCGACTATGTGAACTCTATCGCCGTGAAGCTCGGCGTCGATCTCGACAACGTCCAGACCCAGCGGATGGCACATCGGGATCAGGTCTGCCGTCCGCTTGGCCGCCAGTATCCCCGCAACGCGTGCGGTCTCGAGCACATTTCCCTTGGCCACCGCGCCGGTGGTCCGCAGCAGTTCGGCGATCTGCGGACCGACATTCACCCAGGCTTCAGCCAGGGCTGTTCGCCTGGTGGGCGCTTTGTCCCCGACGTCGACCATAGAGGCCTTCCCGTCATCCGAAACGTGTGAAAGCTCCGCATCGCTCTGAGATTCAGAATCGTTCATTGATATTCTCCTGGGTCGCCCTATCCTCCGACGGCCGCCATCGCATGGTCGGTGTCAAAGTCGCCGCGATGAGCCTTGGCGTCCAGTTCGTCGCTTACGATCGTTCTGAGCGTTTCCCTGGCCGACGGGTCGTCGCCGCAGAGCAGACCGGCGATATCGGGCCCCTGCCCGTGGGCCAGGCACGTTATCAACTTGCCGGTGCTGGTCAGTCGCAGGCGTCGGCAACTCGAACAGAACGGTTGGCTTTGCCCGGAGATCAGCCCGAGCGAACCGAGGTGTCCGTCTGCGTCGGAAACCTTGAAATATTTCGTACTCGCCCCGGGGCTGTACGGCAGGGCCTTGAGGTCAAAGGCTCCTTCGAGACGCTGAACGATCTGGTCGTACGAAACGTACAGTTCTTCGAATCTTGGCTTTATGCAGCCTATCGGCATCAGCTCCAGGAATCGGATAATACATCCGCGAGCCATCGCCCAACGCGTCATGTCGACAATGTGCGTATCATTATGTCCCCAGAGCACCACGGTGTTGAACTTGATCGGCCCGAGTCCGTTCGCCAGCGCAGCGTCGATCCCTTCGATAACCTCGGCGAGGTTTCCGCCCCGCGTGAGGGTGGCGAACGTTTCGGTCTCAAGTGAATCGAGACTGACGTTTACGCGGTCCAGCCCGGCGTTTTTCAGGTCTCCGGCCAGGGCGGCGAGTTTGCAGGCGTTGGTGGTCAGCGCCAGATCCTCGACGCCGATTTCGGCGATCATACCCACCAGGTCCACGATACCCTTGCGAACAAGCGGTTCGCCGCCGGTCAGGTGCACCTTGCGAAGATCGAACTCGGACCTCGCCAGTTCAATAAAATCTGCGATTTGCTCAAATGAGAGGATTTCATCATGGCGGCGCATGCCGACACCCTCGGAAGGCATGCAGTACAGGCAGCGGAACTCACACTTGTCGGTCACGGATATCCGCAACGACAGCGATTGGTTTTGCGTGATTGGGCGTTTCATGAATCCGCCCTCCATGACTGGAACTCGACGATGGCTCCGACGGGCAGTTCGGTTTGGGCGGCAGGTATGACCACCACGCCGTCAGCAGACGATGCGGCGAATATATCCGCGGATCCCACCGAATCTACAGGCTCGACCGCCGGTCCGGAACGCCGGTTTACTACTCTGGCCAGCGCCATCAGCGACCGTCCCGACTTGGAACGGATTTTCCGCGTAAGCGGCAGGCGAAGCGATATCAGACAGTTTTCTTCGCTCTGGCCTGAAAGTTTCCGCAGCGCAGGAAGGACAAAAGCGTGCATGCTGGTCAGCACACTCACCGGATTGCCCGGGAGTGCGAAGATATGCCCGTTTCGCCCGCGGGTGGCGTATAGCAGCGGCTTACCGGGCTTCATCTGAATCTTGTAGAAACGCAGTTTGGCGCCGATGGCGTTTACCGCGTCGGGCACGTAGTCGTATTTGCCGACCGATACGCCGCCTGTGAGGATCGTCACATCGGCGCTATCGGTGGCGCATTTGAGGGCGTCGATAGTGAGCTGCTGATCGTCGGGCACTATTTCGTGAGTGACGCTGTCGAAACCCGCAGCGGCCAGAATCGCCTGCATCACCGGACCATTTGAATCGCGCGTCTGGTGGGCTGCGGCCGGTTGGGACACGTCGCAGAGCTCCTCTCCGGTGCACAGGAGGGCGATTTTCGGGCGGCGGCGAACCTTGGGCCTCGCCAGCCCTACAGTAGCACACACGCCAACCGAGGCCGGGCTGAGGACCGTGCCCGCGGGAAGAAGCACATCGCCTTTGGCGGCCTCTTCGCCTCGCTTGCGAACATTCATGAAGGGCTTCATGGGTTCGAGAATAGAAACAACGCCGTCGTTGAGGCTTGTCAGTTCGATTTTGACGACCGTATCGCTTCCGGGCGGGATATTGGCGCCTGTAAGAACGCTTGCACAGCATCCCGGGCGAACTTTGGGGTGCGCCGCACTACCGGCGGCGACCTCGCCTATGAGGCGCAGATTGCACGGATATTCGGTAAGGTCAGCAGCGCGAAGTGCGTATCCGTCCATAGCCGACCTGTCGGCAGGCGGCATGTCGCGGTCAGCGCGTACATCCTGTGCGAGACAATATCCAAATGCGTCGCGAAGCGGTTTTCGGATCGATCCGAGTGGTTTGACACTACTGCGGATTATCCCCCAGGCTTTGCGGGGGCTAATTGCCATCAGGTGTCTCCTTTCCAAACACGGGAGGTATGAACGTTTCCATCCATGCCCTATCGCCCGGACGCCATAGCTACGAGCCTTAGGCCAACCGGGTCGGAGACTGTTAACTACTATTGCAATAGTATACGGCCTGATCTGGCAAAAGACACGTAGAATCCGCGCTAAAACGTGCGGCTTTGTGCAGCCCGCGCCCCACAAAAAGACCGAGGCCGGAGCGAACTGGTATGCTCGCTCCGGCCTGCGGAGAAACTATCTGCTTCTGCGATTTGCTGCTAGAACTTCCAGAGTAACTGTAACTGCATGAGGAAGCTGTTCTCGTCGCGATCGCCGACGATCGGCTGGACAAGGAAAAAGTTGCCGCCGGCGATCAGGAAATCGGTCAGATTGTACTGCAGTCTGACTACGTGGCCCTTGACGTTCGTGCCGACATTAGAGGGCACGCCAAAGTCATCATCGTTCAACTGGGCGGGTGTGGCGTTGAGTTCGATGTATTTGAACGCATAGCCAGCCGACCAGTCGCCCTTCTTCTTGTTCCTGCCGACTTTTGCGCCAACTACGTATCCATCGTCAGCATTCTCGAAGTCGGACGTTTCGTCGTTATCCTGGTTGTTATGCACCCAATCGACATACACCTGCCATGGGAGGCCGCAAGCCTTGAATCTGGCTCTGGCCAGAACGTTGATCATCTTGGTGTTTCTGTTCCAACCACTGGTCGTTACTCCGAGATCCTCATAGTTCTCGAAGTCGTACCATGCGGCAGCAAACGTTGTGTTAACGCCACAGGGCATCGGCATCCGGAAACCGCCCTGATAGACGTTCAAGATGGTGTCGTGACCGGTCCGGGCCTCGCGGAGCACGAAGTGGGCGAAGTTGCCGAACACATCGATTCCACACAGTTCCCGGTGATACTGGACTGCGGCGCCCTCCGGGTTGATATCGTCGTGCCAGATCAGGTCGGTTGTCTCCAGCGGATTGGGCATCTTACCGCCGATGACCGTCAAACCTGGAATCGAGTTGGGCGAGTACTTGGCGTAGACGCGCTCGATCCAGATCTGCTTCTTGCTGAACGTACCGGTCATTGTCTGATTTGCACTCCGCCCATTATCGTCGCCGCCGCTCGCCAGGCGGAAGCCGACTTCCATCTGCTCGTCCAGCCAGGTCTTGATGAATCCGAAACGCAACCGGAAACGATAGCGGTTACGATCCTTCACCTGCGCTCCATCGGCGGAGTAATGTTCGAACCGCAAACGAAAATCGCCGAAGAACTTCAGATTGTCAAGCCATTGCGGCAGAGAATCGCGCCGGCTTGCGTCAGCGCGCATCTCGGACATGATCTTGGCGATTTCTTCGTGGCGTGCGGCCTGCAGGGCTTCGTCGGTGAGTTTAGATTCCAATGTCGAAATCTTCTTCTCCTGAGTTTCCAGACGTTCGTTCAGCGCCTGAATCAATGCGCCAAGGTCCTGTTCGGGCTTGTCGGCGGCTCTAGCCGTCGAAGCCACAGGGACAACCGCCCCAAACATCATCAACAGGACAGGTAGAATCAAACACCTCTTCATCTCCGTCTCCTTTCGCCGTCTAATCGGTCAAGCAAGGTTCATGTACAAACGAGAACATAATAAATCTGCAAGCCCAATCGCAAGGAACACCAATGCATATCAGTTGATATATCCAGGCTTTTTTCTCGTTCTTACTAACATCCGCTGTTCATCCCGGATCCCTTATTTATACAAATGCCCCGGATAGTGCAAGCCAGAACAGTCCGAACCTGAAAACCGGGGTGTGAGAATTTTTTCTGGCGCTTTTCAAATCATTATGTATGCTGGCCTTATGAACCCTGCGTAGGGTGAAAATGTTTCTACTGGTTTTTGTACGGAGACGAGGCCATGAACAAGGATATCCAGATTACGACAGA
>PVBE011754728.1_pt1 | contig 37868 bp, 41 predicted proteins | sample 1631181 | NCBI WGS metagenome assembly PVBE01 (sample SAMN08397723, study PRJNA350692) | Marine metagenome, whole genome shotgun sequencing project. | isolation source: water | place: Pacific Ocean | collected 2012-04
ATTTAACAGAGCCTGATACAAAAGATTTTTTATTAACTTTGTTGCAAACCCTTAATTCCGGGATATTTTCTTTTACCCAAAATGAAATCTCGTAGTCTTCAAGCAATGAGTCAGTGTTAAGGCGAAAAAATTCATCATTTTGATCAACAAGATGTTTTATAACGGGATTACAATGAATATCTCCCTTATTAGTGATGATTAGTATCACTATTTTTCTTTGGTATCATCGCTATGTTTTTTGTCTGCTCCAATCAATGTAAATTTATTACACCTAGTATTAGTGGTCTTTGATCCCATCCAATAAGTACCTTCCTCTAGCATTTCAGTATCATAGTTATAACGTTCACGATGGTCGTAAACATTTGTATCCATAATAGCTGTTTTGCCAACTTTTATAATCACGGGCAAAGTTTTTTCTGTGGATTGTAAGTCTTTCATAGGAATTATCTCCTCAATTGATAGTTTCAGCTATATCTAGTGCAGCACAAATCCTACTTATTTCCACCTTTTCCTCCTCTGAAATGCCATCAGATGCGTCCGCCATACCCCAAACCATTTCCTTTATCTGATCTGAGGCTTCCGGGTTGGATTTCAAAAAATCCTTAAGACCATCCAAAATCATTTGATCACATGTATCTTTCTCATTGAGAAGCCACATGAAAGCGCGATATCTCTCCGCAGATTTCACTCGTCTTACTGGTGAATCACTTACATCACCATCACCCAGTTCCTCTGAGACGTTTAGCAAAAAAAGACGCTCGGCCTCATCTACCACCCCATCTGCAGCTGCAACCAAACAAGCAGGATATGTTAGTAATACGGATAACAGGTCATTATCATCAAGAGGTACATCTCGTCCGATACCAAAAAGGATGTTCCTTATTTCTGAAAAACTTTCCTCAGCGACTGACATTTTTCTCCCTCCAAAATCAAAAACATAAGAAACCAATTATATATTCAAACTAACAAAATGCAACTGTTGATCGAATCCCATATTTGGAACCATTGGATCTACGGGCCCATCTATAACGCCGATCGCCTGGACTATGTTCAGACTATGCGACGCCGTTCGTGACCGCCGATCCCGGCTTGGTCTCGCGCACCGTTGATGGCTTGGTGGCCAAGCACCCGGCGTTCAAACAAGCCTGGGCTAAGTTCAATCAGGTGTACCTCACAAATCTGGCGGTTCTGGACACCTATCAGATGTTTTTCAAGGATCCGGTGAAAGACATCGGTGGCTTCAAGGGCAAGAAAATCGGCGTCGCCGGCATGAACGCACTGTATATGAAGGGTTCAGGCGCGGCCACCGTAGGCGGCAGCTACGTTACTTATTACAACAAGGTCAAGACGGGCGTCCTCGACGGCTTCATGCTGTGGCCCGAAGCAGTGACCGCCTTCAAAATGCAAGAGGTGGTGCCGTATATGCTGCGCGCCAACATCGGCACCGTCAATTCCAAGGCGGTGACGGTGAACGCCGATACCTGGAAGAAGCTGCCCGCCGAGGTCAAGAAAGTGATCCAGGCCGCGGCCATCAAGTACCGCGATCATATTGCCAAGCCCGCCCTGGTCAAGGCCAAATCCTCCTATGCGATGTTCAAGGAGAAAGGCGGCACGATCTACGACATGAGCAAGGAACAACGCCGGGCGTGGGCGCGTTCCATGCCCAACGTCGCCAAGGGCTGGGCCGAAGGGCTGGAGAAAAAAGGCATTCCCGGAAAGGCAATTCTGGCCAGCTATATGGAAACCATGCGCGACGCTAACCAAAAAATCCTGCGCCAGTGGGACAAAGAATAAGGTTTGGGATTCTATATTTAAGATGACCAACGAAACTTCTGGGGCGTCGCCTTTGGGCGGCGCCCTTTCTTCGTTGCTGGACCGGGCGCTTTCTTCGCTGAACGCGCTCGGTTCGATATGGATATTCTTTATCATGGCGTTGGTGAACGCCGATGTCATCGGCCGCAACCTGTTCCTAGCCCCTATCGACGGGGTCAATGAGATAATCGAATTGTCCCTGGTCGGCATCGTTTTCCTGCAACTGGGTGACGCCACCCGGCACGGCCGGCTGACCCGGTCCGACGGATTTTTCAATTTCATGCTGAGGCGCAAGCCCAGGATCGGCCGAAAGATGGGGGTGGTCTTCGATCTGCTCGGCGCCTTCTTTATGGGGCTGATCCTGTGGGGGGCCACGCCATTGCTGATCGAATCGTGGGAGGGAGATTTTTATGAAGGTCAGGAAGGCGTGTTTACGGCGCCGGTTTGGCCGGTCAACCTGGTCATTGTCGTTGGCTATTTTTTGACGTTGCTGCTGTTTTTAAGAATGGCCTGGCGCTATCTGCGCCCTGACGATTCCATAATCCCGAAAACGCCGGATGCGGTGACTTAAAATGACCGGCGTCGAAATTGGCATCGCTTCGGTTGTTCTAATTGTTTTTCTGATTTATTCGGGGCTCTACATCACGGTTTCGCTGGGTTTGGTGTCGTTTCTGGGCGTCTGGATCATGCGCGGCAACATCGAGATGCCGATCAGCTTGCTGGCGATTGCCGTCGAAGACACGGTTTCCGATCAGGTGTTCGCGACCATTCCCCTGTTCGCCCTGATGGGGCTGATGGTTTCCGAATCCCGGCTTGGCAAGGACGTCTATGAGGTCGCTAACTTTGTCTTTTATAAAATTCAAGGCGGCCTGGGCATCGCCACCGTCGCCGCCAACGCGGTATTCGCCGCGATCACCGGTTCCTCCATCGCGTCGGCCTCGGTGTTTACCCGGGTTTCGGTGCCTGAAATGCGTCGTTTCGATTACACGGCGCGGTTTTCGGTCGGTGTCGTCGCCGGCTCTTCGGTCCTCGGCATGCTGATCCCGCCCAGCGCCATGTTGATTATCTACGCCATCGTCGCCGAGCAATCGGTGGGTAAGATGTTCTTGGCCGGGGTTATCCCCGGCGTCCTGCTGGCGGTTGCCTATTGCGTACTGATCGTGGTCCTGTCGCGAATGTGGCCGCGCTTCGTCGGCGGCAAAGTGATCGAAGACGCCAGCGGCGAAGAGTGGGGCAATTTCACCTATAAAGATATCTTCAATAAGCTGTTTCCCGTCATGTTGCTGGTGGTGGCGGTGCTGGGCGGCATTTATGGCGGCATTACCTCTCCGGTGGAAGCCGGCGCCGTCGGCGCCTTAGGCGCCCTGATCATCGCCATCGCCAAAAAGCGGATTACATGGACGGTGTTGTGGAAGATTCTGGTTGAGACCGGCTATATCACCGCGACCATAATGTTCCTGATTATTTCCGCCTCCATGTACAGCCGGATGCTGGGGGTGGCGGCGTTGCCGACATTGTTCGGAGAATGGCTGACGGGGATTGAATTGAGCCTGACCGCGCTCATGGCGCTTTACGTTATCATGCTGATCCTGCTCGGCACGATCATCGATACCGCCTCGATCATCCTGATCGTGGTACCGCTGTTTATTCCGACGATCGAGGCCTATGGCCTATCCATGGTGTGGTTCGGTATTGTCACCGTGGTCGGCGCCGAGATCGGATTGCTGACGCCGCCGCTGGGGCTGTCGTGTTTCGCCATCAAAACAACGCTCGATGATCCGACGATTACGCTCACCGATATATTCAGCGGCGCGTTCCCGTTCGCGGTGGTGATGCTGATGGTGTTGATCGTGGTGATCGCGTATCCGGTTCTCAGCCTGGCGCTTATTTAATGCCGCAAATTCGTCGTCGCAAATGAGTCCATTTGCTCGGGATTTGCTCTTAATTTAGCCGCAAATTCGTCGTCGCAAATGAATCCATTTGCTCGGGATTTGCTCTAATGCTGTAAAATGACTTTCATGGTGTCGATGGTGCGGGATTCCAGGGTTTCCAGCGCCTCGCTCAAATCATCGAGCGGCATTTCGTGGCTGATCAACGGCAACAATTGGACCGCGCCATTTTCCACCAGCTCAATACTGGACGGGTAGTCCTTGCTCTTGGCGGCGCGGGCATTGAGGATCGAAAGCTCTTTGTAATAAAGCTGATAAAAAGGAAACGACCCTTCCTTTTCCGTATAGATGCCGAAGGGCAGGATGCGCCCGCCGATGCGGGCCAGTTCGACCGCCTGAGCGAAACCCGCAACCCGTCCCGACGTTTCGATAACCAAATCGGCGCCACGGCCTTCGGTCAGGTCCAGAACGCGTTCATGGAGGTCATCGCCGGGCTCCAACGTCACATCGGCGCCAAGGGTCTCGGCCAGCTCCCGTTTCCAGGCGCTTCGGGTGATGCCGATGACCGGGTTGGCGCCCTTGTCCTTGGCCAGTTGCGCGTGAAGTTGTCCCGTCACCCCAAGCCCGATCACCACGACCGATTCGCCCGGCACAATGGGGGCCCGTTGCTGGGCATGAACGCAGGTCGTCAGGACCTGAATTAACGATGCTTCCTTGTCCTTGATTTGGTCCGGCAGGACATAAAGATTGCTGGCGGGGGCGGATAGAAAATCGGCGAAGCCGCCGTCCCGATCACGGCCGATAAGGGCGCCGTTGGGGCATATGTTGATCTGCCCGGCCTTGCATTGATAGCACGTGCCGCAATAGGTGACCGGGTCGACGATAACGCGGGCGCCGGCACCGGGCCCTTTATCGGAATTTTCGGCAACCTCGCCGATCATTTCGTGGCCCATGATGAGGGGATAGTCGACGGGTATGCCGCCGTGGTAGATCTCAAGATCGGTGCCGCAAATGCCGGCATGGGTAACGCGCACCACGACATCGCCTTTTTCCGGTACGGGGTCATCGACGTTGCCCGGTTCCAACACCGAAGGGTTATTCAGGATCATCGCCCGCATTGTATTATTTCAGGACTTCCGGGTTGATCGGGTAAACGGGTGTATTCCCCTGCAGGACATCGACGACGCCCCGCGCCGTCTTGGTTTGCAATTCTTCCAGGGCTTCAATCGAATAAAAACCGGTGTGGGGGCTCAAGATGACATTGTCGCGCCCCAACAGGGGATGATCCGCCCCCGGCGGTTCGACCGGCATCACATCCAAAGCGGCGCCGCCGATTTCACCCGCGTCCAGGGCCTCGGCCAGGGCGTCGGTATCGACCAACGGCCCGCGCGCCGTGTTGACGAGAAGGGCGTCCGCTTTCATTTTCTTGAAAGCATCGGCGCCGAACATTTTTTCGGTTTCCGGCATCATCGGGACATGCACGGAAACATAATTCGACGATTCCAATAACGTATCCAAATCCACCAGTTCCACATCCAGGGCCTTGGCCACCTCGTTGTCGACAAAAGGATCGTAGGCGATGACCTTCAACCCAAAGGACTGCGCCTTGGGCGCCACGGCGCGCGGAATCTGGCCCAACCCGGCCAGCCCCAAGGTGCGGCCGCGAAGCCTGGACAACGGCGTCACCGCCGGCATTTCCCAGCGTCCCGCCTGAACCAGACTATTGGAGAAGCTGACCTTGCGGGCCAAATCCAGCAGCATGGCCATGGCGTGGTCAGAGACTTCGTCAATGCAATAATCGGGAACGTAAACGACGGCGATCCCGGCCTTGGTGGCGGCATCAATATCGATATTGTCGACGCCGAGGCCGAAACGGCCGATGACCTTGCATTTTTTTAGGCCCTTGATGACGTCGGCGGTAATTTGGCCGTAGGTGACCATCAGGCCGTCGGCCTCGGCGGCAACCTTGAGAATGCCTTCCAACGTCGGCTCGTCGGCCATGACCATTTCGGCATCCAGCTCCGACAATACCGCTTCGGCGGGGTTGAGGTTGGGAAACGGAGAATCGGCGACGGCGACCAGTGTCTTGCCCATGGGAAATCTTCCTTTAAATTTTTTTAATGGCTATGCAGAATAGTAGAACCATAAGGCTATGATAAAAAATTCTTTTTGAGCCTAATTCCATACGGATTTTTCATTGGTCCTGGGTCTATAATGACCTTAAATGAGCATCAGGCCTTGACCTTAATCAACCCAATCCACGAGGATATTGAAATGGTAAAACCCGTCGTCATCCGCCCCGACGAAGCGCCCAAATATGAACGGGGCAACGGCATCGAAACCACCCTGCTGGCCGGCAAGGAAAGCTGTGGCGCCGATAATTTCACCACCGGCATGACGAAGTTTCCTGCCGGAGCCGGCGTCCCGCTGCATTCTCACAATTGCGACGAACAGGTGACGATTTTGGAAGGCACGGCGGATGTGGAGATCGAAGGCGAACGCCATCAGGCGAAAACCCATGACACCGTCTTCATCCCGGAAGGATTGTCGCACCGTTTCTCCAATGCCGGCGACGGGCCGATGACGATCCTTTGGGTGTACGGCACCAACCATGTGACCCGCACCTTCACCGAAACCGGTGAAACCGTCGAACATCTTTCCGCCGGCGACACGACGGACGCCCAGGGCACGTGATTAACGCCGCCATCGTCGGCCTTGGCTGGTGGGGCCGCTATATCGTCGGCAGCCTGCAGGGTAAATGCGATAAAATCCGTTTCGTGCGGGCCGTCGACATCGACCCGGATGCGGCGCGGGAATTCTTGACACAAAACGAGCTTCGGTTTTCGACGGATTTCGGCGACGCCCTTGCCGATGATGATGTCGATGCGGTGATCTTGACGACGCCGCATTCCTTGCATGAGCAACAGATCGTCCAGGCCGCCACCGCCGGCAAGCATGTGTTTTCCGAAAAACCGTTGGCGTTGAATAAATCCAGCGCCGCCCGCGCCGTCGCCGCTTGTCAGCAGGCGGGCGTGGTTTTGGGCATCGGCCATGAACGCCGGTTCGAGCCGGCGCTGTTGGAGATCAAAAACCTGATCGATAGCGGCCGCCTCGGCATCGTCCAGCATGTCGAGGCCAATTTTTCCCATGACAGCCTGGCCGGGGTCAAAACCGGTGACTGGCGGGCGGCGGCGGCCGAATCACCCGCGGCCGCGATGACCGGCATGGGCATTCACCTTACCGATTCCTTCATCCAGATGTTGGGGCCGATCACCGAGGTCCATGCCCTGACCACCAATGGAGTCACCGCCTGGGAAAGCGGCGATTTAGTGTCGGCGCATATGAAATTCGAAAGCGGCGCCACGGGATCGTTCAGTTCCATGCTGGCGACGCCGTTCTTCATGCGCTTCCACGTTTTCGGGTCCATTGGCTGGGCCGAAGCCCGCGACACCGTCCGCCCCGAACAGACCGGCACCACGTTGCTTTCAACGCGCATGAAAGACGGCGATGTTGAGGTTAAAGAGGTTCCCTCCATCGACACGGTGCGCGTCAACATCGAGGCCTTCGCTACGGCGATAGAAGGCGGGGCCGCCTATCCCATCACCATGGATGACATGGCCCACAACATCGCCGTGCTGGAGGCGATCAGCACATCGGCGAAAACCGGCAAACCGGTGACGGTGTGATAAGAGCAAATCCCGAGCAAATGGACTCATTTGCGACGACGAATTTGCGGCTAATATAAATGCTCTAACTGGGGCTCTTGCCGAACAACCTGGCGACATCCACCTTCAGGTGCCCCCAAAGGATGCCCGGCAGCGCAATCACTAAATCCCAAAGCGCGTCCCAGCCGCCTTTCAGGCATACCGGAATCATGATCCAGGGCGCGGCGGTGATGATTTGTTTGCGTTCGGTGGCGTTCATTTCGGGACGGTTTTCCAGCACCCCTTCGATCAGATGCGCAAAGGCCCAATCGCAGCGGTAAACAACGCGGCCGTCGGGGTCGATGACATAGGCCATGTTGGGGAACGAGCCATAGGCCCGATGCATGGAGCCGGCCAAGTCGTCGACCAGGGTTTCGCAGTCATCGCCGTAATCGGCCTGGGTCTGCTTGGCGAGCGCGATTTTGTCGTCCATGGACGTGTGCGGGTTGGTGCGCGAACCGGGATGGGCCTCGCGAACATAGACCACCAAAAACGCCACGTCCGGGTATTTGGCCCGCAGTTTCTTGAAAGGATTGATGTTTTTAACGTACATCGGGCAAGTCATGCTACCGGTCTCAATGACCACCCATTTGCCCTGGTAATCCGCCAGATTGACCGTCGCGCCATCAAGGTTGGTCATGGCAAAATCAAGCATCGAATCGCCGGCCTTGGGGCCGGGGAATTTTTCGTATTCGTAATTGGACGGTTTGAAGCGTTGGTAGTTGTAATCCATGGTCCTCGCACCCGCTCTCAGTCATCCTTTTTATCAGAAAGTGGCGCACCTCGACAATCGGAGTCGACGGGGAAAGACTTCACAGTTGCGTGTAATTGACTAAGGCGTGGGGTATTCTTACAAACAGTGTAGAAAGTTGCTCTAACGCCGAGGAAAAACACATGGCTAATCTGGTTCTTGTCGTCAACGTCACCGTCGATCCCGAACATACCGAATCCCTTAAACCCGCGATGCTGGAAAACGCCGCCAATTCGGTCAAGGAAGACGGCTGCCTGCAATTCGACGTGATCCAAAGCCAGGACGACGAAAATACGTTTCTGTTTTACGAAGTCTACACCGACGCCGACGCCCTGGCCTCACACCGCGAAACCCCGCATTTCCTAACCTACTGGAACATGATGCAGGACCTGGGCGACGGCGTTAAGCGAACGGCGCAGCTTCACGATCTTATTAGTTAAAGCAAATCCCGAGCAAATGGACTCATTTGCGACGACGAATTTGCGGATAAAAAAGTCCTAGCTATTCGACCAGTTTCCTGTCGATGCCGGCGGCAACTTCAACCGCCTTGCAGACGGCCGACGTGTCCAGGTGTCCTTATCCCAAGGCCATGGCCTAGTTCATTTTCTGACGCGCAGACACGTAGAGATCGATCGGCGATTTCATCTGGGCCGCGAACTCGGTGATGATGGAGCTGTCTTTTTCATAGATCGCGAACATGGTGCCGCCGCCCTCGCGGTAGTCGGACTTGGCCATCATGGCGCCCCTGATTTCAAACATTTTCGATGTGCCGGCGCTTTTGCAGAGCACTTCGTAAATCATGTCCGGATCAAGCCCGGCCTTCTGGCCCAGCGCCATGCATTCGGCTGCCGCCGTGGTGTTCACATGGACCAGGTAATTGGCGAGAATTTTCATGCGGCTGCCGTTGCCGACAGGGCCGACATAGAAATTGCTGGCGGTGAAGCCTTCGAAGACGGCAAGGCATTCCTTATAGGCGGCTTCGTCGCCGCTGATGTGGATCGACGCCATGCTTTTGGCCAACATGGCGGGCGTGGCGCTGATCGGGCTGTCCAGCATGTTCTTGCCGGCTTCGGCGAGGCGGTCATGGGCGGCGATTTTTTGATCCACCTCCAGCGTGCTGCATTCAATAACGATTTGCCCCTTGCGGTCATGTTCCGAGATCCCGTCGATGACGGCATTGAGCGCGCCGACGCTGGGCAGCGACGTGATTACCACGTCTGCATTGGCGGCGACTTCCGCAGCCGAGGCCAAGGCATTAAGACCGGTGTCATCCAGGGCCGCGATGCAATCGGGGTTGAGATCAAACCCCGATACCTTGAATTGTTTTTCCAGTAAAAGTCTTGCGATATTGCCCCCCATGGGGCCTAGGCCGATGATGCCGACGGTCATGGTCATGAGTTTTCTCCTCCCTTGATTTTAATCATTCGACTTGGGCGAACAGCTCGTCGCCCAGGATTTTGCGTTGTTCAGACAACAGCGGCCCTACGGCGGCCTTGAAGGCGGCGCGCTCGGTATCGGTTAATTGCACGATTTCGTTTTCGGCCGGGTCCAACTTGCCGAGGATGTCCGCGTCTTCGGCCTGGGCCAGTTCGCGCTGCGCCGCAGTCGCCACCACCATTGCCTCGGTAACGGCGTCCTGGACGTCTTCAGGCCAGGTAACGTACTGGGCGTTGTTGGCCAGCACCAGGACCATGCCGTAGAAATGCCCGGACAGCGTGATATGGCGATGGTAACGGTGGGTGCCGAAATTATAGGTGTTGGTGAGGGGGTTTTCCTGGGCGTCGATGCGCCCCGATTTCGCCGCCTCGACCAGGTCGGCGACGTCAACGAAGGTGGGCTCGAACCCCAACAGACGAAAGGTCTGTTGATGCAGCTCGCTCGACATGGTGCGAATGGAAAGGCCGGCGCAATCATCGGGCCCGTGGATGGCGCGCACCCCGTTGGTGAAATGGCGAAAGCCATTGTCCCAGAAACCCAGCACCCGCATGCCGGTGTTTTCCCGGAATTTGCCCTTCAACAAATCGCCCAAGGCGCCGTCCAGCGCGGCATAGACCTTGGCCCGGTCCTCGACCACGAAGGGCAGGTCGAAGATGCCCAGTTCCGGCACTTTGTCGGCCAAATAACTGGACGCGAAATAGCACATGGAAAGATCGCCGGCATCGACCATCACCGGCAGGTCAAAGGCCTTAATGCCCCGGGACGCCACCATGTTGCCGTCCATCTCGAAATTGACGGCGTCATCAAAGCGGTCGCGTAATTCCCGGCCCAGAACCTCGGCGGCCTGATTGTGTACGGATGCGGGCGGCTGGTACCCGCCGAGGGTGATATGTGTGGGATTCAATACTAATCCTCTAACCAACGTGGGGCGACTTGCTCATCGATGATGATGACACCCGATTTAATGACGAAGAGCCTCCAAAGCTAGCCGGTATTGAAGAGCAATTCGGGTAGGTAGGTCGCGATTTCCGGGAAATTGATGATCACGACCATGCCAACCAGCATGATGATCCAATAGGGTGTCGAGCTTTTGAATATGGTCATCACGTTCATATCCGGATCGAACTCCTGGATCGACGACTTCACGGTATACACCAGCAGCCCGAATGGCGGCGTCAGCAATCCGGCCTCGATGGCAATAATGCCGATGACGGCGAAGGCGATGGGGTCGTAGCCCAGTTTGACGGCGATGGGCGCGAAGATGGCCGCCGTCAGCAGCATGATGGAAATGGAATCAATAATCATGCCGAGCGCAAACCAGATCAGCACCATGACCGAAATAATCATCCAGGGCGCCATGCCGGACTCCAGGAAAACGCCTTCGATGGCGTTGGCCAAGCCGGTCATGGCCAGCGTCCTGGAATACAGCGATGCGGTGACCAGCAGCAACAGGATCGGCGCCGAGGTCCGCCCCACCGACAGAATGGAATCGATAATATCCTTAAAGCGCATGCCCTTGATAATGCCCAGTGCCAGGCCGATCAGGGCGCCGGCGCCGGCGCCTTCGGTGGGCGTGAAAATACCGAACCAGATACCGCCGAGAACGGCGACAATGACAAGGATGATACCGGCGAAGCTGATCAGGAATTGGGTGGTCGAGACTTCGTCTTGATCATCCACCTCTCCGTTTTCCACCACGGTTGCCCCGGCACCGGCGCCGACAACCTCGGGCTTTATCAGCGCGAAGATGAAGACGTAAACAATAAACATGCTCGCCAACAGCATGCCGGGCAGGATCCCGGCGGCGAAGATCTGACCGATGGATTGTTCGGTGAGGATGCCCCAGACAATCATCAGCACCGAAGGCGGGATTAGCATACCGAGGCAGCTGGAACCCGCGACCGCGCCCAAGGCGAAGCCCTTGTGGTAGCCATAGCGCTTCATTTCCGGATAGGCGATGCGCGAAAAGGCGGCGGCGGATGCGATACTGACGCCGGTGACGAAAGAGAACAGCGCATTGCCGACCACCGTGGCGATGGCCAGGCGGCCGGGTATTTTGCGCAGCAACCGGTTGATGCCGCGATAGACGTCGGTGATGGTTCCCGACTTGCCGATAAATTCCCCCATCAGCATAAACAAGGGAATAACGGCAAACACATAAGCGCGGATGGCTTCGTAGGCCGTCGCCGCCAGCATGGATTGGACGGTTTGGAAGGCGTAGGCGTCGGCGCCGGTAACCAGAAAGATGCCCAGCGCGCTGGTCATGCCGAGCGCAATGGCGATATGGACACCGATGGCGACCAGGCCAACCAGGCTAATGACCAGCAAAACGGCGGTATTTACTTCAAACAATGGACTAAACTCACTTGTTGCTGGTCTTGGTTAAAGGGTGGGAGTGCTCGTATCGACTTCGGAATCCAACATTTCCGGCTGGAATACGTCGATATAGGCCATCACCAGGTAATTGATCATGGCGACGCCGCTGCCGACAAGGACGGTCCAGCGGGCCGGCCAGGAAGGTACGCGCAAGGCGCCTTCGCCTTCGTATTCACCCTCGACGTAGGAAAGGATGCTTTCCTCCCAGCCGCCGGTGATGATCATCAGGAAGAAGGCCGCGCCGAGCAAATAGCCGATAGCCAGGAGTATCCGCTGCACCTTATCCGGCAGATGGACGACCAGAAAATCCGCCTTCAGCATGGAACGCGAACGGATGGCGTAACCGGCCTGCAAAAAGACGACGATGACAATGGAAGCGGCGACGATTTCGGCGGTGCCTTCGATAGGGAAGTCAAAGACATAGCGACCGACGATGTTGGCCATCACCAGAAACGCCAGCCCGAAGGCCCCGGCCGCCGCGACAACCATCAGAAATTTAGACAGTCGATCGCTAAATGCGATGAGCGACATTTTCTTTACCTTGTTTTGTAATTGCCGTTTGAAAATAAAATAAAAAAATTACCGGCTGAAATCCAAGGAATTCGGTTTCCAGCCGGTAATAATTGAGTGATCTACAATTCGTCGTTCGCGGTGGTTACTTGACTACGTAGCGCACCGGCCATTTGTAGCCAACCTCTTCGGCGGCATCCAAGGTTGCGTTCAGGATCGCCTTCGCCGGCCAGCCTTTCTTCTCCATTTCTTCGGCGTACTTTTGCGGCCAATGGGCCAGTTTCTTCGCCCAATCGAGACGGACGGAGGCCGGCAGGTCGCTCACCGTAATGTTCTTGCGCAGCCAATCCATGTCCTTCTTGTAGCCGATTTTGTTGAACGTGCCGGTTTGGACCGAATACTTGTCGGCGATCTCCTGGATGATCGGTTTCACTTCCGCCGGCAGGGATTTCCAATAGCGGTTGTTGACCGTCAGGCCGTGCCAGGTAATGGAGCCGAAGCCGATGGTGGTGTAATACTTGCCGACTTCATGCAGCTTGAACACCGGGCCCCAGGCGCTGGGGAACATGATGCCGCCTTCGGCGACGCCGGTCTTGATCTTCTGGTACCAGCCGGGAAGCCCGTCGGTCACCGCAATGATGCCCATGCCGGCCTGTTTCATCCAGTTGAGGTTGAGCCCGGCGCCGAGAATCTTATGACCCTTAAGGTCAGCTGTCGTTTTCCAGGGGAAATTGGTGCCCAGGTTGTAGCCGCCGTCACCGATGATGGCGAGCAGGGTCTGGCCATATTTCTGGAAATGCGATTTAAGGCGCGGGAATTTCTTGTAAATCTTGTTGGCGATGGCGACGCTTTGCACCGGATCCATGGTGCCGAAGGGCAGCATGATCTGGAACGCGTGCATCGGCAGCTTGGAAGCCTCGAAACAGTAGCAGAATCCACCGATATCGAGGACGCCGTTCTGCACCCCTTCGAAAACGTCGAACACCTTGACGATGGAACCGCTGTAGCCTTCGATGTATTTGACCTTGTGGCTGGTCCTGGATTCGATCGCCTTCTTTAGCTCGGGCTGAAAGAAATTTTTCATCAGGCCCGCATAAACGACCGTCGGCGGATGGCCCGAGCCGATCCGGATGGTAATGGTCTTGGCATCCACGGTGGTTACGCCCAAGAAAGCGCCCGCGGCCAATGCCATTATGCCGACAAAAGTGGTGGTTAGCTTTTTCATAAAAATCCTCCCTAGAGTTTTTGTTTCGGGGGTTATTTAAAACCGTCAAAACCGGACGGCGGCCCCCACGCCCTTTTGGATTTTGATGGTGTTTTTACAGGCGCAAAAAGTCTCGCCGCCACAAAATCCTCGTTTGAAACTAAGATGGTAGAGGCTAGCAGATAATGAAGAAAATTCCAATTTCGACTTTATTTATGCGTGGGATGAATAATTAGAAAAAGACCACGGGTTTTGGAACTTTTTGGAATATGAATTTTCCCTGATTGATGAAAGCCGTTACCATGCCTCCCTAATCGCTTACAGGGGAAAGAAAAAATGAGTAAATCTGTCGTCGGGATGATCGGTTTAGGGATCATGGGCTCGGCCATGTCCACCAATCTCATAAAAGACGGATTTACGGTGGTCGGCTACGATGTCGACGACGATTGCGTTGAGAAGCACGTTAAAGGCGGCGGCGTCGGCGCCGCATCGATCAAGGAAGTGGCCGAGGCGGCGGAATTCATTTTCACCTCGCTTCCCAGCGTCGCCGCGTTCGATGCGGTGACCCAGGGTGATGACGGCCTCAAGGCCGCCACCGGTACGACGCCGGTGATTATCGAAGTCAGCACCTTGCCCATCGACGTCAAGCAACGCGGCCATGACGCTTTGAAAGACGCCGGCATGGTGATGCTCGATTGTCCGCTCAGCGGCACCGGCGCTCAAGCCAGGACCAAGGACCTGGTCGTTCTCGGCAGCGGCGACCTTGCCAGTTACGAACGCGCGGTCCCGGTTTTCGAGGGCATGTCCCGGTCCAACCATTACGTCGGCGAATTCGGCAATGGCTCCAAGATGAAGTTCGTCGCCAACCTTCTGGTCGCCATTCACAATGCGTCAGCCGCCGAAGCCCTGGTTCTCGGCATGAAGGCCGGTCTCAAGCCCGAAGATATTTTCAAGGTCATCAGCGACGGCGCCGGCTCGTCGCGGATGTTTGAAATCCGCGGCCCGATGATGGTGGCGGGCGATTACGACGACGCCACCATGAAAAATGCCGTATGGCAGAAGGATATGCGCATCATCGCTGATTTTGCCCGGTCCATGGATTGCCCGACGCCGTTGTTTTCAACCACCGAACCGATATACCAGGCGGCCATGGAACAGGGTTTCGACGCCAAGGACACCGCGTCCACCTGCGCCGTGATGGAAGCCATGGCCGGCCTGCCGGAACGGAAGTAATCGGCTAATATCCTATGAATTAGGGCTGTCCCGATGGGCGGCGTGCCGGTAGGATTGCCAAGATTTTTAAAGTATCCCAACAAGGACGGTAGATAATAATTTCCATGAGCAAATTCGAAACCATTGATATACACGCACATTTTTACCCGGAAGCCTACATGCGGCTGATCGAAGCGGAAGGCGCCGAACACGGCGTCGTATGCACCTACGGCGACCCCGGTGGACCCGTCCTTGATGCCGGCGGCGTCAAAAGCCCGCCGTTGGAAAGCCGTTATATCAATATCGACGATCGCGTCGCCTCCATGGATGAGATGGGCGTCGATGTGCATTGCCTGTCGCTGACCCAGCCGATGCTGTATTGGGCGCCGCCCGATCTGTCGCAGCGCCTGACCGTGGCCTATAACGATGCCTGCGTCGAAGCCTTTGAGGCCTATCCGGATCGCTTTCTCGGCTTAGCCATCCTGCCCATGCAGGAACCGGAACTGGCGCTCAAGGAATTGGAACGGGTTAAATCGTTACCGGGAATCCGGGGCATCTACATGGCTACCCGGGTGCTCGACATGGAACTGTCCGACCCCTCGTTCTTTCCGGTCTATGAAGCCATCGAAGCCCTTGGCTTCACCATCTTCCTGCACCCGATCAAGGTCGTCGACCCCAGCCGGTTGAAGCAATTCTACCTGACCAATTTTATCGGCAACCCGACCGAATCCGCCATCGCCGCCTCGCATCTGATTTTCGGTGAAGTCCTCGACCGCTTTCCTAAACTAACGTTCTGCCTGCCCCACGCCGGCGGCACCTTCCCCTGGCTGATCGGGCGCATCACCCACGGCTGGGGCGTGCGCGAGGAATGCCAACACCTGAAGACCCCGCCGGTCGATTATTTACGGCGTTTTTATTACGACACCATCACCCATGCCGCGCCGGCGCTTGAATATCTGATCAATCTTGTCGGGCCGGACCGGGTGGTATTGGGCAGCGATTTTTGCTTCGACATGTCCTACGACCGCCCGGTGGAGATCGTCACCGAACATGCCGGCTTGAGCGAGGACGATCAGGCGTTGATCCTGGGCGGCAATGCCAAGCGCCTGCTCGGCATGTGATCACAATCCTTTAAGCGCATGTCCAAGGTCAGCCTCACCGTTAACGGTCACGACCATCACCTCGACGTCGATGAGAAGACGCCGTTGATTTATGTGCTCCGTAACGATCTTGGGCTGAAAGGGGCGAAGCTCGGGTGCGGGCTGGAACAATGCGGCGCCTGCATGGTCCTGGTTGACGGCAAGACGGAATTTTCGTGCTCGACCCCGGTGGCGGCGTTTGAGAACCGTGCCATCACCACCATCGAAGGCATCGGCTCGGTGGATAATTTGCACGCCCTGCAACAGGCCTTCGCCACCGAGCGTGCGGCGCAGTGCGGGTATTGTATCCCGGGCGTCATCGTCGCCGCCAAGGCGCTGTTGGACGCCAACCCCGACCCCAGCGAAGAAGAAATCCGTGACGCCTTGTCCGATAATCTCTGCCGGTGCGGCACCCATGCGCAGATCATCAAGGCCATTCTTAGGACGGCGAAGGAGATGCGCCGATGACCCTATCCGGCAGTTTCGCCAACAACCCAAACCTTGACCAGTGGCTGCAAATCCATGCCGACGGGCGGATCACGGTCAACACCGGCAAGGTCGAAATCGGCCAGAAGCTGACGACGGCGTTTGCCGTGATCGCCGCCGAGGAGCTCGATGTCGACCTGGACCGGATCACCGTCCAAACCGCCGATACCGCGCTTTCGCCGGCCGAAGGCTATACCTCCGGCAGCATGTCCATGGAAAGCAGCGGCACCGCCATCCGCCAGGCCACCGCCGAGGCGCGGCGGGTTCTGCTGGAAATGGCGTCCGAGAAATTGGGTGCGCCGGTGGAGACCCTATCCGTCACCGACGGCGAGATCGGCGGCGAACATACCAATCAACAGGTTTCCTATTGGGAGCTGATGGGCGACAAGCGTTTCGACAGGGATGTCACCGACGCGGCAACGCCGAAAAACCCGGACCATTACCGGCTGATCGGCAATCCGATCCCGGCCAAGGGTATCGATGGTCTTGTCACCGGCACCACGGCTTTTGTCCATGATATGGATTTGCCGGGCATGGTGCATGCCAGGGTGGTGCGCCCGCCCAGGTATCACGCCGGGTTAAAAGACCTGGACGAGGCACCGGCCCGCGCCATGGCCGGGGTGATTGAAGTCGTCCGCGACGGTTCCTTCTTGGCCGTCGTCTGCGAGCGCGAGGAACAGGCGGTGTGGGCGGCCGCCAAGTTGGCCGGACTGGCGGTGTGGGACGACAGCAACGAGTTGCCGTCGGCGGACATATTCGAGCAGCTCAAAAACAATCCCCGCGAAAGCTTTCCCCTTGCCGACGGCGTGCCCCAGGAGATTCCGGTGCAACCGCCCGAGACGCCCGCCAAGGCCGCCGCCACCCTAACGGCCACTTATCAGCGGCCCTATATCATGCATGGCTCGATCGGGCCGTCGGCGGCGGTGGCAACTTTCAATGATCAGGCGTTGGAGGTTTGGTGCCATTCGCAAGGCGTCTTTCCGCTGCGTCAAGCGCTGGCCGGGGTTCTCGCCATGCCGGAAGACTCTATCCGTGTAAGCCATGTCCCGGGGCCGGGGTGTTACGGCCACAACGGCGCCGATGATGTCGTCCTTGACGCCGCCCTGGTGGCGCGCGCCGTTCCCGGCCGCCCGGTGTTGATGAAATGGGAACGCGATGATGAACATGGGTGGGAGCCCTATGGCCCGGCCATGCAAATGGAGGAGCAGGCGAGCCTCGATGACGCCGGCCGGATTCTTTATTGGAGCCACGAGACCTACAGCGACTCCCATATGGGGCGGCCATCGGATCACGGCGAACACTCGCACTTGGCGGCGTCGTGGCATCTGGAAAATCCGCGCACCCCGCCAACCCCACAGCCCAATATGGGGTTCCAATCCGGTATCCACCGCAACGCCGATCCCATTTACGATTTTCCCGACCGCCGCATTGTCAAACACATGGTCCGGGAACTGCCGCTCAGGACCTCGTCGCTGCGGTCCTTGGGCGCCTACGCCAATGTCTTCGCCATCGAATCCTTCATGGATGAGCTCGCCCATGAAAGCGGCGCCGACCCCCTGGAATTCCGCCTTAAGCATTTATCTGACGAGCGCGCCCGTACCGTGCTGGAAGCCGCCGCGTCGCACGCCGGGTGGGGCGCTTTGGGCCGCGAAGACGGTAACGGTGGAGTCCGGGGCCGGGGCATCGCCATGGCGCGTTACAAGAACCAGAAGTGTTTCGCCGCCGTGGTCATGGACCTCAGCGTCGATGACGTTGGCGCCATCCATTTGGATAAGGCGGTGATCGCCGCCGACGCCGGCCAAGTCGTCGATCCCGAGGGACTCAGGAATCAGCTCGAAGGCGGCTTGATCCAGTCCGCCAGTTGGACGCTCAAGGAACAGGTGGACTTTAACGGCGGCGGCATTCTCAGCCGCGATTGGGAAACCTACCCGATTTTGACGTTCCCGGAAGTGCCGACCATCGAAACGGTGCTGATCGACCGCCCGGACCAGCCCTTCCTCGGCGCCGGTGAGGCCACCCAAGGGCCGACGGCGGCGGCCATCGGCAACGCCATTTTCGATGCCGTCGGGTTGCGGCTGCGGCGCCTGCCGTTGACCAAAGAACGGATGCGCGACGCCGCCGCGGAAGTTTAAGGTTTTTTGTTTAACGCAAATTCGTCGTCGCAAATTGAGATCATTTGCTCGGGATTTGCTCTTAATTTATCCGCAAATTCGTCGTCGCAAATGAGTCCATTTGCTCGGGATTTGCTCTAAAGCCCCACTCTTTTTTCTTCCTCGAGATACCAATCCAGAATCCCCTCGCCGGTCATCATGACCACGCCGGGCCGGTCCAGGATGTGTTCGTATATCTGTTTCAGATAACCGATGCGGTGCGGCACGCCGGATAAATACGGATGCATGCTGATCGCCATCACCCGGGTGATCGACTCGCTTTCCGCATAGAGCTGTTCGAACTGATCGACGGTGCGCTTTAACATGGCGTCGGACGGGCGGTTCTGCAGGGAGAAGATGGGGATGTCGTTGGTCTCCACGCTGTAGGGAACCGAAATCATCGAGCCGCTTTTGGTGTCGATGCGACACGGCTGATCGTCGAGCACCCAATCGGCGACGTACTCAATGCCTTCCTCGGCGAGGATGTCGATGGTGTCTTCGGTTTCGGTCAGGCCCGGACTTTCCCAACCGCGCGGCGCCTTGCCGGTGAAATCGCGGATCGCCTCGATGGTGCGGCGAATGGCGTCGCGTTGGTCGTCGAGATGGTGCATGGGGCCCTGGACATATCCATGACCCATGAATTCCCAGCCGGAATCCTTGGCGGCGTCCGCGATGCGCGGATAATTTTCGCAAACGATGCCGTTCAAGGCCAAGGTCGGGGTGACGCCGAGCCGCGTCAGGAGGTCATGAATCCGCCAGAACCCGACCCGCATGCCGTATTCGTGCCACGACCAGTTGGGCAGGTCCGGCAACAGCGGCTTGCCCATGGGCGGCGGCAGGACCGTGCGCGGCTGCGCCTTGGTGCTGTCCCAGTTCTCGACGTTGATGATGGTCCACACCGCCATACGGGCGCCATCGGGAAGCTGAAGCTGGGGTCGGTCGATGATTGCCGAGAAGGGAACACGGTCCTTAAATGTTGTCATTTTATTCTCCGGATTGTTGCCGCCATCATACCCATATTTTTCGCATTGCTCACGATTGATTGAAGATTCCGGCCTGGAAAGCAGCCCACTGATGATTTAAAACGTGGGCAATCGATGACGATAACCCCAGGGAGAGAACCATGCCGAGAATTCGCTACATTGAAGAAGATGAAAAAACCGATGAGGCCAAGGCGCTGATCGCGCAGTCCGAAGAACGGGGCGCGCCGGACCCCGACGTGGTCAGCATTATGGTCCGCACCAAGGCCGGCGTTGCCTGGGTCAAGTATTGGAATTCGCTTCTTTATGACGGCATTCTGCCGCATACCTTGAAGGAACTGTGCCGCATCCAGATGTCGATGGAGACCCGCTGCGGCTATTGCTCCACGGTGCGTTCCAAGGTCGCCAAGATAGAGGGACTGGAAGAGCAAAAAGTCGCCCAGTTGATTAATTATCAGACCAGCGACGTTTTTTCTGATCGGGAAAGGGCGGCGATCCACTATGCAACGCTGTTCAAAACCGGTGATGACGGCGTCGATTCCGAAAAGGTCTATGATGACCTTCGGGAGCTTTTCAGCGAGGAAGAGATCATCGAGCTCGGCCTGTTTTGCGCCGAGACCGACGGCGCCGGAAAGTTAGTCCGCTCGTTCAAGGTCTTGAGTTGGGAAGATGCCTGCGAAATCAATCCCCTCCTGCTCGACAAGGACGCCAACAAGGAAGCCGACAAGGACGTCGCCTGATTCTATTAGCCGCAAATTCGTCGTCGCAAATGTTCCATTTGCTCGGGATTTGCTAACCGATCAGCAACGCAGCGCGGCCGGTAACGCCTCCGGCTTCCAGATGATCGTGGAGCGCCTCGGCTTCCTCCAGCGGGCGGATGTCGGTGACCAACGGCTTGATGTCGCCGCGAGCGACCAGATCGAGGGCTTCGGCGATTTCCGACCGGGTGACGTAGCGGCTGCCCAACAGGGCCTGTTCCTTCATCAGCATGGTATGGGCATCGGCCTGGAATTTTCCTCCGGCGCCACCCAGCGTCACCAGCCGGCCGCGCTTGCCCAGCGCCGCCGCGCCGGCTTCCAGGGTCGAGGTGGCGGAAACATAATCGATTACCACATCGACGCCCTCGCCGCCGGTTAAATCCAACAGCGCCTCGGTGACGTTGCCTTTGGACGCATCGACGCATTCATCGGCGCCGGCATCACGGCAGGCTTTGAGCTTATCGGTGGCGATATCGACGGCAATGACCCTGGCGCCGGCCCATCGTGCCAGCATCAGCTGGTGAATGCCGACGCCACCGCCGCCGCCGATGACGGCCACGGTATCGCCTGACTTGACGCCGGCGCGCTTCAAGACTTTCACCGGCGTGGCGACGGCATCGGTGATGACGCCGACTTCCGCCGGGTGCGCCTTGTAATCCAATTCCTCGGGCAGCTTGATGAAAATATGAGCCGGCAGCTTGATGTATTCGGCATAGCCACCGTCGCAATTCCTGCCGACGTTGCCGCCGGTGTTCTCGCACAGGGGCTCCAGGTCGGACTGGCACCAACGGCAATGGCCGCAGTTGAGGTAATAATACGCGGTCACCGGGTCGCCTTCGCTAAGACCGGTGACGTCGGCGCCGACGGCGGCGATTTCGCCGGTGATCTCATGGCCGATGATGCGCGGAAACTCGGCCGGCAGGCGCCCGGCCTTGATATGTTGGATGGTCAGGCCCGATCCGCACGCCAGCACCCGGGCGACCGCTTCGCCGGGGCCGGGTTCCGGGTCGGGGAGGGTTTCCAAAACGAACGGCGTTTTCGCCGCCTTCAACACCATGGCTTTCACGGGCAACCTCCCATCAGTACATGAAGTTAGCCGACTTCAGCAGCAAGGTCCGATTGACGCCGTCGGAATGCAGGAAGGCGGCGGCGTCGCGAAGCAGTTTCTCGAACCCCACATCGCGCATGTAACCGTAGCCGCCGTGGATTTCCGACGCCCAGGTGACCACTTTCCAGGCGGCTTGCGAGGCGAACACCTTGGGCAGCGTGCCCAGGGTCTTGTCCCAACCCTGGTCTTGATTGTCGGCGGACCAGGCGGCGCGGTGAATGTAGGTGCGCGAAACGTCGTTGAGCATGCGCATCTCGGCCAATTGGGCGCGGATACCGTCGTGCTCAATAATCGGCTTGCCGCCCTGGTTCCGGGTCTTGGCCCATTCCAGCGCCCGCTCATAGGCGGTGACGGCGACGCCCAATACGGTGGCGGCGGCGTAGGTGTTGCTTTGCGGAAAAAACTGCGCCAGCACCTGGAAGCCCTCGCCGACGCTGCCGACGACGTTTTCATCGGCGATGAAACAGTCGGTAAAAATCAGCTCGGCGTTGTTGGCCAGCCGTTCACCCATCTTGTCGTGGACATGGCCGATGGAAAAACCCGGGGTGTCGCGCTCGACCAGGAAACAGGTGCTGCCTTCGGCCAGGCCCTTGCCTTTTTCCGTCTGTACAAAAACCAAATACAGCCCGGCCCGGTTGCCGTTGGAAATGAAGTGCTTCATGCCGTTAAGGATCCAGCCGCCGTCGGTTTTTTCCGCCGCGGTGCGGAACGGGCTGGGATGGGGCAGAAAATAGTTGGACGCGGTTTCCGGTTCGGTAATGCCGATGGCGAGAAGGCAGCGGGGGTCGTCACGGAACTTGGGGATATAGCGGCCCTGCTGTTCCAGGCTCAAAGCTTTTTGTAATACCTGCGCCAGCTTCAGGGTCTGGGCCATGACCACGGCAACGCCCATGTCGGCCTTGGCCAGTTCCTCGATGACCATGGCGGTGGTCAGGCTGTCGGCGCCGATGCCGCCGAATTCCTCCGACAATGTCATGGTGCGGATGCCGGCTGCGTCGGCCTTCTCGACGATATCCCAGGAGAAGCAGTCCGCCGGGTCGTCGCGGCGGTCCAGTTCGGACGCCACCGGGGCGACCACCGACTCATTGAACCGGCGCACGGTTTCAAGGATGGCGCGTTGGTCTTCGGTTTCAACAAAAATGCTGCTCATTCCCGGTCTCCTCTATTTTTTATTATTATAGGCCGAGAAATGTACGCTTTGTCCCCGAAACCGGAATTTTTAGGCTAAAAACTTACGGGTTATGGTGATCCAATACCTCGCCGCGGCCTGGGTAATCCTTATCGATCACAAATTTTACCCCCATTAAAACTTCCGAGAAACTTGGACGGGCGAACGGCATGGTTTGCACCGATCCAAAAAACAGCTCGCCATTCGGCCGTACCAAATAGAGAGCCGCCTCACTGAATAAATCAGGTTCCTCAATCCCGGCCCCCGATACGCCACGGCCCGTCGAGATGAAAAGTCCCCATTCCCGCGCTTTATCCAAATCGAGATCATATCCGTATCTGAGGTTTTCCGTTTCCCATTTTATTGGAGTTTGTTCAGCCCGTTCTTTTCCGTCGGAGCTGATGGCTATCACCTCGACACCGGTCGCCTCAAAATCCGCCAACTTGCGATCCAGGTCGCCCAGGTATTTGCTGCAAATCGGGCAATGAAGGCCCCGATAAAAAACGATCAAGGTGAATTGTTCGGGCGATTGATCCGCCAATTTCCAGGTTCCGCCCCCGACGAGAGGAACCTCAAGCGATGGGACCGGTTGGCGTGGAAACAAGGTTGTTAATGCAGTCATGGTCATTCCTTAAATAAGAGGATTGGAAAAGATGAACAAAGAAATTGGATCGCATGATAATCGATCAACCCCCAAAACCGGGAATCACTTCGGTGTGATACCCGAGTTGATCCCGGTTTCTCAGGCATGCGGCCGTAAAAAAAAGGCGGCCGGGGAACCGGCCGCCCTAATCAATCTCGCTAAGCACGAATTCGTTATTTTATTACGTAATCGACCGGGAACTTATGCCCGTCGTTTTTTTGCATCTGAATAAAAGCCCGCATGATGGCCGGCATGTCGATGCCCTTTTTCTTTTTCACCGCTTGGGCGCGCTCGTTCGGCCAATCTTTCAAACTCTCGGCCCAGGCCTTCTTGGCCCCGGGATCGATTGTCTTGATCGTGACGCCTGCTTCCTTGAGCTTTTTGAGGCCCCAATCATGATCCCTCATGCTGGCAGCCATTTTTTTCAACCTTCCTGTCAATTTTGTCGCGGCCTCCCAGCCGAGGTGTATTTAAACTCACTGTAGCAGTAGATGTGGTTCCAAGGAATGTCCGCTTTTCCTTGGTTTCGAACCGCCCGCTCTAGCCATCTTGAAAGAACGCGGCATTGACGCCAAACTATCGTTCAATTCAAAGGATGCACTTCGTGTCAGATTCTACGGGGGTGAGTGGAACGTATGCTCGATGACGTGGCGCAAATGGTCCGAAGGGAGTTTTAGTCATGAGCGAACCAAAAATCACCAAGCACGACATCCTCGAGAAAACACCAGGGATGCTTCAGAAGCAGCTCTACATCATTCACACCAAGCCGACTAATGGGCTGGGCCCGATACCGGTTATTGCCTCGGGGCTGCTGATGGATGACCGGGGCGAACAGATGATCGGCAGCGTCATTATCGTCGATAGCGAGGACCGAAGCGTCGTCGATCGGCACATGGCCAATGAACCGTTCAACCTGGCGGGACTTTATGAAAGCCTAACCATCAATCGTTGGTATCAACGTGTTGGCAATATTGCCAGCCAGGAACCCGGTGAGGGTGTGGCTTAAATTTGGTTAGAAGGCAATTGAAGGAGAAGCAGAATGTCCGGCGAAAATGAAAAGGGATATTTCACCGAGGCCGACAGCGCCGAAGTCGTGATGGGCAGAAATGACCCCGCCACGGATGAACGCCTCCTTCAGATTATGAATTCCGTCATCCGCCACCTTCATGCCGCGGTCAAGGAGATCGAGCCGACCCAGGAGGAATGGTTCCAGGCGATCCAGTTTCTGACCAAGACCGGTCAAATGAGCGACGAGTGGCGGCAGGAATTCATCCTGCTGTCGGATATCCTTGGCATTTCGATGCTGGTGGACGCCATCAATAACCGCAAGCCGGATGGCGCGACCGAAACCACGGTGCTGGGGCCATTTCATGTGGAGAACGCCCCGGTGATGGAGAACGGCGCCGACACTTGCCTGGATGGGAAAGGGGAACCTTTGGTCGTTCATGGCAAGGTTCGAAGCGTCGAGGGGGCGCCCATCGAGGGCGCGCGCCTTGATGTCTGGCAGTGCAATGACGATGGCTTCTACGATGTTCAGCAAAAGGGCATCCAGCCGGACTTTAATCTGCGCGGCATGTTCCACAGTGAAAAGGACGGCAGTTACTGGTTTCGGGCGGCGAAGCCCCGGTACTATCCGATTCCCGATGACGGTCCGGTCGGTAAGCTGTTGGGAAAACTCGGACGTCATCCCAACCGTCCGGCGCATTTGCACTACATCATCGGCGCCGAAGGCTATGAGGAGATCACCACCCACATCTTCGTTCCCGACGATAAATATATCGATTCCGATGCCGTTTTCGGGGTCAAAGAAAGCCTGCTGGCCGATTTTATCAAGGTGGATGATCCCGCCCGGGCGGAAAAGTTCAACGTCGCCAATCCCTTTTGGGAGGTCGAGTTCGATTTCGTGTTGGCGCCGACGCCGGGTTAATTCGTCGATTTCGAAAAATTACCCTTGTCTTAGCGCCCGCTCCCACACCGGGATGTCCTGGCCGGCGGGGAGGACCGGAATCTGGCCGAACATGTCGCCGATAAAGCCGCGGTGGAAGGCGCCGTGCATCGCCAAGTGGGTGATGATCAAATAGCGCGGCAGGCTTCCCCGGTTTCCACCGATCAGTTCATAGTCGACGACCTCTTCCAGATCGTCCTCACTCAGCCCGGAGACATAGCTCCTGATTTCCGTGTCCATCTCTTTTTTCGCCGCCATCAGGTCATCCAAGTCCTCATGGAGGACCGTCTGCAGTTTCTCGAAGGAATGCTTTCCCCCCTTCATATGAGCCAGCCACACCTTTTCGATCACCAACAGGTGGTTTACCGAAATGAGGATATTGTTCATCAGGGATGGCCGCTGCTTGGTCACTTCATCCGCCGGCAGGTCATGGATTTGCTTGAAATATTGCTCGTTGGCCCAGACGTTGTAGTCCAAAAGGGAAAGCAGATAATCCTTGTCGCGCATTTTCCGATTTTCTTTCACATTCTCTGCTCAAAGTCGGCAGCGTGGTTCCGCGGTTACACCTTGCCAAGCGCCTTGAGGATCCGTTCCGGGGTGAACGGCATATCCGAAACATGGTTGCCGAAAGGATGAATGGCGTCATTGATGGCGTTCATGAGGGCCGCCGGCGCGCCGGTGGTGCCCGCTTCACCGACACCCTTGGCCCCCAGTTCGGAATCCTGGGTCGGCGTTTCCACATGACCGACTTCGATATCGGGCATCTCCGCGGCCATCGGTGTTAGATAATCGGCCATGGTGGCATTCAGATATTGGCCGCGCTCGTCATACAGACATTCCTCATACAGCGCGCCGCCGATGCCCTGGACCACGCCACCACGGATTTGTTCATCCACCAGCATCGGATTGATGACGGTGCCGCAATCGTCGACCACCCAACATTTGAGTAGCTTGACGAATCCGGTGTCGACATCGACCTCCACATGGAAGGCCTCGACGCCGTTGGTGAAGGTGAAAGGATATGCCTTCGGCACATAGTGGCGGGTCGCCACCAATTCGGGCTGCACGTCTTTCGGCAAGGTATCGCCGCGGAAATAGACGATCCGGCCAAGCTCGCTCAAGGGCATGCGTTCGCCGCCGTCCTTCGCATCGACCACGGCACCACCCTGGATATCCAATGCCGCCGCGTCGGCTTGCAGAATAATGGCGGCGATTTCCAGGATATTTTCCCTGAGCGCCTTTCCCGCCCGCAATGCCGCCTCACCGCCGATGCCGGCGGCCCGTGACGCCCAGGTGCCGCCGCCGTAGGGAACCACGTCGGTGTCACCGGAGACGACGCGGACGTTCTCCATGGGCACGCCGACGGCGGTCGCCGCGACTTGCGCGATAACCGCATCGGACCCCTGGCCCTGTTCGGTAACGCCGACGGTGCAGGTAATCCCGCCGGTATGGTCCATCCGTATGGTGCAGCCTTCCTGCGCACTGATGAAGGCGCCGCCGGTACCGTAAAAAGCGGGGCTGGGATTGGTGACCTCGATCATGCTGGCAAAGCCGATGCCGCGGTAGACGCCCTTGTCACGGTATTTCGCCTGATCGCGGCGCAGCCCGTCGTAGTCCATCATCCCGAGAATCTTTTCCAAGCACTGGTGATGGGACAACTGCTCGTACACCAATCCCGTGGCGTAGGTATAAGGATAGGCGTCGTCGGGAATAAGGTTGCGCCGGCGTAGCTCGACCGCATCCATGTCCATGGCGCGGGCCGCCGCGTCGACCAAGCCTTCGCCGATGGCACAGGCGATGGGGTGGCCGACCGCGCGGTATTGGCACATGCCGTTCTTATTGGTGAAAACCACCTTGGCGCTGGCGCGGTAATTCTCAATCGTGTACGGACCGCCGGTCAGGTTGACCACCTGGTTGGCCTCGATCCCGCTGGTTCTGGGATACACCGAATAGGGGCCGATCCCGGTCAGGTCGTCCATGTCGATGGCCGTGATCTTGCCCTCCTTGCTGAGGGCCATCCGCGCCTTGACGCGATGGTCACGGGCGTGAATGTCGGTAACGAATGATTCCAAGCGGTCGGCGTTGAACTTGACCGGACGTTTCAACATGATGCTGAGCGCCGCGGCCGCCATTTCATCGGGATAGGTGTGGACCTTGATGCCGAAGGAACCGCCGACGTCCTTGCAGACCACCCGGACCTTATCCTCGTTCAGGCCGAAATGCTTGGCGTACAAGTTCTTCATCATGTGCGGCGCCTGCGCGGACAGGTAAACGGTCAAATGCTCTTCCGCCGGTTTGTAATCGGCGATGATGGCGCGCGTCTCCAGACAGACGCCCGTATGGCGGCCGAAATTAAAAGTTTCCTCGACCACGCAATGGGCATCGGCGAAGGCCTTGTCGACGTCGCCGATGTCGACCTCGCGCTGAAAGCAAAGATTGTCGCCGAGGTCCGCATGGATGACCGGCGTCGCGTCATCGAGCGCCGTTTCCATGTCGGCGACGACGGCAAGTTCCTGGTAGTCGATTTCCATCAATTCGACGGCGTCCTCCGCCTGGGATCGGGTTTCCGCGACGACGGCGGCGACGGCTTCGCCCTGCCAGCAGGCCGTGTCCACGGCGATGGCATGCTGGGGCGCCGATTTGAGGCCCTGGAGGTGGGTAAGCACACCGATCCAGGGGGTGCAGTATTCAGCCAGTTCCCGGCCGGTGACGACGCCAATGACCCCCGGTGATGCTTGGGCGGCTTCGGATTTGATGGCGCCGATTGTTGCGTGTGCATAGGGGCTGCGGCAAAAGGCGACGTGGACCATACGCGGCAAGGTCATATCGTCGACGAAGGTTCCGCGGCCTTCCAACAGCCGTTTGGCACCCGAGCGGCTTATGCTTTTGCCGATAAAGGAATTGGGCCGGTCGAGTACCGTGAGGGGGGATTTTTCGGTCATGACGATTGTCCGCTGCGTTTGCGGCCGACGGCTTCAATGGCGTCGACAATCGCCTGATAGCCCGTACACCGGCAATAATTTCCGGAAATATACTCTCGAATTTGATCGCGTCCGGCGCCGGGGTTGGCGTTCAGCAAATCCGCGGCGGCCAGCAACATGGCCGGGGTGCAGAAACCGCACTGTAGGGCGTTGCGTTCGTGAAACGCCTCTTGCAGATCGGCGATTTCACCGCTTTCCGACACGCCTTCGATGGTTTCGATGACGGCGCCCTCGGCCTGCGCCGCCAACATCAGGCAGCCGCGGACGATTTCTCCATTGACGCGGAGGGTACAGGCGCCGCAGACGCCGTGTTCGCAGCCGACATGGGTGCCCGTCAGTTGCAGGTCTTCGCGCAGGAAATCGACCAAATTCAGGCGCGGTTCAACGGCGCGGGAGATATTCTCGCCGTTAACGGTCAAGTTGACCGTGATGGTGCCGCTCATTGTCCCTCTCCCCCGACGAGTTGCGACAACACCCGCCCGAGAAGGACGCGCGCCAAGTGGCTTTTGGTTGCCGCCGACGTGTGAAGGTCCCTGTCGATTTCTTGCAGGTCCGATTCAAGGGCGGCCTCGGCCGCCGTTACCGTGTCCGGTGAATAATCCTTGCCCTCAAGCGCGGCAATGGTCTCGGTTGCCATGATCGGGCGGTCGGCGACGGAAAAGAAGACCAGGCGGAGGTTCCTGAATATGCCGCCATCGATGGTTGCCTTGGCGGCGAGGCCAACCAGGGCGTAGTCCCCCTGGCGCCGCGCCAACTCGGCAAAGGCAACGCGTTCCGTCGCACCGATAACCGGGATGTCCACCGATATCAAAATTTCGCCGGCCTCGAGGGCGGTGTTGAAGGTCCCCAAAAAGAAATCAACGGCCTTGATGGCACGCTCGCCGCGGCTACTGGTGACATTGATGACGGCGTCGGAAGCGATGGCGCATGCGGGCAGTTCGGCGGCCGGATCGGCATGGCTGAGGCTGCCGCCGAAGGTGCCCCGGTTGCGGATCGCCGGATGGGCAATGTGAGATGACGCCAATGTCAACAACGGCACATGTTGAACCACCAGCGCGTTATCGCCAAGATCCCGGTGGCGGGTCAGGGCGCCGATCCGCAAGCTGCCATCGGCCTCCGATATGCCGCTGAGTTCGGCAATATGGTTGATATCAACCAGCACCCGCGGCGCCGCCAAACGCATGTTCATCATCGGCATCAGGCTTTGGCCGCCGGCAACGATTTGGGCGTCGTCGCCGTGGCGCTCAAAGGCGGCAAACACGTCGCTCAGCGCCGTCGCCCGCACGAAATCGAAGGGCGCCGCCTTCATGCCGAAAAATCAGAACAAGATGCGATTACCGGCTTCATTGTCTTTCCTTTCTTCAAGCTGCCCGAGAAGGTGAGGAATAACAGCGCGTCAATTGCTGAAACCATTTTTAGCCAGCGGCGCTGGGTTGTCAAAATGATAACGCGATATTCAATTACGGCATGATGATATTCGGTATTACGATTTTCGGTATTATGATTTTCGGTATTATGATAGGGTTCTATTTTGGGGGTTAAGAAGTTCCAAACAAAAATTGGCTTCCGGCATCGTAGGAGCGATGGCGGGTCTATATAAATCAAGGAGGATTCAATGATGATCCGAGGAAAAAAAATTGGCATCCGCAAATGGGTGCTGAGCGGTATTCTTATGGTTTCTATGGCCATATTGGCGCCGCTATCGTCGTCCACCGCGCGTGCCGCTGATCCCATTAAGATCGGTTTCAGCATGGCACTGACCGGCGGTCTTGCCGGTGCCGGCAAGGCGGCGCTCGTCGCCATGGAAATCTGGCGCGATGACATCAACAAGGCCGGCGGCCTGTTAGGGCGCCAGGTTGAATTCGTCTACTATGATGATGCGACGTCGCCGGCAAAGGTGCCGGGCATCTATACCAAGCTGCTCAACGTCGACAAGGTGGACTTGGTCGTTTCCAGTTACGGCACCAACGAAATTGCGCCGGCGATGCCGATTATCATGCGCAAGAAACTGGTGTTCCCGTCGCTGTTCGGCCTCGCGGTCAATGACCAGTTTAAATACGACCGCTATTTCCAGATCATGCCGGCCGGCCCGGTGCCGAAAGATGACTGGTCCAGAGGCTTCTTCCAGATCGCAGGAGAGCAGTCGCCGAAACCGAAATCCATCGCCTTGCTTTCCGCCGATTCTGAATTTGCCCTCAACGCAGTCGCCGGGGCGCGCAGAAACGCCAAGAAAATGGGCTTGAATATCGTCTATGACAAAACCTATCCGCCCGGCACGGCGGACTTCTCACCCATCGTTCGGGCGATCAAGGCGAGCGGCGCAGAAATGGTCTATGTCGGGTCCTACCCGCCGGGTTCCGTTGGCATGGTTAAGTCCGCCAATGAATTGGGGCTCAAGCCGAAGATGTTCGGCGGCAGCATGGTCGGCTTGCAGTTCGCCGGCATCCAAAAAAATCTTGGACCCATGCTCAATGGCATCATCAACTACGATTTCTGGGTGCCGGAACCGAACCTCAAATTCGCCGGTGTCGAAGCCTTCTTGAAAAAGTATAAGAAAAATGCCGCGGGTAAAGGCGTCGATCCGCTCGGCCACTACTTGCCGCCCTATGCCTACGCCTACCTGCAGATTTTGGGACAGGCAGTGAATGCCGTCGGCAGCCTGGACCAGGGCAAAATCGCCAAGCATATGCATAATACGACCTACAAAACCGTCGTCGGTCCGGTCAAATTCGGTTCCAACGGCGAATGGGCGAAAACCCGCACATTGATGGTACAGTTCCGGGACGTGAAACCCAACGACATGAGCCAGTTCGAAGGGCCGGGCAAAAGAATCATCCTCTATCCCAAAGAGTGGGTATCGGGCAGCGTCGTCTATCCGTATAAATAGCCAACGCTGAATTAACTGGCGGCTACCATGTTTTTAGACCTGTTTTTGAACGCGGTAGTCGCCGGTATTCTGCTTGGCGGTTTCTATGCGGCGGTCGCCCTCGGGCTGTCGATTACCTTCGGCCAGCTCGACATCGTCAACATTGCCCATCCGGCATTTGTCATTGTCGGGTCCTACACGGCCTATATTTTCAATGAGCATTTCGGGCTCGACCCGATTCTCATCGGGGTGTTGGTTACACCCATCTTTTTTGCCGTCGGCATGGCGCTCTACCGGTTCTACTACGTCAGCTTCGAACGAACGGGCCAGGAAAGCTTGAGCGGATTGGCCTTTTTCTTTGGCGTCATGTTCATTATCGAAGTCTTGCTGATCATGGTTTATGGCGTCGACTACCGCCTGGTCGAGGCCGATTACATCGGCAAGACGATCCATTTCGGTTTCATCACCATTCCCATCCGCATGCTGGTGCCTTTCCTGATGGCATCGGTGATGACACTTGGCGTTTACCTTTTTATGTCCCGGACCTTTATCGGTCGTGCCATCCTGGCGGTATCACAGGACCGGTTGGCGCTGCAACTGATGGGCGCCGATCCGGTCAAAATCAAACAGCTGGCTCTCGGTATCGCGGTGGCGACAACGGCCGTCGCCGGTTCTTTGCTGATCTTGATCGGTCCGGTGGAACCGTCCGTGGGACGGCTCTATATCGGCCGGGTTTTCGCCATCGTCATTCTCGGCGGCATGGGCAGTATTAGCGGGACCATGTTGGCGGCGTTGATGATTGGCGTCGTGGAATCCCTGGTCGCCACCTTCTACGGGCCGTCGTGGGCGCCCGCCGTGGGATTCATCATCCTCCTGGTGACCTTGGGTGTCAGACCGCAAGGGTTGTTCGGTAGGGGATAGATGAAGAAAAAAATTAATCCATTTTGGCCTTCCATGGCCGCCATATTCATCGCCGGAATGATCTTTACCGAGGTCGCCGACAACGAATTCTATTTCTTCACCAGCTATGTCGTCCTGCAAGCGATGATCATGGCCACGGCGTGGAACATTCTCGGCGGCTATACCGGTTACGTAAATTTCGGCAACGCCGGTTTTTTCGGTGTCGGCGCCTATACGGCCGTTGCGCTCCACAAGGCGTTTGGCCTGCCGCTTCCCCTGCTCATCCTTGCCGCCGGCGCCATGGGCGGCTTGATCGGCCTGGGTGTCGGCTACCTGACGCTGCGGATCAAAGGCGTATACTTCGCCATCGCCACCTTGGCCCTGGCCATTGTATTCGAGACGATTGCCGTTAATTGGCATTATGTCGGCGGTGCGCGCGGCGCCTATATCCTGACGCCCGAGGAATTCCTGTTTTTCGATAGTTACATTGAAATGTTGTTCATGGTGATTCTCAGCCTCGCCATCGGCTCGACGGTGGTGGCGCGGTATCTGAGTACGTCCCGTGTCGGCAAAGGATTGGCGGCCATTCGCGACGATGAAGTCGCCGCCGAATGCAACGGCGTTCCGACACTCAAGCTGAAACTTATTTCGACTTCGGTGATGGGGGCGATGATGGGGGTCGCCGGGGCACCCTATCCGTTTTTCGTCACCTTCGTCGATCCCGCATCGGCCTTCAACTTGCTGATCTCCATCAATGCCATCGCCATGCCCATGATCGGCGGCACGGCGACGTGGCTCGGCCCCATTGTCGGGGCCTTGGTGGTTGGTGGTCTGCAGGAAATCATCACCGTGACCATTTCTTCTGAAATGAACCTTCTGGTCGTCGGCGTTATGCTCGTCGGGTTCATTACCCTGGCGCCAAAGGGTATCGTCGGCTTGGTCCAGGACTACTTGAAAAAAAGGCGGTCCCGATGAGCGTCCCTGTCCTTCAAGTGACCGATCTGACCAAGACATTCGGCGGGTTTGTGGCGCTCAATCAAGTCAGTCTGCATCTTGGGCCCGGCGAACGTCTGGGCCTGATCGGGCCCAATGGTTCCGGCAAAACCACGATGATCAACTGCATAACGGGCGCCCTCGTCAATGACGCAGGGTCGATCCTGTACGAAGACCAGGAGATCAAGGCGCTGCCGGCGTATAAGCGCGCGCGCTTAGGGATTGCCCGCAGCTTCCAAATTCCCAAGCCCTTTAAAAGCATGACGGTGCTGGAAAACCTGTGTGTGCCATTGGATTTTGCGGCGCGGGATCGGGTAGAGCATCACCACATTCACGACCAGGCCATGGAAGTGTTGAGGTTAATAGGGTTTGACGACCGCGCCCACGAGCTTTCCGCCGACCTCACCCAGGTCGACCTCCGCAAACTGGAACTGGCCCGCGCCATGGCGGCCAAGCCGAAATTACTGATTTCCGATGAAGCTATGGCTGGCCTGTCTAGCTCGGAAGTCGACGAAATCCTGGAGATTTTGCTGACCCTCAACGAACAGGGAGTCGCCGTCATCATGATCGAACACATCATGCGCGCCGTGATGCGATTTTCTGAACGGATCGTCGTTCTCGATGCCGGCCGGAAGATCGCAGAGGGCACGCCGGAAGAGGTTGTCCATAACCCCGATGTGGAAAGGGCCTATCTTGGCGAGTAGCATCAGCATTAACATTCAGGAGGCGGGGTACGGCCCCGTTCAAGTGTTGCATGACGTCGCCGTTTCGGCGAACGACGGCGAGACCGTCGTTCTGTTGGGTTCAAACGGCAACGGCAAAAGCACCCTGCTCAAATGCATCATGGGCATCATCACCCCGAAGGCCGGAGAAATTATTCTCAATGTGGATGGCGAAAGCATCGACCTTGTCGGCAAGGAGCCGCAGGAAGTCGTCGACCTCGGCGTTGCCTTGGTGCCCGAGGGCCGCCGCCTATTTCCCGCCTTGACCGTTGAAGAGAACTTGATCCTCGGCGCCTTCCGACCAGCGGCGCGCGCCAAAATGAACGAGAATTTGGACTTCGCATTCGAAGCCTTTCCCGTACTCAAGGAACGCCGCAATCAGTTGGCCGGAAGCATGAGCGGCGGCGAGCAACAGATGATCGCCGTGGCGCGGGCGTTGATGTCGGAACCGAAAGTTCTGCTTGTCGATGAACCCTCGGTCGGGCTGGCGCCGATATTGGTCAGCCAAGTGATCGCCAAGATCAAGGAATTGAAAGAACTGCGTAACCTGACCGTCCTGATGGCGGAGCAGAACTTCAACCAAGCCATCAAGATCGCGGATCGCGGCTACATCATTGTCCATGGTCAGATCGAGTTCGAAGGCAAGAGCGCCCAGGACCTGAAGGACAATGATATGATCAAGCAATATTACCTAGGCGCCTAGAAACCTTTTCGATCCCTAGAAGGCGACCTGGTCGCCGCCCTTTAATGCCAAGCGCTCGCGGGCTTCGGCGGGGGTCGCCACTTCGAGGGATAAATCCTCGACGATGCGGCGGATTTTGGCCACCTGTTCGGCGTTGGAGGTAGCCAACTGGCCCTTGCCGATATAGAGGGAATCCTCGAGGCCGACGCGGACATTGCCGCCCAGGATGGCGCCGGTGGTGACGAAGCTCATTTGGTGGCGGCCGGCGGCGAGGATCGACCATTCGTAGTTTTCCTCGCCGAACAGCTTGTTGGCGATCCGGCGCATGTGGGTGAGGTTCTCGATATCGGCGCCGATGCCGCCCAGGATGCCGAAGATGGTCTGCACGAAGAACGGCGGCTTGACCAGACCGCGGTCGACGAAATGGGCGAGATTGTACAAATGCCCCATGTCGTAGCACTCGAACTCGAAGCGCACACCGTGCCCCTCGCCCAGCTCTTTTAGCACCCATTCAATATCCTTGAAGGTGTTGCGGAAGATGAAGTCCCGGGTCATTTCCAGGTATTCCGGTTCCCACTCGTATTTCCAGTCTAATTTTTTATCCAAAATCGGATAGAGGCCGAAATTCATCGAGCCCATGTTGAGCGACGTCATCTCCGGCGATGCGCGCAGCGCGCCGGCGCAGCGCTCTTCCAGGGTCATGCCGTGGCCGCCGCCGGTGGTGATGTTGACCACGGCGTCGGTGGATTGCTTGATGCGGGGCAGGAACTGCATGAACACGTCCGGGTCCGGGGTCGGGCTACCGTCTTCCGGGTTGCGGGCGTGAAGATGCAGAATGGAGGCCCCCGCTTCTGCCGCGCCGATGGCGTTCTCGGCGATTTCATTGGGGGTCAGGGGCAGGTACTCCGACATGGTCGGCGTGTGTATCGACCCCGTCACCGCGCAGGTGATGATGACTTTTCCATCCTTGGCCATTGTCGGCTCCCTATTTGATGGCCCCCTATTTAATAGCCTGGGGATTGATCGGCGAGCCGACGCCCCTGGTGATGGGCAGCGGTGGCCCGCAGAAAAAGAATTCGTAAACCCCGTCATCGGCGCAGTCGGCGGCCAGGTCTTTCAGGTAGAATATCTCGCCCATGGTGATGCCCATCATCGGGATGACGATCCAGTGCCAGGGCTGCTGGGCATCGGTGCATTCGTTGGGCCTGACCTCGCAGCCCCAGGTGTCCGTGCAGATGGCGGCGAGCTCGTTGTCGTGGATCCATTCGCAGGTCTCAAACGCCAATCCCGGCGCATCGCCCCCCGCATACCCACCCCAATCGCCCGCATCCAAGCGTTGCTCCATCTGGCCGGTGCGGACGATGACGAAGTCGCCGCGCTTGATCTCGACCCCCTGGGCTTTGGCGGTGGCGTCCAAATCGGCATTCTCGATGGCCATGCCGTCCTCCAAATAATCGACGCCCAGATGCCGGGCGACATCGAGGAGAACACCGCGCCCGACCATCTTGTTGCGCATCTTGTGGATGGCGTTCTTTTGGGCGCCGCCGGCGGTAACCAAGGCGGCGTCGTAGCCGTTCCACATCTTGTCGTCATAGAAAATATGGCCCAGCGCGTCCCATTGGGTGCCGCATTGCAGGGGCAGGGACACCATGTCGTCGGCGTAGCGGATGCCGCCTTCGTCCTGGCTGCCGGCGATGGCGTCGGTACCGGTGGCGAGCATGGTGTGGATGGGATTGAAGCGGTTGCCCCAAAGCCCGGTCTGCGGGCCCTCATTGTCGAAATTGAGGCCGAGGGCGAAGCTGACGCCGCGCTTTATCAGTTTCGCCGCCTCGACCACGTCTGCGGCCTCAATATAATTGACCGTGCCGTACTCGTCGTCGGGGCCCCACTTTCCCCAGATTTTGAGGCGCTCGGCGGTTTCCCGCAAATGATCGATGCCGAACATTTTTTCATCGTAGCGGCGTGCCATTTGTTTCTCCTCCCTTGGCCGGTGCTTATTTGCAAGTAGTCTATGACTTGATCAAAAAAGTGTCGAATAAAAATGGCGGGGGCGGGAGGGCCGGAACATTCAAATCAGTAATCTTGCCGTAGATTATTACCGATGCTACCGATGCGCGGGAGACCAGGAGATCGCCATGACCATAAAAGCCGAATTGCCGACTATTGATCCTTTGATGACTCTTTCGACCGCCAATCCGGATTTACGCAAGACGGTGCGGGTCGGCGATGCGGAGATGGCGTATATCGACATCGGTGAAGGTGATCCCATCGTCTTCATGCATGGAAATCCAACGTCCTCATTCCTTTGGCGAAATGTTATCCCGCATGTCGAAGGCTTGGGCCGCATCATCGCGCCCGACTTCATCGGTCATGGTTGGTCGTCGACGTCTCCCCGTGAGGCGTATCATTTCAAAGACAACATTGAATATTTCGATGCCTTTTTCGATGCCCTCAAGCTGACCAAAAATACCATCCTCGTCCTCCATGATTGGGGCGCCGCGGTCGGCTTCACCCGCGCCGCGCGATTTTCCGATCAAATCCAGGGCATCGCCTATATGGAGGCGATGGTCTGGCCGCGCCATTGGTCCGACCTGCCGCCCGAGCGGGTGGAAACGTTCAAGTGGTTTCGTACGCCTGAAGGCGAGAAGGAAGCTTTAGATAAGAATATTTTTGTTGAACAGATGCTATTTGATCGAGGCATCATCCGAGAGCTTTCGGAAACCGAGAAAGATGTTTACCGCCATGCCACGAACAGGCCCGGCGGGACGAAATTGCCAAGCATTATTATGCCCAACGACATTCCGTTTGATGGCGATCCGGCTGAAAACCACGAACTGGTAAAGTTTTATGCCGACTGGTTGGTTGAAACGGAAATGCCAAAGCTGTTCATTAACGCCGATGAAGGCCATGGATTAGCCGGGGCGGCGCGTGACCATGCGCGCACCTTCAAGAACCAGACGGAAGTCATGGTGCACGGCCGCCACTATATGCAAGAAGACGTGCCTGATGATGTCGGTAAGGCGGTTGCTGCGTTTGCCAAAAGCCTCCGCGAATAAAATTCCTAAGCGGTTCGTTTAATTTTGGTTTCAGGGTTCAGGCGGTCTCGGCCTGCGCGCCGTGGGCCGAAATTAATTGCGCCAGCTCCGGCTGGCACGAGCTGCAATTGGTGCCGGCGCCGGTGGCGGCGCCAAGGCCGATAACGGATACCGAGGGGCCGGCGGCGATGGCCGCTTCAATGGTTCCCCGCGCAACGTTCAGGCGCGGGTCGTCAGGCTGCTGGTCGATACCGTCACGGTCACGCCAGAGGCCTTGCAAGTGAGCTTGCGCGCCCAAGGCCTGCACAGCCTGATCGCCGAAACCGAGATCCGAGAAAGGACCACGTCATGACCCTGTACCGCGACCCCGACCACCCCGTCACCCGACGCCTGTCCGAGGACGGATCCACCATCATC
>PVBE010873876.1_pt1 | contig 37867 bp, 32 predicted proteins | sample 1631181 | NCBI WGS metagenome assembly PVBE01 (sample SAMN08397723, study PRJNA350692) | Marine metagenome, whole genome shotgun sequencing project. | isolation source: water | place: Pacific Ocean | collected 2012-04
CTCTCGGGAGCCCAGGCCGTGCTCGTTACCCGCGGCACCCTGGGGCCCTGGGTGCCAGACCTTCTGCTCTTGTTGGTCATTGTGGTTGCTGTGAAGCTCAACCGTCGCGACGTCGTTCCGGCCACCTTCATTCTGGCGTTGTGCCGTACGGCGACCACCGTGGACTCCCCGGCCGCCATCTTGGCCGGCTTTGGGATCCTCTCCGTTCTCGTGGTCCACGCTCGAAGGTACGCCGATGCGAACCGGATCCTGGTGCGCTTCGCCATGGTGGGAGTGTGCGCCCTGCTGTTTGCTTCCTGGATGGCGCTCGTGCGGAGCACGGAGTTGGGTCTCCATGCTCCCACCTCGGGTCTGGGTCAACTGCTTGAACCCCTCCTGCCGGGTGTCCTGGTCACGGCCGTTGCTGGGGCGCTCCTGTTTCAAGGGTTGGTCCTGCTTCCGGGCATGACGCCCCTCCGAGAGAGGTCACGCCTGTGGTGAACCTGCGGCGCTGTGGACCACTCATCGGGGGCATCGGCCTGGCGGCCGCAGTGCTCGTGGCGCGCTTGTACGAAGTACAGGTGCGACAGCATGAGACCTGGGCCCGGGAGGCGGTCAACCTCGCGCGTTCATGGGAGGTCATGCCCTACCAGCGCGGCGCGATCCTCGACCGCGTGGGCCGCCGCCTGGCCCAGGACGAGCGCGTCTATGAACTGGAATTCGTCTGGAGGGAGTTTCGCCGTGGCCATGGGTTGGGACAGGTTGCCCAGCTGCGGTCGGTACTGGGGATGCACTATGTGCCTCTGGATGTGGCGCGTACGGACCTGATTCCATGGGCCCGGGCTTTCTTGGCTCTCTCCCCGGCACAGATTGACGGATTCGGTGAGGGTGGGCCGCTGCGCGTGGGCGATCTGGAGATTCCAGCGATTTCGGTGCAGGGTAGACGCGCGCGTCTGGAGGCCGTGCGCCATGAGCGCCGCGGTACCCGCGCCTCTGAGCTGCACTTCTACACGAAGGCTCTGCTGGGCCTGGGCAGCAGCGCCTCCCGGGACCTGGAGCGTCTACGCAGGGAGTCTTCCGAACAGTCCTATCTGGCGTTGGCCGCGCGCGTGATGGGGACCGATCCTGAGGGCCAGGCCGAGCAGGTTGGCGAGCGTCTGAACTCGGCCCTGGCGGAGATGGATACCCTGGCCCAGCGTGTCAAATGGTCCTTGCTCGTTTCAGAGGCTGGCGATGCTGCGCGCCCTTGGGATACGGGCCCACCGGCGGATCGACTGCTCGCGCTCGTGGAGTTCAAGCGCAGTGAGGTGCAGTTCGCTACGGCCGATGCCCTCTTCAAGCGCGCCGCCGGTTTCGACCCCGCTCGCTTGGATGCCGACAATCTGGCCGGCGTGGACCTGGACTGGCTGCGCCGTGCACTCTATTGGGATGAGTCGCGTCTGGACCAGTGGCGTGTGGATCGCGGCCGTCTCTGGCCCGAGCGGGTGGACGAACATCTGGCGGGCTACACCATCGTGCGCTCCAAGCTGGCTTCGCATCTGGCGTCACCCGGCCAGCGCGTCATGTCCAGCCTGGCCATGGCCTTCAACGCAGATTCCCGGCGCACCCTCGACGGCAGTGCCTGTCCTCGCCCATGGTGGGAAGTGGAGCGCGTCGTTGGGCTCACACACCTGATGGAGCGCAGCGCGGACCCGGATCAATTCGACCCGGAGTGGGGGCAGGGGGTGCTCCCTTGTCAGGATGAGATCCTGCGAACCCTCACGGACGACCAGCGGCTGGAAGCCACGCTTCCGCCTGGAGGTTTGGCCTTGGCAGACCCACCCAAGGTGCGCGCACAGCGCATGCTGGACGTGGCCAGCAGCCCCTCGCCCACGTGGGACCCCGTTGACGAACCGCCTTTCGTGAGTGCCCTTCTGCACTGGGACGGACTCTTGCAGGAGCGCGTAGCTGACGTTCTCGAACGCCTCGATGGCCCCCTGAAGTTGGACGCCGAGTGGGTCGAAGCCGCACTCGAACGCCGTGCCTACTTCGTGCGCGATTGGGGCGCGCGCCCCGTACTCCTCGACTCTCAACCGAACTACGACCTGGTCTACGCGGTCACCCGTGATCCAGGGACCCATGCGGGGTTCAGGGTGCGCGCCACGACGCGGCGTGTGCGCCTGGAGGTGGATGATTCAAGCAACGGCAAGGCTGTGGCCGTGGCTGCACCCCTCCTGGGCCGCGTGCGTTCGCCCTACCTCCTGAACCTGTTGGAGCAGCAGCCGCGGGAGAGTGACCTGCGTGACCTGCGTCGCAAGCGCCAGTTGCAGGACCAGGACCTGTCCGAGATCCAGGATCTCGTGGGCAGTACCCTGCAAGCGGGCGAGGTCATGGGGGGCAGTGGTCTTGAGGGTTACTTCGACCTGGCCCTCAAGGGGCGAAGCGGATTTCACGTGAGCAGTGGTCTGCAGGATAGGGTCGAGGGCACCGTGCAGTCTTCGTTTCAACCCGCCGTGGATGGCGAAGACCTAGGTCTCACCTTGGATCTGGATCTACAGCGGGCTGCCCAGGCCGTTATCGATGCGCCTGAGCCGCCACCCGACGGGGAGCAACGCCCGGACCGCCTGTGGCATGAGCACCCGGTGGGCGCCATCGTGCTTGTGTCCACCCATGGTGACGTGCTTGCTGCTGCCTCGGGCCCCTCCGTCCTGGGCTGCATTCCCGGTCAGAACCAGGATGGCCAGGCGCGCTTTGCCTACGACCGCACCCTCCGCCAGCACACCTTTCAGCCACCGGGTTCGGTGTTCAAGCCTTTCGTGGCGGCCTGGGCCCTCGACAGGGGCTGGATCGATGCCGAGCAGACTCACGTCCAATGTGAGCCGAGACCGGACGAGGTGGGAGGCATGCATCGTGAGGGTGCCAAGGTTCACTGTCACAGCACCTGGGGCCATGGGGACCTGACTCTGAATGAGGCCCTGCTGCACTCCTGCAACGCCTACTTTGCCATGGTGGGCGAGGAGCACTACAGCGCCACGGGTTTCAGGGACATGGCGCGCACCTTTGGCTTCGATCGGCCCACGGGCGTGCGCTCCCTGGATCATGGCGCCCGGCACGTCTGGGGGTTGCGCGAGGATGCTCGCTCCAACGGGTTCTTCAGGGATGATCGTCCTGCCACGAAGCCCACCTTGCAGCGCTTGGGGAATGGACTGACGGCCATCTCGACGACAGTGCTTCAGATCGCCCGCGCCTACGTCGGTTTGGCGACGGGGCGCTTGCCCGAGCTGCGCCTGGTGCAATCGGTGGGGGGTGTACCCATGCCGCGACACGAAGACACCCTGCCACTCTCCACAACCAGCCTGGAGATCGTGCGGCGCTCTCTGCGCCGCGTCACAGTGGATGGGACGGCGAAGGGGACCGGGCTCGATCCGGAGTCCCTGGGGTTCCACTTGGCCTGCAAGACGGGCAGTGCCGACTATCAACCGGGCCAGGTGCCCGATGGTGCAGGCGGTTGGGAGGCTGGCATGCGCAAGCACGGTTGGGTCGCCGGCTGGTTCCCCGCCGAGAAGCCCAAGGCCATCGTCGTCGTCTACGTGCATGACACGTCGACCACCTCCAGTCACGTGGCGACCCACGTCATGCGCCAGTTCCTGTCTTCCAGCGCCGTGCGCCAGTTCGTGGAGCAGGGGCGATGAAGTCGAGAGCTTCTCTGGCTCGGGTGCTCTCCACCCACCATCTACGTCCCAGTGAGTTGGATTGGCACGTCCTCGTCATTGCCATGGTGTTGCTGGCCTCGGGCATGATGTTTGTGCACGGGTTGTCCACCGGGGCAGCGGGTGAGTTTGGTGGGGACGTGTCCTATTTGGCCCACCGTCAGAAGGTCTTCCTCACGGCTCCCGCCGTGGTGTTCGGGCTTCTCCTGCGGCGTGAATGGGTGCGCCGCAACGCGGGTTGGATCTATGGGGCCAGCATTCTCTTGCTTGTGGCCGTCTATCTGGTGGGCGAGGAGCGCAACAACGCCCAGCGGTGGATCCAACTGCCGCGCTTCGATCTGCAGCCCTCTGAATTGGCCAAGGTCGCCATGATCGTGGCCTTGGCCCGGGTCCTCTCCAGGAATCGCATGGCGCTTGCGCGTCAGTGGATTCTGCCCCTGGCCGTGGCGGGGTTGCCCCTTGTACTTGTGGCGGGCCAGCCGGACCTGGGGACTGCGATGACCCTGGTGCCCGTGACCGTGGGGATGTTCTATCTCGCAGGTGCTCGCGGTCCGATCCTCGTAGGGCTCTGCGCCCTGGGCTTGGCCGCAGGTGTCGTGGCTCGAGAAGCCGACCTTGTGCGCGACTACCAGATGGAGCGCGTCGAGACCTGGATAGAGACCTATTCACCCGATGAGCTGATCGCCAGTCGGGATGGCGCCGCCTTCCACCTCTATCACGCTCGGGTGGTGGCGGGCAACGGCGGAATTCTGGGCCGCGGTCTCGGCAACGGTGTGGCCAGCAAGACGGGCCTCTTGCCGGAACGCGATAGCGACTCGATCTTCATGGTCGTGGCCGAGGAGGGTGGCTTCGTGGGTGCCATCGGAATCGTGGTGCTGTACGTCATGATGAGCACGCTCTTGCTCTTGAGTGCCTCGGGCCTGCGCGATCGATTCGCGCGCCTTGTGGTCGGCGGTGTGGGGATCTACTTCGCCGCACACCTGCTCATCAATGTGTCCGTAAACGTCGGGCTCCTGCCCATGACCGGCTTGACCCTGCCCCTGTTCTCAACAGGTGGGTCTTCATTGCTGGCCACCTTCCTGGCCCTGGGCCTCGCCGTGGGGATGGCGGCCCACAAGGAGTCCAGATTGGACGAGGACGCTTTCAGATCCTATTGATGGTCGGCTCGGAATCACGAGGCGCGACAGCTCTGTAGAGCTTCTGGTCGAGGCGCTGGGGTGGGGATGCCCTCGCACCTGGTGTTGGTGCGGCTGGTGGAACGAATGCAGGAGAGCCTGCACCCTCTGGAAGAATCAGGGCTTCAACAGAGCTTGGAGTGACTCCGCGACAATGCGATTGCCCTCCGCGGAGTAGTGGCCTCCCGGCGCCCAGCAGCTTGCGGCCTCGGCTGCTCCGGCCGTGATCAACGCCGCACTACAGTCGACCACTTCGATCCCGGCCTGCTCGCAGGCCTCGGTTGCCTTGGACCAGTAGCCTCGGCCGTCCTTCGCCAGCGCTTGGAGTGCAGCCCGGTCCGGTAGAACCAGGAGGCGCAAGCGAGCGCCATTGCTTGTGGCCTCCTCTTGGAAGGCGCCCATGATGGCCAGCAGGAGCCTGAAGATCTCGCTGCTCTCATCGAGCAACCATGGGGCGACGTCCCGGTCCCGATGCTCATACAAGGTCAGGGCCATTCGCCCGAGGCCCGTCCTGTGCAACCAGTGGGAGCCCGTGGGAGCGTAGGCCACCGATGAGCGCGACACCCATCCATCGTGTCCATCGAGGGCCGCAAGAAAGTCCTCCTGGGAGCCCATGACAGTGTGCATGTGCTTGATGGACCTCACGGGGTTGGGGACCTCGATCAGGCCTCCACGCTCGTCCAACTGGAAGCGTGGCTTGAAGCGGGCCAGCTTGGCCCAGTGCCGCTCGGCGGGTCTCCAGACGGTCAAGAGTCGCAGGGAAGCCGAGGGTAGCCAGCCCACCCAGATCTCATCCGCCTCCAGTGACCTCCCATCGCGACGGTAGCGCAAGAGAGCCTGGTCCAGTCCGTAGGCGCCCATGGCCAGATTGGCGAACTCATGCCGGGGTGAGGCCGCGTCCAGGTTGTACGCCCAGGTCTCCGCATCGGCGACCTCCTCTCCTTGGGTGAAGGAGCAGCCCACGCAGACGATGCGCACGCTGTCCGGCGAGGGCTCCCGGGCCAGGGGCGCGACGCTCAGTCGGCAGCCGGCCCAGTCAAACGCCATGTCGCCGATGGGAACGCCGGGGGTGGGCGCCCATCCGAGCTCCGTGTCGAATGAGAGCGAGGTCTCGTCGGGCTGGCCCGTACGCGCGTGGCGCTCGATCTGGCGCAGGAGGGTCTCCTGTTCGGAGTAGAAGACGGGCGGGTCGAAGGGGGCGATGCGTCGGCCCCGGAAGTAGCCGTCTTCCAGGGTGCTCAGGAGAATCTGGTCCGTGATGAGCCCGCTGCCCAGCAGGAGCCCCAGGGCGACGAGACGTTTTCGCTTCACGCCTGATCCCCATCCGCGCGTACGGTCTCTCCCGCGAACATGCGCCGCCAGGGGAGGTACACCATGGCGCCAACCGCCAATACGGCCAATCCCAGACCGGTCACTTCCCACTCGCTCGTGCGCAGGTTTCCGAGCACCACACCAGCTGCCATGAGTGCGTAGGCCACGGGAAAGAGGGGGTAGAGTGGGCTGCGGAAGGGGCGCGGCAGGTCGGGCCGCAGCCGCCTCAGACGCAGAAGTGCGAGGCCCGTCAGTCCGTGGAAGATCCACTCGGCGAAGACAACGCTGTCTCCCAGGCGCCCGATCACATCCTCGCTCACCCACAGGTAGACGCAGCACAGGCCCGCCTGGATGGCCAGGGCCACGCGCGGGGCACCGCTCGCCTGGTGGACCCTCCCTGCGCCCTGAAAGAACAGACCCATGCGCGCCATGGCCACGTAGATGCCCGGGGTGGTGACCAGCGTGGCCACCAGGAACCCCAGGGCGCTCACTCCCATGGCGGCGGTCAGGAAGGCCTCACCCTTGGCACCCAGGGTGATGCGTGCCAGCTCAGCGGGGGCGTTGTCGCTGGCCGCCACTCCGCCCAGGCCCAGGACGCGCACGTAGGAGGCGTTCAGGGCCAGGTACACCACGCTGACCCCGACCACTCCGATGATGATCGCGCGCGGCAGGTTGCGCGGTGCGTCCTCGACGTGTGGTGCGATGTAGGTGATCAATTGCCAGCCGCCAAAGGTGAACAGCACGGGCAGGGTGGCGCTGATCATGCGCCCGGCCAAGGGTGCCGTGGGAGCGATGGAGGGTAGAGGCTGCTGGGCCGGACCTTCGAACAGGGCCAGGCCAGCCAGGATAAAAACGGCCAGGGCCACGAGCTTGGCCAGCATGCAGAGGTTCTGCAGCAGGACACCGCTGCGGATGCCTCGCCAGGCACAGGCGCTGACTCCCAGGATCAGCGCCCCGGCCAGCCCACGCCGCTCCACAAAGGACGGCGTGTGGTCGGGAGCCAGGAGCCTCCACCACTGCTGGGCGCAGAAGTCCGCCACCCCGGCACAGGCTCCGGTGGAGATCACCAGCAGCACGATCCACGCGAACAGGAAGGCTGCCAAGGGCCCGAAGCCCTTGTGGATGAACACGAACCAGCCCCCGCTCCTGGGCAGGGTGCCCGCCAACTCCGCGAAGGTCATGGCTCCGGCCAGGGCCGCCAGGGCTCCCAGGATCCACATCCCGAAGTAGGGGCCCGGTTCGGGCAGCAACGCTGCGACGCCTGCGGGCTTGAAGAAGATCCCCACTCCAATGATCCCGCCCATGACCAGCAGGGTCGCGTCGAGCAGGGAGAGCTGTTTGGGCACTTGCTTCACGGAACCACCCTAAGCGGCTCCGCCCCCTGCTGACCAAGTTGCTCGGGGGAATCGGTGATCCGGGAAGCACTCGGCCAGATGAGTCGTTGGGGTGATCCCTCCTGCGGGGCTACCCTGTGGCCCAGCGGGCACTCCCTGCGGTGCGCCGGCCTTGATTCCCATGCCCCAACCCGATCAGGACCTCTCCGACCTCCCCAGCGAGCCACCGGTCCGCAGGTACCGGCTCCTGCGCTTGATTCTGGTCGTGGGTCTCCTGGCGTGGCTGGGGCACGGAGCCCTGATCGATGTGCTTGCGGGCCATAGTGCCCGTCGCAGCCTGACCGGGGAGGCCCTCTCTCCGAGTGCTCAGGACCTGCTGGCCCGGTGTCTGGAGGACCTGCCCCCTGGTCCCCTGGTGGATCTCCACGCCCACCTGGCCGGCCGGGGGCCGGATTCGGGCTGCTGGGTCAACCCGCGCCTGCTCTCCCCGCTGCACCCCCTGGATTGGGTCCGGATGCGGTCCTATCTCTCTGCGGCGGGGCTGGACTCGGAGTCGCCGGACGCCGCCTGGATCGAGGGGCTCGCCGGGCTGGCCCGGGCGCGCCAGAGGCCGGCCCTGCACTTCCTGCTGGCCTTCGACCATCGCTACTCCCCCCAGGGGGTGCGGGACCTGGACCACAGCGAGTTCTACGTGCCCAACGACTATGCCCATGCGGCGGCGGAGGCCCACTCCGACGTCTTCCGCTGCGCCATCTCCGTCCACCCCTATCGGCCCGATGCTGTTCAGGAGCTGGAGCGCTGGGCGGCACGGGGCGTGAGGCTGGTGAAGTGGCTGCCCGGGGCCCAGGGCATGGACCCGGCCAGCCCCCTCTGCGACGCCTTCTACAGGGCTCTGGTGGCCCAGGGAATGGTCCTTCTGGTGCACTGTGGCGAGGAACAGGCCGTGGATGCCGAGGCGGATCAGGAGCTGGGCAACCCCCTGCGCCTGCGCAGGCCTCTGGAAGCGGGGGTCCAGATCCTCGTGGCGCACTGCGCCTCCGCGGGGACTTCTCTCGACCTGGACGTGGGTGGACCGAACCCACCCCGGGTGGGGTGTTTCGAGTTGTTCCTGCGGCTGATGGGGGAGAAGGCCTTCGAGGGGCAGCTGTGGGGCGAGATCTCCACCGTGACCCAGGTCAACCGCTACTCCAACGCCCTGGCCGTTCTCCTGGAGCGGGAGGACCTCCACCCGCGGCTCGTGAATGGCAGCGACTGGCCCCTGCCCGCGCTGAACGTCCTGTACCAGACCCGGGCTCTCGCAAGCGCCGGGTTCATCACGGCCGAGGAGCGCGAGGCGCTGAACGAGATCTACCACCACAATCCCCTCACCTTCGACCTGGCCCTCAAGCGGGTCGTGCGCTCACCCGAGACCGGGGCGCGCTTTGCCCCAGAAATTTTCACGCGCCTTGGCCCCTTGCACTGATGGTGTGATTCGGCGGACGGACTATCTGGATGGCAACTACCTATCAAAGTTAAGTCAGGCAATGGCGTCGAGAAGCACGAAGGTTCTACATGGTGCTAAGTGATAACTAAACGGATGTCAATTACCCAGCATGCGTCTTTCCGCATTCGATCGTTGAGTCCGTTCGGGAGCCTCCCTAGACTCGCCCCCATGGACCCCGGCGGGAGCTGGGTTCCACTCATCTCTTTCCATTCATTCATACAACCGCACAGGATTCACCATGAAGCCTTCTGCATTGGGCATGGTCGAGACCAAGGGGCTGGTGGGCGCGATCGAGGCGGCAGACGCCATGGTCAAGGCCGCCCTGGTCGAACTCTCAGGCACCGAGCGCGTGACCGCCGGGTACGTGACATTCTTCGTTTCAGGTGAGGTGGGTGCCGTCAAGGCCGCCACCGATGCCGGCGCCGCCGCCGCCCGTCGGGTTGGCGAGCTGGTCAGCGTGCACGTGATCCCACGACCCCACGATCAGCTCGCCAAGGTCCTTCCGGCCCTTAGTGCCGCTGGCGAGTAGGACCTCGGCGCCCCCCGGCCATGAAGGGTCTCGACCCCGATCTGCGCGCTCTGCAAGAGGTGCGGGACCATGTGGCCCGCGCCAAGGCGGCCGTCAAGGCCGTCGCGCACTACGACCAGGAGCAGACCGACCGCCTCTGCAAGGCCATGGCTGAAGCAGGGGCGCGGGCTGCCTTGGACCTCGCTCGCGTGGCGGTGGACGAGACCGGGATCGGGCGCCTGCACTACAAGGTGCTGAAGAACCTCTTCGGTAGTGAGGGCACCTGGGAGTCGGTGGCTGGCGAGCGCACGGTGGGCTTCATCTCCCGGGATGAGGCCACCGGCCTGCACGAGGTGGCAACCCCCGTGGGCGTCGTGGCAGGGATCATCCCCACCACCAACCCCACCTCCACGGCCCTGTTCAAGTCGATCATCGCCGTCAAGGGCCGCAACGCCATCGTGATCAGTCCCCATCCGCGCTCCCGGCGCTGCATCCTGGAGACGGCGGAGGTCATGCGGCGTGCCATCGAACGGGCGGGGGGGCCGCCGGATCTGGTGCAGTGCCTCGCCAATCCCACCATCGAGTCCACGGGCGCCCTGATGAAGCACCGGAACGTGTCCGTGATCCTGGCCACGGGGGGTGGGGGGCTGGTGCATGCGGCCTACTCCTCGGGCAAGCCCGCCTATGGGGTGGGGCCCGGCAACGTCCCCGCCTACGTGGATCGCTCGGCCGACGTGCGTGCTGTGGCCGAGGCCATCGTCAGCAGCCAGAGCTTCGACAACGCCACCCTGTGCTGTTCTGAACAGGCCCTCGTCCTGGACGAGCCCATTGTGGATGCCGTGCTGGGCGAGCTGCAGGCCCGCGGGGCGCATCTGTGCTCGGACGCCGAGCGCGCCATGCTCGAGACCTACTGTAACCACCGTGGGCACATGAACCCCGACATCGTGGGCCTCGATCCCTGGCGGGTGGCCGAGGGTGCAGGCTTCTCTGTACCGCGCAGCACCACTGTTCTGCTCGCCCATCAGGATGGAGTCGGTCGTGAACACCCGCTCTCCATCGAGATCCTCTGTCCCCTGTTATCGCTACACGTGGTGGACGGCTGGCGCATGGGCTGTGAGGTGGCGACGAGCATCCTGCACAACGGTGGCCTCGGGCACACCTTGGCGGTACACGCTCGCGAAGAGACCGTCCTGGATGCCTTCTTCCTGGAGAAGCCCGCGAGCCGCATCATCGTCAACGGACCCTCCTCCGCAGGGGCCGTGGGGTTCAGCACGCACCTCACCTCGTCGTTCAGTCTGGGCTGCGGTCCCCAGGCCGGAAATATCACCTCGGACAACATCACGGCGCGCCACCTGATCAACATCAAGCGTGCCGCCTACCCCAGGCGTGATTGGCGGGAGGTGGAGCGCAAGGCACACGAGCGCGCCGCGGCCCTGACAGGCGCTGGGATGCCACGGGGCAGCGGGATGCCGGGCGATCCCGCTGTGGGTGGAGCGGGCCACGAATCCCCCGACTTCACGGTGAGTCCCGCACCCCGGTCCCCTGCGCCCGGGTCCGGCAAGCAGGAGCCGCGTCCTTCTGCCTCCCCCGCGATCCCTTCCCCCTCGGCTGTCCAGACGATACCCATCCTGCGACCGGCCAAGGCACCCACCTTCACCCAACCCGCGAGCCGCGCCACGGCCGCTCCCGTTGCGGCAGCCCCGGCACGTAAGCCCGTGGCCGCAGGCCTCGGAGTCGACGTGGGCAGCGCCCTGAGCGTGGGCGAGATCCGCTCCATCTTCGAGCATGCCGGAGAGGGCTGTCCCATGGGGCCCTGTCAGGGCTGCGCTCTCAAGAACGTAGGCACGGGCCGCTGTGAGGCCTGATGCGGGCCTCCCTTTCCTTCACCTTCATTTCTGACCCTCAACTCAAGAACGGAACGTAAACGATGACTGAAACAAGCATTGCCCTCGGGCTGATCGAAACCCGCGGCCTGGTGGGCGCGGTGGAAGCCGCCGACGCCATGGTCAAAGCCGCCAAGGTGACCCTGCTCGGCAAGGAGAAATCTGGCGCAGGCCTCGTGACCGTGATGGTGCGCGGGGAGGTGGGCGCTGTCAAAGCGGCCGTCGATGCGGGCAGCGCGGCAGCCAAGCGAGTGGGAGAGCTCGTCTCCACCCACGTGATTCCGCGCCCCGCGGGTGAGCTGGAAGACTATCTACCTGTCGATACTCAGGCCGAATAGCACTCGGGTCGGGGTTACGCCCCCGCATCCCCACTCTCTTCCATGAGCTCCACCCCAAAAGCCATCGAACTGCGCGGCGCCCTGCACATCGATCAGATGCAGCCCCAGTTCGCCGCCACCTGCGCGGCCAACTCCGACGGCTACTTCCCCGTGGCGGGGGAGAGCGCGTTCTGGTTGGAGGTCTGCCCGGGGATCGTGGTCAACCGACTGCTGGATCGGGCGCTGAAGTCCTGCGACGTGACCCCCGGTGCCCTCATCACCGAGCGACACTACGGGACTCTGGAGGTGCACGGGCCCGACCAGGGGCAGGTGATCCATGCCGGGGAGTTGATGCTGCAAGAGGCTGGGGTGCAGCTCAGCGATGCCCTGGCACCCCAGATCCTGACCGACGAGGTCATCCGCAAGGTGTCGCCGCATCAGGCCATGCTCCTGAATCGCACCCGGGCGGGAATGCTCGTGCTGGGGGATGATGCGCTCTACACCCTGGAGGTGAACCCGGCCGTGTACGTGACCCTGGCGGCCAACGAGGCGGAGAAGGTCTCCCCCGTGCGGCTCGTGGGGCTGGGGGCCGAGGGGGCCGTGGGCCGCTTGCGACTGGCGGGCAGTGACGCCGAGATCGATGAGGCCGTGGCAGCCGTGCGGCGTGTACTGGATGGAATCCAGGGGCGAGATCATGGGGAGGGCCGCTAGTCTTGTTCCTCGGACGCGTCATCGGGCAGGTCTGGGCCACGCGCAAGAGCGTCGACCTGGAGGGCAAGCGCCTCCTGGTGGTCGAGGCCCTGGACGAGCGTCGCAATCCCGGAGCACCGAAGGTGACCCCGGTGGTGGCGGCCGATCCCGTGGGGGCCGCCTTGGGTGAGCATGTCCTGGTCGCCTTTGGCAAGGCTGCACGGGTGGCCTGCGGCGGGGACGGGGACTTCGCCCTTGAGGCCGCCATCGTGGGCATCGTCGACGATTTTGACGTGCCATCGGCACCCGATCACTGGCGCACGGAGTCTCCGGTCGCCCTTGCCGGCAAGGGGGGCAAGGACTGATGCACGTGGGTACCGTTGTCGGCCATGTCTGGGCCACCCAGAAAGACGCCACCCTCGAGGGTCTGCGCTTTCTCGTCATTCAACCCCTGACCGCCGGGGGGGACACGTCGGCGGAGACCTATGTGGCCGCGGACCCCATCGGCGCCGGTATCGGCGAGCGTGTGCTCGTCGTCCATGGCCGTGCGGCAAGGCACGTCATGGGTCGCGGACACGATATCGGCTTCCAGACCGCCGTGGCCGCCATCATCGATCGCATGGAGCTCGCCAATGGGCGCGCCGTCGGGACCACCCAAGAAGAGGACCTGCCTGCCCACTAGGGCACGGAGATACACATGAATCGCAACGACAAGAACCCCCATCTGTGCGAAGAAGCCACGCTACGGGAGGCCATCGCTGTCCTGGAGCTGGGCTCCGTGGCACGGGGCATGGAAGTGGCGGACGCCATCCTCTGGGAGGCGGACATCGACCTGCTCGTGGCCACCCATGTTCAACCCGGCAAGTACGTGCTGCTCTTCAGTGGCACCGTGCAGGACCTGACCAGTGCTCTGGCCCGAGGGGCGGAGCTGGCGGCCTGCGAGTTGGTGGATCAACTCCTGATTCCACAGGTGCACCCGCGCGCACTGGACGCTCTGCGTCGGGAGGACGTCAGTATCAATGGCAACCTCGACGCAGTAGGCGTAGTGGAGACGCGGACCGTGGCATCCTGCATCCAGGCGGCCGATCAGGCTCTGAAGTGCGCCACCGTCGATCTCCTGGAGTTGCGCATAGCCAATGGTCTCGGTGGCAAGAGCTACGTGTCCATGACGGGTGAGGTGAGCGATGTGCGCGCATCTGTAGCCGCGGCAGCCGGTGGCGCCCAGGAGGCGGGCCAACTCGTACGGCAGGTGGTGATCCCCAAACCCCACGCGGAGCTGGTGCGCTTCCTCTAGGTCATGGCACGCCGTTTCGTCACCTCTGAAGACATCCGTCGCGCGAGCGGTGGGGAGTTGGTGCTCGACTCCGACACCATCGTGACGCCCCAGGCCCTGGAGGTGGCCCAGCGTGCGGGCGTGAACCTGCGTCGCTCGGATGGTCAGAGCTACAGTGAGCCCGAGCCCGACCGAGGGCCCGATGCCCAGCGTGCCGCCGACAGCCTGCCTCACATTCCGGAGCCTGCGGGTCCCGAGACGGGTGTGGTTGTAACGGCCGTGGGCAAGAACCGCCCCGGAATCCTGGCCGAGATCACAACCGCGCTGGGAGACGCTGGCGCGGACGTTCGCGATATCTCACAGCGGACGGTGGAGGGGTACTTTCACATGGCCCTGACCGTGGATCTTCCCGATGCCGCGGGTGGCTTCGGCTTGTTCAAGGAGCGCATGGACGCCCTCGGCGGAAGTGATGACTTCGTCGTGCGCGTCATGCACGAGCGTGTCTTCCGCTTCATGCACCGCATCTAGACCCGAGTTCTCCCGTGGCATTCACCGACCAGGAAATCCTCGAGACCGTGCGCATGGTCGAGCTTGAGACGCTCGACATCCGCACAACCACCCTGGGGATCAACCTGCTCGACTGCGCCGACCCGGATCTGGAGAGCACCTGCGAGAAGGTCTACACCAAGATCCTGCACCACGCTCGCAATCTGGTGGCCACCGCCGACGCCATCGCCTCCGACTACGGTGTGCCCATCGTCAACAAGCGCATCGCTGTGACACCCATCTCCCTGGTGGCCGCCGCCTCGGGGGCCGAAGACCTGACGCCCCTCGCCCGCGCTCTGGACGCAGCGGCCAAAGAAGTGGGTGTGGACTTCATAGGTGGATTCAGCTCCTACGTGCACAAGGGCTTCACGAACGCCGACAGGGCCCTGTTCGACTCGATCCCCACGGCTCTCGCTGAGACGGAGCACGTGTGCGCCTCCGTGAGCCTGGCCTCGACCCGGGCGGGCATCAATATGGATGCCGTGGTGCGCTTCAGCGAGGTGGTGCTCGAGACGGCTGAGCGTACGGCGGACAGCGGGGGGCTGGGCTGTGCCAAGCTGGTCTGCTTCGCCAATCCGGTGGAGGACAATCCCTTTGTGGCCGGTGCTCACATCGGTGTGGGAGAGGCCGAGACGGTGCTCAGTGTTGGAGTCTCCGGGCCCGGCGTCGTGCGCTCCGCCCTGGACCGCTTGGGCAGTGATGCGGATCTGTTGGCCGTGGCCGAGACGGTCAAGCGCACGGCCTTCAAGGTGACCCGCATGGGGGAGCTCGTCGGGCGCGAGGCGGCTCGACGACTGGGCACTTCCTTTGGCATCGTCGACGTGTCCCTCGCACCCACTCCGGCGATCGGAGACTCGGTTTCAGACATCCTGGAGTTGATCGGTGTGGATCGTACCGGGGCCCCGGGTACCACGGCGGCCCTCGCGCTCCTGACCGATGCGGTCAAGAAGGGTGGCGCCATGGCCTCCTCAAGTGTGGGGGGATTGTCCGGCGCGTTCATTCCCGTGTCGGAGGACGAGGGCATGATTGCGGCGGTGGAGGCGGGAGCACTCTCCTTGGCCAAACTGGAAGCGATGACGACTGTCTGCTCAGTGGGCTTGGACATGGTGGCGGTGCCCGGGGATACCTCGGTGGCCACCTTGACGGGGATCGTGGCGGATGAGATGGCCATCGGCATGGTGAACAACAAGACCACGGCCGTACGTATCATTCCCGTGCCCGGAAAGGGCCCCGGGGAGAAGGTGGAGTGGGGAGGACTTCTGGGCACGGCGATCGTGCAGGACCCCGGCCAGTTCTCCTGCGCTGTCCTGCATGGCCGCGGAGGTCGAATTCCCGCGCCCATTCAGTCGTACCGCAACTGAGGTCCTACTGCGGCCGTGATTCCGCCGGGGCACCGGGTCGCGGAGCGTAAAGAACCGTGCCCGATCTGCGGTGCCCCTTCGGGAAGGGCCGGGGCAAAACCAGCATCCTCGCCGGTTGATTCTCCCGAGCAGGTCCCTGGGACCCTTCCACGTCTCTTTTTGCTATCTGGGAGCGCTCGGCATTTGCCGCAGATTGGGTCAGCGGCCTATCGGTTTCCTCAGAGATGTCCATTTTGAATGTGAGGGAGCATGTTTAATACAGCATAATATACCGAAGCCTATTTCCTGGTTCGCACCAAACAGGAAGGGTTGCTCCCAGGACCCAACCACGAAACCCTCTGTTTCCCCACACCATGCTTACATCGCAATCGCTCCCGGTCGGAGTCATCACGCTTCTCGCTGCGTTCGCCACCACCGCCCCGATCAATGCTCAGGACCCCACCTTCACTGCGGGGCCAGATGTCGTCAGCTTGGAGGATGTAGGTAATTTTACGGCCACAGCCTGGGCTCAGGACGTAGATCTGCAAGGTGGGACCAACGCCTTCTTCGATGTGATCGTGGATGACCCCAGCCTCTTTGGCTTGTCGCCAGCGCTCGATGTGAACAGCGGTACCCTGACCTTCACCAGCGCCGCCGATGCGAATGGCGTCGTCAACATGACCGTGCAGCTGGTGACCGACCAGGGCCAGTCTGCGGTGTCTTCGGTGTCCGTCACCCTACTCGCCGTCAATGATGAGCCCAGCTTCAACGCTGGCGTGCCGATCAATGCCAGCGAGGATTCGGGAACGAGTATCGTGGCCGGTTGGGCCACGGCCCTATCCGCCGGGCCATCCGATGAGGCAGGCCAGGCCATGAGCTTCACCGTGGGCACCGACAACCCGGGACTCTTCAGTGTGCCCCCGAGTGTTGATCCGGTCTCAGGCGACCTCTCCTTCACCGTCGCACCCGACCAGCACGGTACCGCCAACCTCATTGTGGTACTTACCGACAACGGTGGCGTGGCCAACGGTGGCGATGACACAAGCCAGCCTGAATCAGGCGTTACCACGTTGCTGCCCATCAACGACGGCCCCCTCGCAGGGCTCGCCGAAGGCTGGGTCATCGACGGCTTGGGCGTGTATCACCTCTACGGCAACGGTGTGGACGACGTGGATACCCGTGAGGGTGATGGCGCTTCTGGCATGACCATGATCATGGAGGCGTCGCTGGCCTGCAACGAGGGGACCATGACCCTTCCCGATTCAGCTGGCGTCGTGAACTTCCTCGTCGGCGATGGCGTGAATGACGCCTTCATCACCATGGAGGGCACGGTGTCCGGCATCAGCACGGCGCTGGGTCACCTGGTCTACAACGAGGATCCCGGCTTCGGCGGAGGAGTCGTCGTGTCTCTGACCGTGGACGATCGGGGCAACTATGGCTCCGGTGGGCCCATCGGGGCGGGGGATACCTCCTCCCTGAGCGTGGGAACTGCACTGGGTGCGGCTACTGCCTTCGACATCTTCGGCATCAAGCAAGCCAAGGTCGATTACAGCCAGGTTGATGGGTGTGTCGCGGGTGGCGGTCCCGTGCGCCTCAATCATTTCTCCATGGCCACCAACCCCGATCTGGTCAGCACGGACGATGTGCTGGTTTCGGGCGGTGTCCTGCGCGCGTACAACGGCATTGTCGGCCACGGCAACGCGGTGTACTGCACGACTCACATAGTAGCCGACTCGGTGACCTTCCTCGATTCTTCACAGGCTCCGCGCCAGGGTTGCCCGATCGATTTCTACGAGGCCAAACGTGACCTGCAGAATCGGTCCAGTGGGTGGGGCTTGCTGCCTCCGACGGGAAGCACGACGATGCTGAACGGCGTGCTCACCTTGGTGGGCAACGACCCGTCACTCAACGTGTTTACGGTGTCCCACACGGATTTCCAATCGGCGCGTCTGTTGGACGTGACCACGCCCCCGGGAGCTTACGCCCTGATCAACGTGGATGGCGGCTCCCTGACCCATGGCATCTGGGGTGTGAGGATTACCGGGGCGACCCGCAGGGGGGTACTCGTGAACGCCCATCAGGCTGGCTACATCCACCTCAACAACGTGAACTTCGACGCGAGTCTTCTGGCCCCCGATGCAGTATTGAAAATGGGGGGGCTCTACATAGCCGGCAACTCGGTGGCCAAGAATATCCAAACCTGGAATGTGAGTACCCTGGGCGAGAATCTGGCAGGTGCGCCATTCGACAACCCACCTGAGGCGGGTTGGGATGGGGATGGGACCGAGCTGGATGACTACGACTACACCCTGAGCTGGACACCCAACTCCTCAACAGAGCAGATCGACGTGACCCGTCCTACTCCAGAAACCCTTGATGTTTCCGTGGATGGCTTCGTTGTGAGCACCCAACGCTACAACTGCTTGTCACGCCTGGTCTTCGTGGGGCGAAGCGATTTCTCTGCACTGAATATCGATGCCTCCGTGACTCTGCCCGTGGAGCTCTCAGGACTGGCGCCGGTGGGCTACGACGACAGGGTCGAGATGGCCTCAGGCGCCAAGGACCTCGTTGTGGATGTCTTGGCCAACGACCTCGTGGGCCCGGCTGCCCTGGATCCGTCTTCCGTAGCGGTGATCAGCGGGCCCCGTCTGGGCACCGTGAGCGTGGACCCGGCGACGGGCTGGGTTACCTATAAGCGCTCTTCAAAGTTGCGCAATCCGGCTTCCGACTCCGTGGTATTGGACAGCTTCACCTACACGGTGAGTGACGTGTCAGGTAACCAAGGCACCCCCACGCGGGTGCTGGTGACCTGCAGCGGCAGCTTGGACCGGCGGTAGGCAATCCTTCAAAGGCTCCGGGGACAAGCGGGGGGGGGAATCCCTTTCCGGTTTCAGGTTCTCTGTGGCGCGTATCGATGTGCGGGAGCCAGAGCTTCGAAGTCCCATGGGGAAAGGGAGTTGCCCCCCAGGGGGGGGGCAACTTACGCCTCCTGCTGACCGTTTTTGAGACTCGTGAGGCATGGTGCGTATGCCCCGGTGAGGAGGGCTGCGCACCCCACATGTCCAGGGGGCGGGGTATGATGAATACAAGTGGCCAGGGGCGCATTTTCCGCTTTCGGATCGTCCGATGAGCCTACCTGCCGCACTCCATGAGAATCTCACCATGAATCACCCTCATTCATCAATCAGTCCCTCGCGAAGGACCCTTCTGGGCATTCTCGCAGGGGGGGCAGGTCTGACTGCGAGCGCCACGGCCAAGCGCGCCCTGAGTGTTCCGGGCCTGGGTAACGGATCAGGTGCCAAGGGCGCACCCGCCACCTGGGTCTTGGATGCCGTCGAGACAGCCAACAGCTTTGGCGATGGAGCCACCATCCCATTCTTCGAGTATCGGGCCGTGGGTGGTGGACAGACCCGTGGCTCTCTGCCCTATGCGGAGGCCACGGAAGGAGTGAGCATGACCATCACGGTTACCAACTCCTTGGCGGTTCCCATCCGCCCGGCCGTGATCGGAGTAGCCCGTGGTCCTTGGATTCGTCCTGGACAGACGGATTCCTTCGCGTTCACCATGCCCCCGGCTGGAACGTGGCTGCTTTCCACGGCGCAGGGGCCACTGGGGAGCGGAATCGGATCCCGCCAGGCGATCGCGGCCGGTCGACCTACCACAGGCCTCGGGGGGACGCTCGTCTCGCGGCCCGCGAGTGGCAACCAGGTGCTCTACGACGGCGGTCCCGGCTTCGACCGCGAGTACGTCTTGCTCATGGACGATGCGGATGATCGTTGGAATGCCATCCAGAACGACCCGCGCGCGAGTTTCTCTAATCCTTATGAGCCCAACTACTTCCGAACCAACGGCTTGGCCTTCCCCGATACCTTTGCCGATGTGGACACGGTCATCTCCGCCATGGTGGGTGAGCGAGTCTTGATCCGCCTGGGAAACCTCGGTCGCGTACATCAGGCCGTACACATGCATGGTTATCACAGTGACGTGGCAGCACGGAACAACGTTCCCGAAGTCCACCTTGGGCCCAAGGACACCTTTCCCGTCCCCTTCGGGACCACGATCGACATCATCACCACTGTGAACCAGCAGGGAATGTTCCCCTTCCACCCTCATGACGTTACGGCTGTCACGGCCAACGGCTTTTACCCTTTCGGTCAGCTGCTGCTGATCGTTGTCAACTAGGAGGCGTATCCCATGGCTGGTCTAGGCGGAAATGTGAGCTCAAATCTCTACCTGCGGGCTCAAATGGTTGGGAGTCAGATGATTGCCGGGCAGGCGATTACACCTTGGTTCTTCACCGACACCTCGACGGGAACGGGGTACGGATTCGGCGGTGACCGGTCCATCCCGAGCTCGGTCCTTGAGTTCATTGAGGGAAAACCGAGCACCCTGACTTTCGACAACTTCAGCATGCAGGATCACACGATCCACCTACATGGTCTCGACACGGACATGGGCAACGATGGTGTGCCCCTGACCTCATTTGCCGTGGGTGCCATGCAGAGCTTCACCTATCAGTTCATCGCGCCCCCCGCAGGCACGTATATGTATCACTGCCACGTGGATGCCGTGCTGCACATCGTCCGTGGCATGCATGGCACCGTTATCGTGCGCCCGCCCGATGCGTCGACAAATACGGCCTGGACCGGTGGCCCGACCTTCGATGAGGAGGTGCTTTGGCACCTGTCCACCTTCCAACTCGACTGGGCCAACCTGAACAGCCCCGGCGCGACGACCGTGCGCATGAAGCCCGACGCGTTCCTACTAAACGGCTTGGAAACCCCAGAGGCCCGCAAGGATATGTGCAGCAGGATCGTGTTTGGCGCTGGCCAGACGGCCTATCTACGCCTGAACAACACCTCTTTCCAGTGGGCACGTATTCGCCTCGGTGGGCACCCCTTCCAGGTAGTGGCTTCCGATGGATATCCCATGGCTCAGCCCTACACCACCAACGAGATTGAGTTGGGGCCGGGTGAGCGCTACGACCTCCTGCTGCAGGGGTTCCCGGTGGGGGACTTCCCAGGGCGCGTGGACTACCTCGACAATGGCGGCGCCGTGATCGGCACGGTCAAGACCCGCATCATCGTGTCCTGACCCCGCGGCGCTTGTTGAAGGTCGATTGCCCACGAAGCTAGACGAGGTGTCGGCCCGGTGGAGGGTTCTCGTCGACAGCGGCAGAGACGAATTGGAAGACACGATCGGGCCATGATGGCCAAGGGCGGTGGCCTCGATACGCCAACGCTTGCTGGCCCTGGCCTGGGGGGGGACTGCGCGGCCATTGGGGCACGATCTCCTGGCATAACACGGCAGCCACCACAGCAGCCCTGGGCCTTGTGATCCGGGCCGACTTCCCTGGATATCCTCCCCAACCACGCGGGTGACAAGTCCAGTTTGGCCACCTTATCCGGCCGCAGCGGCACCATCTTTCCTGCGCCTCGGCCGGTACGCACTTCGACCACTTGGCCAACCGACGATCCCCGGGATACAGAACATACCTCGCTCTCTCTCTCGGCTCCCTGCTGCACGCCCCATGCAAACGGTACATCGACAGGGAATCATGCGGCGTGCCAGCCGTCGGTAGCGGTACCCAACCACAAGAGAAGGACAAGGATATGAAGAAGAGGCACCCTTTCGCGCTGGCCCTCATTGTCTGCAGTTCGTTGATGTGCTGTGAAGCGCTTGCCCAAGAAGGTCAACACATGCTGCAAACAGCAGGCTACAAACCTGCCGACTACAAGGAATCAGACTATGGGCTGGGGGACCACCATGTGGATAACCTGCCGCCCTTCCCCAATCTGCGAGCAGGTGAGAGGAGCCCTTTTGACCTCTGGAAATATGGAGGCAGGGGCAAGACCTCCTTTATGGACCGCTATCTGCCCATGAGTTGGTCTGAATGGGTGGCTCATCACGAAAGACAGAAGCCTCTATTGATGATGGCTGTCAGGGTATACATGAACAGCCGCTACGACTTTTCGGGCGAGGCCCTGGAGGGTGCATTCATGTCGGGTGACAGAAAGCCGATCATGAAAGGGCCAATCTCAAAGCTGGCTGCTGGTGTTGGTTCCTATGAGAGCTTGGCTGAGCTCTCCCCCGAGGAACTCAAAGAAAGGGGCTTGTTCCCGTACGTACCGCTGGCTCACCCCCTGCACTCCACTGCACACATGGTCTTCCCGGAGCAGTGGCTGAAGGTCCATCCAGAGCACCGGAGAATCGATGTCGATCATGACATTCCCGACAGCTACCTGCCGGAATTTCCGCCCCCGATGTTTCTGACCACTCACAAGGAATACGGTGATGTGACGAATGGACGGGAAGTGACCATCGGCAATTACTTCGAGATGTTCGATGGTCTGCTCACGCCTGAACAGCTGGAGGGATTGAAGGAGCTGGTAAGGCCGACATCCTCCACCTTCTTCAATCACACCACTCATCGTGTGACCCTCGAACCGAGCGCCGGCGTATCCTGCTTCTCATGTCACGTCAACGGCCACACGAACGGGGCCTTCGAAGTTGCGCCCGACACCCGGCCACAGCTTGCCAGGTTGCGGGTGGGCACTCCCTCGATGCGTGGGAACTACAACCTGATGCAGCTGGCATCAAAGCGGTCCATCAGGAGCATGGACCATTTCGCCGAGGTCGAAGAGTATTTTGAGTCAGACCCGGGGATCCAGCAGGCCATAGGGCCGAGGTCGCAACAACGGCAGGTAACCAACAGGATGGGGGACTTCAATGCCATCCTGGACGTCCCCCCTGCCCCGAAGCTGGGACCTCTCTACAAGCTGATTCCGAGCCTTGCCACCGAGCAGGAGCTGCAGGGAGAGCAGCTCTTCCACGGAAAAGGCCAGTGTGCAACCTGCCATTACGGACCGGCCTTTGTCGACGACTATATGCACGATCTCAAGGTGGAGAGGTTCTACAAAGGAAGGCCCCAGGGCCCGATCAAGACCTTCCCACTGCGGGGGATCAAGGACTCCCCGCCATACCTACATGATGGAAGATGTATGACGCTCCACGATGCCGTCGAGTTCTTCAATCTCGTGCTGGAGCTGAAGCTGACCAAGGACGAGAAGGAGGCCCTCGTCGCCTACCTGCTCTGCCTCTAGCAGATCGCCAGGCCATCGCGGTCCTTCGAATCTCCCGACACGGCCACCCGGGCCCCCTCCCCCTGCTCAGTGCCCCTTTGTATTCCGTGCGGCTTTCCGCCTGAAGACAAGGGTCACCACGGGGCCTGCCTCTCACTCAGGAGGGCGGGCCTTCTGCTTCCTCGGCCCAGATCCGTCGGGCGTTGTCGAGGTCCTGCCTGCGCCCACCGAGGTCGGATCCTCGACGGGTCACCATGAACTTTGCCGCGCTTCGTACTCCGGGCCAGGTCTCGATACCCTCGGCTATGAGGTGCCGCACCTGCTCGCGTAGGACGCACATGTACTCGCGCTCGGCTGCCAGAGCCTCAAGGATGGCATCGTGACCATTCAGGATGGTTTGGTGGGCTGGGACGATGCGTTCAATGCGTTCCTCCAGGGTCCAGGTGGTGAGGGTCTCGATGGCCTGTTCGAAATCGCGCGCCTGCCAGCGGCAGTAGGGCATGCCGGGAGTGACAAGGTAGTCCGCACTAAGGAGTGTCTTGAGTGCGGGGATCCAGACGATGGACGTGCAGTTGGAGTGGCCGGGTAGGAACCGCTGCTCGATCTCGAGGTTTCCCACCTTCAGTCGCAGGACATCCTTGAACGTCAGGTCTGGTTCCGGGTAGCGAAACCCAACCACAGGATCGTCGAGCTTCTCATCAAACTTGGCCTTCGCGGCAAGGATGCGCTCGCGGGGCGTAGCCTCCTTCTCCGCAGCCACCTGCGGGAAGGTAACGGCGGCGCCTGGAAACTCCATCCAGCCGCGCATGTGGTCGTGGTGGGCATGGGTCAGCAGGACGTGAGAGAATCGGCGTTCACTGCTTGCTCCGCAGCCCTTCTCCAGGTGCTGCCGCAATGCATGCACCTCGCTGGTGGCGAGGCCCGGGTCCACCACCAAGGCCTGATCACCGTCGAACAGACCTATGGAGTTGTAGGCCCAGGTCGCGGAGCGCAGCACAACGAGAGGATCGTCGGTGCTGCCGTCCAGGAGGAAGTGCGAGTCGGTCTTCATGAATCGGAATGCACGGCCTCAGTGGACGGAAGGGTCTCGTCCTGCTCCTCGGGCCAGACCCAAGTAGCGCGCACCGCATCCACGACCAGGGACTTGATGCGCGTTGGGTCGATTGAGCTGGGAATCAGCCAGGGGGCGGCGTGCTCCACGTAGTCCGGCAGACCCTCCATTCCAAACCACAACTCAGGCGAGGCCCCCTCGACACTCTGGGAGCGCCAGGCAATCTCACCCGCGTTGTTCGTGCCCTCCGCTTCATTGAGCTCTCGTGCCAGTGCCTCCAGGTCCGGCCTCGGCTGAGATGTCTCCGTCACAAGATCGAAGAACGAGCGGGTTCCGATAAGGAAGCGGCAGGTGGTTCCCGATTCCAACGGACCGAGTACCAGTTGACGGTCGGCCAGGTGGGCGCCCCAGAGAGCGTGACGCCCCGGGTCGAAGTAGCGGGCGGCTTCTTCCCTAGAGGACTTCGCACCCATCGGAGCTGTGTGCACGACATAGTCCAGGTGCACCAGGTCATCCAGCGCCGCCTGTCGGAGATCAGCCTGATCGGCGCGAAGGGCTTCCAGCGGGCCGCGCACAAGGGACTCGTACGGGGTCAGATCGCCCCCCAGAATTCCAGGCAGGGCTGCGAGAGCGTGCTCGGTTGCCAGCTGGTGTCGCTCACGATCATCGAGACCTTCCAACTCCGAGCCGTGGGGCGAGCGGGCCGGGTCACCAAAGGCCGTCAGGATCGAGTCCAGTACGAACGCGTCTTCACTCGGACAGCGGAACAGGTCTCCGGCAGCGGCTGCATCGAGAAGCCGCGGCGCGTTGGCCAGAGCCGAGTCGGGCTGCAGGATGGCGAACATGGACAGCACTCCATCGGTGTCGAAGTGATTGTTGACAAGTGCCGTGCAACCCTCAGTCAGACGGTTGCGCTCTTCGACGGGAAGCTCCGCAAAGGCCAGGGCGATTCCGGTGGACAGATCCCGCTTGAGTGCGGTGGGTGTCATGTTTCCAGGCCAGTGGGAGAGGTTCAAGCCCGGGGCGTCGAAGGCCCCGTCCACGGAGAGGACGGGCTCCGAGGGCGCCTCGGCGAGGATGCGAACGGGCAGGCTCACGGGGACTCAGTTCGGCTGGGGAGCGCCGTCACCATCGCCGTCTCCTTCACCTTTCTCCCTCTCCAGCTTGCGCTTGAGCTTTCGCATGTTGTCCGCGCTGTCGCGCTTGGCAATCTCTACCAGGCCCTGCGCTCCCTCGTCCAGATCCCCTGACTCCAGCTGCGCCACCGCCATCGCGTTCGACTTCTCGTACAGCTCCATGGCCGTCTCGTAGTCGCGCTCCAGGTAGTAGTGCAACACCACGGCCTGGTCGTTGTACAGGTGGGGGCTATCGGGGGACAGCTCTTGGGCGCGGCCATAGGCCACCAGCGCACGTTCGAACAACTTCTGGGCTTCAGAGGCATCGCCCTTCTTGTCACGTGCACGCAGATAGGCGCCGCCATCCCGGCAGAAGAGGCCCAAGTCGTTCCAGTACTTGGTCTTCGTCGCGTCGACGGCGCACAACACCTCACCCAGGAAGGCTGCATCCAGGTTGAGGGCCGGCTTCATACCCAGCGGCGGCTGACCCTGCTCGGCGCACTTGCCCTGGGTGTAGACGATCACACTGCGATAGAGATCGGGGTTGGAGTTCACCATGCCCACAAGGTCACCGGGATTGCGGGTCCAGTGTTCCCGCCATGCCTTGGAGGCTCCCTCGTAGTCTGCGCGGTGGTAGCGCGTCATACCGATGTAGAAGTAGCTGTTCATGTAGGCCGGCCACTTCTTCACCGCGCTGGTGAAGTTGACTTCAGCCTCCTCGTGGGAGTCTGAGTTGAGCTGGGCATAACCCAACCACCACACGAGGGTGGCATCGGAGCTGGTCTTCTCACCCCAGCGCTTCGTGAAGCGGGTAGAACCCTCGCTGAGAACTCGGGTGAAGACCTCCGGACCCAGGGAGCCCCAGTAGGTACCGAAATCGAACGTGTTCGGGTTCCAGCTGAGGGTCTGTGCGTAGGCCTCCTCGGCGCCGGGGCCGTCCTCGGCATACTGCAGCGCGAGGCCCAGGTTCTTGTACATGTCCCCAAGCCGCCCCGCCTCTTCCGGCTTGGGCTTGATGCCATCAATGGCGGAACGGAAGGCCGCGATGGAGCTGGTCAGGGCTGCGCCTGCCTGAGCGGCGGTCTTCTCATTGGCTGAGAGGACCTGATAGTGCGAGAAGAGGATCCGTCCCTGCAGGTAGAGGGGTTCAGGGCCGGGGGCGTGCTTGACCGCCTGCGCCGCGGCCTCTGCCGCAGAGGTGGGATCCTGGTTCAGCCAGGCCGCCTCCGCCAGAGGCATCCAGGCGTCGTAGTACTTGCCCGGATCCTCGGCCAAGGCCTTGGTCAGGAATGTCTGGGCATCCTGTAGGGCGAATCCTGTCGTGTTGTTCGGCACGTTTTCGGCGATGTACTTCTTGGCCTTCAGGAATGAGCCCATCCCATACAGGTAGTCCAGGTCGGGTCCCTCGTTGTTCTCTCTCAGGGTATCGGTCTGGTTGAAGGCGTCGTTGATGCGGCCCTGGGCAAACCAGACGCGCAGGACCCACATGCGTGTGGAGAGCGCTCCCTTGCTCTCGGCGTCGGCCTGCTCAAAGAGCTCAAGGGCACCATCGAGCTTGCCCGCGTCCAGCAGCTCGCGCCCGCGTGTGATGAGATCATCGGCGTGGCGTCCTTCCTGGAGAAGCTCCAGGGCGGTTGCCCGAGGAAGTGCCGGCGGCGCGGACAAGAGGGCAGGCACGAGAATAGTGGCAAGAATCATGACGGGTGGGTTCAGGGGGTGGGTTGATCGATCCAGACCATGCGTCCGGCGATGGTCGCGGCCACGTTGACATCCTCGCCGGCCAGCATGCGGTCGCAATCGGCCAGCAGGGGTCGCAGGCCCTGGCGGGTCGCGGGCCCGATGTCGAGGCTCTTCTGCAGCCATTCCTTTGCCGCACCGGCGTTGCCGCGCAGTGTCAACTCCAGGATGGCCATGTTCTGATGGGCGTCGCCCCAAGCCTCTTCGAGATTGGCCTGGGCGCGAGGCTCGAGCTCATTCTTGGGGACCTGCACTGCCCCGTGCTTGATGGCCGACAGCAAGAGCCTCTCAGCTTCTTCGGGATCCGTTCGTAGGTAGTAGGTCATGACCAGACCCGTGTCATTGACCACGCGGACATCTTCGGGCAGAAGGCGCGCCGCCTCCTTGTAGGCGGCCCAGCTACGACCCATCACCTCGAGCGCTTTGGCCTTCAGGGCAGGATCCTCTTCCTCAGCCCCCTGGGCGGCACGCATCAGGAGCACGGCGGCGTCTCGGTTCACGAACCCCGCATCATTGGCCATGTTTCCGTCCTCGGGCCGGTAGGCGTGCAGGTAGTCGGCGATCTCCGCCGCGGCAACCATGTTGTCCAGGGCACTCAGGCTGTTGGGGCTGCGGGTCAGACCTGCCACCACAAACCCCAGTCCGCTGATGCCATCGGGCAGTCGCTGGCCCAGACTCCATGCCAACCCGCCTTCGAAGAGGGCTTCCATGGAGAGGAAGGCATCCCGGGCGGGGAGCAGTTCGCCTGCGTTGTAGTGACACCAACCCCGGGCGTTGCGGGCAATGGCCTCGAAGCCCAGGCAGTCCGAGTGCAAGGACTCGTCCAGCTGGCGTGCCTTTTGCAGTTGGGCTTCCGCTTCCTCAAAGGCACCCACATCGGGCGCTCCAGCCTCGAAGGCCTCCAGGGCGGCGTAGAAAGAGATTACACCCAAATTGCGCAGCACCCGTCCGTCTGGCCGTGCCGCGGCGAAGGTGCGGTAGTACTCCAGGAGCTGGGGGTAGCCCTGCTCGCCCACGGCCAACTGTTGCAGCCTGTCGTGTATGGACTGGTCGGTGGGGGCTACCTCAAGAGCTTGTTGGAGTTGCTTCAACGCCGAGACGTTGTCGCCCGCCCATTGATAGAGGTTGGCCAACTGCAACCGGGGCCAGCTGTCCTCGGGAGTGCGCCCGAGCAGTCGTGCGAACTGATCCTCCGCTTCGATGAAGTACTCACGCGCCTCCTGCTGTTGACTCACCCTTGAGATGTAGACGTCAAAGGCTGCCTCTGCCCAGGTGCGCGAAGGATGGGGAGTGATGTTGGGCGCAGGATCCGCAGCTTCGAGCAGCTCCGCACCCCGGCGCGCCAGAGCCAGGGCACGGTCGGGATCTGGGATACGCCGGGCCGCACGACTGGCTTTGAAGTAGGTCTCGATGCCGAACCGATCAAATCCGGGAGTGGCTCCCTCGACCGCGCCTGCGCGCAAGGCAGCCACCAGGTGTTCGGTCGCATCTTCATAGAAGAACTGGGGTGTGGAGCTCGCTGGTGCCGACTCCAGGGCGGCCGATCCGCGCAGGAGCAGGACCTCCGCCGTGCGACCTCCCACCTCCAAGGCCTCATCCAGTGGAACCAGGGCATCCAGGGGTCGCCCCGCAGCCATGTGTCCACGGGCTTCATCCATCAACTCCAGGGCCCGCGCCCGGCCCAGGCATTCCCGGGCGAGCTCAAGGTCACCTGCGTCCATGGCCGCGCGTGCTTCGGCCAGGGCCCGCTCGTAAGGGCTGAGGTCGGCCACCTGGATGGGGGCCACCGGGAGCGTGACCTCTCGCGCGGAATCCGGGCCATGGCAGGCCAGGCCTGTGAGGATGGCCACGAGAGGCAGAGAACGGACGATCATGGGAGGAAGGGGCCGGAAACGAGGGGTGGGGGCGACCATTCTAGGGGGCCGGGGCCCAAGGCACCATGCGCAGGGGCCATGCTCCGGGGCGTGGGGCTCAACCTGCAGCCTGGGCCCGGAAGTAGGGATATCCCCGTTCGGGGTCACCGCTTTTCCGTTCTGGGGCCGGGGGCCGTATAAAGTAAGCCGGTAGGGTGGAAGAGGGCGCCGTCTCGGGCGTCTGCAAGGGGGGCCTGCCCGCCCTGTCACCCGCTCTCAGACCCAATGATCAAACCTATCCCCGTTATGGACCCGGCTCGCGTGCGTTGGGGCTTCCGTGCATTGGCCCTGGGCCTATTGGCGGCCTTACCTGCCTGCGACAACCCAGCTTGCCTCTATGCCCCCAACGGCTGCCAGGATGGGGGTGGTGGGAGTGGTTCCGGCGGTGGCGTCGGCTCCCAGCCCGCCTCCCTCCCAGAGGACGGGGTCTGGATCCTGCCGTCTGCCCCGACTCTCGATCAGGTCCAGCCTGTGGGTTCCAACGTGAACCCCGGCGCACCGGTGGTCCTCTTCTTCTCGGAGAGCATGAACCCCGCGACCTTCTCGGGAGCCCTGCAGATCCTGGAGACTTCAACGGGCTCCCAGGTTCCCACGATCCAGCCCCCTCCCGTGGTCGGTGACGGGCGCGTGGTCATCCTGGCCCCGGCCCTGCCTCTGACCGAAGGCGGCTCCTACGTTGTGCAACTGCGGGAGGGCGCGCTCCTCACGGACATCACCGGCCAACCGATGATCGAGGGGGCCACCTCTCAGTTGGCGCAGTTCACGGTGACCACCAACCCTGACCCCGTGCCCACCGTGCTCACCACCTGGCCTCAGGACCTGAGCGCGAACCAGAGTGATATCGGTCAGATCGTCACCATTTTCGATCGTCCCATGGATCCGACGACCTTCAACACGGCCTCCTTTCGTGTGACGGTCAACGGTCTGACTCCCGCCAACAATCCCAATCCCCTGCCGCTGACCGTGACCACTGGCCCGGTTACGGTCGACATCAACTCGGTGTGGACCTGGACCAGCGTGGACGCCAATGGGTATCGGCCCAGCCTGGGAGCGAGCGGAGAGGTGGACGTGGATTACTCTCAACCGCCCAACAAGCTCAGGGATGAGGATGGTGGCGAGCTGCCACCGACCATTCTGGAGTACGACATCGGAGCTGTGCCCACTGCGAAGTGGGTGGATAAGGCGGTGCTTGCATCCCCCCCGGACGCCATTGGCCGACCGAACCTCTTGGATGTGGTGCCCGTTATTCAGGTTGAGGTATGGAACGTGCTCAGTCCCGGGGATGAGGTCGAGCTGTACCTGTTCGGCCGGGACCCTGCCAGCTCTCAGTTCCTGCGCGCGAAGCTGCGTACTCATACTGTCCAGGCAAACACCTTCTTGGCTGAGGTTCTGCCTTCGGAGCTGGCGCTGCTCTCGGGCGACGCCACTTCCGACGGCGTCTTCACCGAAGGGGATCTGGAGGTGGCCGTAGTCGTAAAGAGCGCCGGGGTCCGCACGACGGTTCGCATGGCGGACGTTGATGCAACGGTGGACGGCGTTCAGCCCTTCTGGTTCGATGTGTACGCGCCCAGGCTGCGCGGGCTGGGGACGACGACGAACACCAGTACCTCCTCGTTCACCTCGGATCTGCGTGACCTCGTCATCGTGGGCCGAACAGATGAGCCTGTGCGGGAGGTACACGTGACGACCGACGTGGGGGCGGACAACCTGAGCTCCCCAGAAGCGATCATGGCGGGTCAGGATGGAAGGCAGGTGGGGGGAGGGATTCCGGACCCCGAGTTTCTGTTCGTGGCAGCGCCCGTCGCTGTGGGGGCCCTCGATCCTCGCGATGCGGCTATCAGATACACGGTCACGGTCTTCGACCGCGCCCTGAATCCCTCCGATCAGACCTACTCGGGGTTGTTCCGTCAGGTGACAGGCTTGGGGCCTGGGGCTGGCGTGCCAATCTCCGGACCGGTAGACGTTTTCGTCTCTGACGCTTCCACTATGGCCCCCTTGGCCGGTGCCCTTGTCATCTCCCACCAGGTTGTGGGTGGCGTGACCACTTGGGTGAGCAGCGGTGTGACCGATGCCAGTGGTCATGCTCCCGTGACCTCTGGGATCGCGGGCAGTGAGACGCTCATCAGTGTGGACATGGGCGGCTACGACCTGTTCACCCTGCATGGGTTGTCAAGGGACGTTCTCGGTGTGTCGCTGACTCCCAACGGTTGGGCGGAGGGCACGGTGGCGGGGGACGTGACCAGTCCCTATCCAACGGTGGACCTGTCGTTCTTGACCAACCAGATTGCAGACAACCGCCGCAGCGATTCGCGCAGCCGGTTCATTCCCGTGAATGCCTGCACGCCTCAATCGAACATGGGGCTGTTCACCTGTCCCTATGGCCCCGATTTTGTGGCTCCGCACCGGGTAGCGGCGATGAGCATGATCTCGGCCGACTTCACCCTCAGCCCCGTCACATTCAACCCCGTCGTGTTCCTGCGGGCCATCGGCCTGAGCCTGCCTCTTTGGCCTCTGGAGGATGGCGACATCAAACCGAATGCGGACATCCATGTGGAGAACACCCTGTTGAACCTCGGCGGAGAGAGCCACGCGATTGGTGTGGGCTCCATCGGGGTTGTGGATGATCTGTTGCTCGACTTGGGGGCCTTGGCGGGCCCGCCGGTCGTGACCATGGAGGGCCTGTCCCCTGGCCTCCACGGCAGCCTGACCGTGGGCGCGGGTATGACCTTTGATGTGGGGGGCGGGGACTACGATCTACGCGCCGCCTACGCGGGTATGGCGGACGGGATCGACGATGGCGCCGGCGACCTACTGGGTGAGCTTGTGACCGAAGGGACGATCCAGGCCGATCTCCTCCTGCGTGTGGAGTTGGAAGGAACCGGGGGACGCACGGGGCTTCGACCGCGACTGTCCAACCTGGCCGCGATGGGGGGGGTGCTCTTGCCCCCCAATGTGCCCGTCCTGGTGGATCCCGTGCCGAACGGCTCTACGGGTGGAGTGTCCTTCGCACTCTCCGCCTGCGACCGTCTGCCGGACTCTGAGGGCCTGGGAGGGATGCACCGATTCGTGCTGACGGACCAGAATGGGCGTCGCTGGGTCCTGTGGCGGGAAGATGGCAGCGGGGGCAGTTCAACGGATTGCAGTGCGGGCAATCAGGTCACCGTGCAGGTGCCTGATATCGCCAGCGCCGGTGGATCAGGGCTGGCCAGTGGGCCTCTCACCTGCCGTATCTCAACCCTGGCGTGGAAAGGATTCGACCCGGCCAGTGGTGTCCTCTGGAGCGATTTGGGCAGGGAGCAGGAGTTCTTCACCCACTCCGGGTTCATTCCGCTCGTGCTGCCCTAGCCGCTAGCGGGGGCTGCTCCCAGGGTGACCAGGCGGAATCCGCAATCCCTTGGAGGCTTGGGAGTCTCGGCGATCTGCAGCCTTTCTTCTGCCGTTCCCATGGGCCATAATCGCGTCCTGCCGTCCTTGGCCTCATCGCACCGGAGCTCACCATGTCTAAGTTCGCGTCCCGATCCACCACCCACCGTTCCATTCAGGCCCTGGCCGTCACGGCGCTCTTCACCATCGCCTCCTGCGCTTTGCCGAACAGCATTCCCGAGCAGCGCGGGGGAGGGGTTGCCGTCCTTGCGGGCACGGGGCTGGAGGAGCTCAATCCCGCAGACGTGGCCGTGGCTCCGGTTGACATTCACATGGAGGACGTGAGTCAGCGTCACCGTGATGCCGTGCCCCAGTGGGGGTTGCGTCAGGCCATGCAGCGTGCCTTGGTGCGCCGCCGCTACAGCCCCTTGTCCTTGGACTTCGTGGATAGCAGCGTCGTGAATGCGTCGTACAGCGCGGGAGCCGTAGGTGAGCAGGCCGTGTGTGAGATCATCGTGCACAGCTGGAGCGAGCGGTACTGGGCCACAGAAAAGAGATTGGACGTGGACGTGGAAGTGCGCATGGTGGATCCCGCTGCCGTCGAAGGGAGCACGCCCCTGTGGGCGGCGCGTATGGATGGGATGGTGGCCCTGAACAGCGTCACCAACTACAGCTCCGAAGAGGCTCTGCGTGCGGCCGTTCTGGATGAGATCTCTCTTGAGTTGGTCGCCCGCATGCCCGCACGGAACCTGTCTGCTGGGTCGAAGTAGCGCGCCGACCTTCCTGGCTTCGGCCAGCGACGGATGCAAGGAATAGGGCTCTGCCCTGAGAGAGGGTTCGCTGATCGACTTGCCGTACCGGGCGCGAGCTCGGCTACGTAAGGACCCCTGGTCCTAGCGCCACGGGCCGTCCCCTCTCTCCAGCACCCCCTGCACAATCCCTTCAATCTGCCCCTCGCCATTGAGGATCAGTGTCGTCGGGATCGGCAAGCGCTCCAGGTCTACCAGATCACCCAGCCCATCCTCACCGTTGACCAGATAGAACCCACTCACACCGGGCGCGCGCTGATTGAGAATTCCACGCGCCTTGTCCTGTTGCCCGGCTCCATCGACTGAAACGCAGATCAATCGCGCGCCGCTGCGTTTGTTCACCTGCGCCAGATACCCCATCTCTGCGACGCAGGGACCACAGTAGCTCGCCCACAGGTTCAGGAATAGGCGACCGTCTCCGGCCAGAGCGCCCAGGTCCAGGGTCGCCGTCTCACCTGCGTCGTCGGACAGCTTCAGTGCGGCGACCTTGGCACCCACGTTGACTCGCAGTCCCGGCGGCATGGGATCGGGGAGGCGACGCACGTGTCCCTCGACCAGGGTCGCAGTGCCCGACCCCTGTTCCAGGATGGCCCGGGACCCTGCGGCCACCTGGCCAAACTCCTCCAGTTCCCCAGAGGGCCAGCGGACCTGCACCCGGGCCTCCTCCAGTTGGCCCAGGCCGAAGACCAGCTCCGGTGCCTGACAACTCACGAAGCCCGCCCCGCGTGAGAGCAGCTGTGCTACAGGGCCATGGGGGCCATGGACGATGACCTTGGAGCCGATACCCTCCCATTGACCTCGGGTGGCCCTCAAGCGCACCTTCAAGAACCCACCAAACTCCGTGCCCAGCTCGTTGCGATAGAGGCTATGACGCTCCCGTTGCAGTTCGTGCACGAACAGGTCCACGTCGCCATCGTCGTCAAAGTCACAGCCAATCGTGGCACGCCCGTCGTTGGGGTTGTCACATCCGGAGAGGTCGGAGAGGTCCGCAAAGGTCCCGTCCCCACGGTTCATGAACAGCTTGTCGCGTTCATTGCCGCTGAACGAGCGGCCTTCCTCGAACATCTGGGCATTGTGGCGCTGGACGTAGCCATCATTCCCTACCGATTCACAGGCAACGTCCGACGTGCAGTCGGTTGAGATCGAGGACGCCAGCACGTGGCGCCAGTAGGTGCTTCATGTGTCGAATGGCAACTCTCCCGTGACGAAGCCGTTGGTGCAGAAAACATCCAGGCGACCATCCAGGTCGAAATCTGCCAGGGCCGGGGACCAGGCCCAGTTCGCGCCTACACCACCCGCAGCCTTGGGAACCTTTTCAAAGGAGCCTGCCGATGTGCGAGCGAAGATCGTGTTTCCCGCGGCAGCCTTCTTCAGGCTGGCGTAGATCTCGTCAGGTACGTCTCCCTGGTAGCGGTCGAGGATGCGGTTGCCCGCTGTGGAAGACATATTGGATACGTACAGATCCAAGCTGCCGTTCCCAGTGAAGTCGCCGAAGGAAGCGCCCATGCCATTCCCCTGGTCTGTGATTCCGTACTGTGCGGCGCGGTCTTCGAACCCGTCAGGGTGTTGGTTGACGTACAGGCGATTCGTTCCGTAGTCGTTGGCAACGTACAGGTCTTGATCCCCGTCATCGTCAATGTCGATGGCTGCCGAGGCGTAGCTCCAGCTGTTCCCACGCACGCCCAGCTCTTCTGCCACGTCTACAAAGGCCTTCCCGCCCATGTTGTGGAAGAGTGCATTGGGGGAGCCGTTGGTGGCTTCAATCCAGGAGTTGTTGTGCTCCTTGGCAAGCACCCCATAGCCGCAGGCGTAGAGATCGAGCCAGCCGTCACCGTCGTAGTCGAGTACGGTCAGGGAATAAGTCGCCATGGATTGGGTGCCGATTCCAAGCCCCAGTTCTTCGCGCTTGAAGTGTCCCTCTCCGTCACCGGTGTACAGGCACAAGCGTGTGCCGCCCGCCTCATCGTCCACGTGACCCACGGCCAGGTCCTGGTCCCCATCGTTGTCGTAATCGAAGAACACGGCCCCCGTTCCTCCGTCCGGTGCAGCGAGGCCAGCCTCCTCGGCGGCCTCTTCAAACGAGCCGTCAGCTTGAGCGAGGTACAGGAAGTTACGCCCATCGGAGGGCAGGAACAGGTCCCATCGGCCGTCGCCGTTGACGTCTCCGCAGGCTGCTCCGTTGAACGCAAAGCTGTTGTTCTCCTTGGAGCCGAAGCGTGGAGCGCTGTGTGCAATCCCGGCGGCTGCGGCCACAGGGGTGAAGATGGCCGAATCCCGCTTGGTGGTGGTGAAGGAATCCAGATCCAGAGCGCTGAGTTTCCACTCTCCCCCCTCTTGAACGACCTTCGCATAACACCAAGCCGCGAGGCCAATCCCACCGCCGTTGGTCTGTACTCCCGTCACGTGGACGTAGAGCTTGATCCGGCCCCAGCGCTGACCCCGTCCACGCTGGAACTCCGCCGCCTTGACCTTCCAGATGGCAGACTCGACCCGCGTCCAGTCGGCGAGGAGCTCCGCGAGGTTCTCGAGGAACCCGGCCTTGTCAAGAACCGGAGAGGCCTCGGCATCATGGTTCAGGATCTCGACTCCCATGTGCTCGGTCGTCGTGTCGGTGACCTGCAATCCTGCGAACCCTTCACCTTTGAAGTCCTCACTGAACCAGGCTGCTGCCGCTTCCCAGTCCCGGCGTCGCACCTTGGCTGAATAGGACAGCAAGCGATCCGCAACCTCTTCGGTGGCGTCCTCCACGGCCTCCAGTTGGGTGATGGGATTGTCGGGCACCGCGATTTCGATGGACCCGGCTTCATCACCGTCTGCGACGTGCTCGGATTCAGGGCCTTCGCCGCTACAGGAGGCGCATCCCAGCACGAGGCTGAGGATGAGGGCGGCGCGATACATGGCAGGGGGGGTCGGTCTCATCTTGGGCAGGAGTAGAGTGCCAGCGGCTCAGCTGGGGAGTACGGCGTGAGGGTGGCGCAGTTGGCAATCGGGGCTATCAACTCTCAATGAACTCCATACTACCTTCCGGCAGGAGGTACACGATCAGCATCGTTCCTCCTGTCACGGTGGGTACATGCTCAGAACCGGGGCTCTCGACGACCCAGCCTGGGCCCTGGCCCTGAAATGTGGGAGCGCCATCCATGGCGATGCAGTAGTTGACCTCCCCCAAGGGGTGACGGTGGCGAGGGCCGGCACCGTTCATCAAGACCACGTCTATGGAGAACCCAAGGCTCTCTTCAGATGGCTTGGCGACACGGCCCCAGCGCACCGGTAACTCGCCTCGGTCTGCGATCCGACCTTCATCGAGGAGGGTCTTGAGTTCGAGGTTCAGCGAGGCGGCCTCTTCCCCTTGGGGGTCGAGCCGTTCGTTCAACTCAACCACCGCGCTTGCAGGGTCGTCGAGGGCTATGCCTTGGGCGGCACGTAATAGGGGTTCAAAAGTCTCAAGCATGGGCTGTGGGGGAGGAGTCGGCTGGACAGGGGCCAGCGGCGCGGACCCTGCCTCTGATTCTGTTCCATCGGGGGGCCGGGGGCCAGATTTCCCTGGCCCTTAGGGCCAGAGACCGCATCCGTCGGTATCCTCCCCCCCCATGTCCACTCAGCCCGCCCCAGTACTCGAGGCTTTCGAGAATCCCAACCCGCAGCGGTCCTACGTGATCCGCTTCGAGTGTCCCGAGTTCACATGCCTGTGTCCGCGCACGGGCCAGCCCGATTTTGCCACGATCCGCGTGCGCTACGTGCCTGACAAGCTGTGCGTGGAGCTCAAGAGCCTCAAGCTCTACCTGGGCTCCTACCGGTCCGAGGGTGCCTTCCATGAGGCGGTCACCAACAGAATTCTCGACGATCTGGTGGCTCTGCTCCAGCCGCGCGAGATGTCGGTCGAGGGTGACTTCATGGTGCGTGGAGGCATCCACACGGTTGTCGAAGTGACCTACCCCTAGGGCCTTCCTAGAAGGAGTACGCCATCCAGACCCACGCCTTCAGGGTGTCCACCCCGAAGCCGTCGGCTTTGTAATCGGCCGTGCCCAGGCCGGTCCGCAGCCCCGAAGCCAGTTCCTTCGTCAGCGTCAGGTCGAGCTCAGTACCGTAGTTCTGGGAATCCCTGTAGGAGGCGAACTGGTGATAGGTGGCAGTAACCTGGAAGCCGCCCCAGCCCCCCTCCATCGAGTAGTAGGTGTCATCGAGCCCGAGCATGGGAGTGGTCACGAACATGTCCGCGAGACCATTGAAGGTGTGGACGCTCCCCAGAGGCGTGGTGAACTTGTTGCCAAGGGCTTTCGAGCCCTGGAGGATCTCGTGTCCTATCGTGTACGTAATAGCTGCGAACTGCGCTCCCAGCGACAGGTGCGCGTAGCCCGCGTCTACCCGGTCCGGGTTGTCGCTGCTATCCCTTTGGTTGGCGAACTCTCCGGAGAAATCCAAACCTTTGCCGAGCACGTCGACTTCACCTTCAGCGCGTGCCCCCACGGTGCGCGTGGCGGGCAACAGCAGGTGGTCGAGGTCCACCTCATAGCTGTAGGCCTCCGCTACTCCCCGACTGCCCAGTGGATGGCTCCCATGCAGGAGGAAACTGCTGGACTCCGTGTCGCCCAAGGGGCTGGAGCTGCTTGTGACACCGTTGACGTTGTAGACGTAAGCAGCCGTCAGCGTCAAACGATTTGGGACAGTGCGGGTAACCGTCACTGCGTCGAAGGTGCGATCATTCTGACGCCAGGGTTCCGAGCCGACGAGGCGGCCGTTGCCCAGGTCCAACTTCTGTCTTCCCAGGTCCAGCGTATATCCCCTCACACCTCCGTAGCGGGCCCAGGCCTGGTTGAGTTCCATGCCCGCGGGATCAGTGATCATGGGGCGGGACGTATCCCCATTGAGGGTGTCGTTGTAGGTGTCGACCCCGAAATTGGTGATCCCCTCGAGTTCGAGGCCGAAGGTGAAGTCCTTGTAGGTTTCGCTCTCCAGACCCACGGCACCCCGTACGGTCAGGGCCAGGGAACGATTGTCCATTCCCGCTTCATCCACGTTCTCCGCCCTCAGGCGCAGGTCGGTCCAGCGTACACCTGTGGTGAGAGCTTCCGACAAGGAGGCTGGCGGCCGGTTGACCTCAAGAGGTACCTGGGGCTGTTCCTCATCCTGAGGGCAGGGGAGGAGGAGCGGGGCGATGAGGGTGACGGATAGTGAGATCATGGGAAGGGTGCAGTTTCAGTCGAGCGAGAGGGCGTCGATCAAGCGCGGTATCAATTGGACGTAGCGCCCGTTGATTCCGAAATGACCC
>PVBE012956186.1_pt1 | contig 37865 bp, 38 predicted proteins | sample 1631181 | NCBI WGS metagenome assembly PVBE01 (sample SAMN08397723, study PRJNA350692) | Marine metagenome, whole genome shotgun sequencing project. | isolation source: water | place: Pacific Ocean | collected 2012-04
CACGCCTTGCTTGAATTGGACCTGACAACATTCGAATTGAACGTAATATCTGACATCGACACCGGGAGTGGGGCATCTCTGATTTCACCTAGAGACGTACACCTCGACGCTCTCAATAACCGCGTCATCCTGCTGGACACTGAGCAGGCTGCAATAATGGCGATTGACCTGGCAACGGGAGATCGACAAGTTCTCTTCCCGCGTTGCAGTTGGGTCTGGGGATAGAGTTGGCTCACCATTTGGTATTTTCATTGACCCAGTTCAGCTACACCTGCTAGTCGCTGACCATGGCCTGGATGCTATCATTTCAATTGATAGCCAAACCGGTGACCGCTCCATTATTTCAGATGAGAATACCGGTTCAGGATCACCTTTATTTGATCCAGTCAGAATGACCTATGGCTCAACAAACAAGTATATCTACCTAGTTTATACACAGTTCGACCTCAGCGGGGTAATGAGGGTTGACCCAACAACAGGTGAGCGTACGGTCATCGCCGATGGCAGTACCGGTACAGGACAATTCATATTTACGCCGCTTGATATCGAATTTGACACCAACAGCAAAGGGCTCATAGTCCTGGACGCCCACACCCACAGACTGCTTGAAATCAATCCTGTGTCTTTGCAGCGAACAATCCTTTCCGATGATAGCCATGGTCTGGGAGACCCTCTGGTGAGGCCACTGGCATTTGAATTCGACCATTTAAACAACCTCATTTATGTATTGGACATCTTTCAAAATGCCATAATCATCATCGACAAATCCACCGGTGATAGATCACCGATGCCGCCCCATCAAGGGGAAAGCCCAAGGTTGTTCGAAGCAATCGATATGGCAATGGATAGGGATAGAAATCAGCTTCTGCTCACCATGTCTAATCCACCCAGACTAGTCGCGCTAAGCCTCAGTGATGGCAAGCTCAAAATGGTCTCTGGTGCAGGCAAGGGGGAAGGCCCGCAGTTTGACTCCCTGAGTGGTATAGATATTGATCCGACGCGCAACATTGCAACCGTGGTGGATCAGGGGCTTGACTCGGTTTTTGTTGTTGATCTTGAAAGTGGTGACCGGGTCATACTTTCAAAGTGATCCCCGATTAGGGGTCTCCAGAATTGTCCGGGTATCAAAGCAGAGGCCAGTATCTTTCGGCTCGTATTGAACTATTTTAGGCTCGTATTGAGACCGTTGCACTCACGCCTTGCGCTCATCAAATGTGATGTATTTTTCGACCTTGATACACCCTACCAATCGCCCATCGGAATCCATCGAGCCCATCCACCTTTCCCTGTGCGCTTCATCCTGCTGGAAGGACTTTTCATAAAGAACTTCAAGAAAGCGACGGCGCTTGGCAGGGTCATCCGTCAGGTCTACGGTACCAATGATCGACACGGAGCCCAATCCAGCAACGCCAAAAATGGCAGTCGTCCTATTGTCCTTGAGCCAGGCTTTGGTTTTGGTCCGATTGGTCGTTGTCGTCACCCAGACCTCGCCATCTATTAGAGCGGGCGTTATCCAGACACCCATGGCCCGACCCTTGCCGTCCATCCATGTCACGGTACAGCCTGTTGCCGTTTCAATACACTCCTGAATAGTTTCCGGGTCCATGCGAAAAGCACTCAAGTCTTCCCACAGTTCTTGTTCTTCAGCCATGAAACACCTCCACTTCAGTCAATGTCGTCAGGCTTTGAGCCATTTGATCACTGTAGTTATCGTTATAGCCAGAAATGTATCAGTCTTGAGTGAACCGATCAATAGATGTGCTTCACAACTTACGCCGCGAGCAAAGTCGAAAGAATTAGAGCAGTTTCTTGCCATTCAAGCTTAGGTGATACTTTCAAAGGTGACTAAATAGGCGCTGGGATTATTGAGCCTAACCCGAACAGGATTCCAAGACGGATACTGAGAAATAAATATTCGCATTAACCAGTGATGCAGAAACTATATACTCTTTTCGCGCCTTTTCATTCTTATTTCACCTTCGAACTTGATCCTCCTCTGCTATCACGGTATACCACCTACTGCGTGCTTTGCAGCATCTCTCGGTTACTAGACACAGCGTCAACCAAAAGGCGATAGCTGATCGGGATTTGAATGCAATGAGTTCAAAAAAATAATCCATGGAATAATAGGAGGTCATAATTCGGTGACAATCAAAGACGAAGACGAATACTTACACCCAGCGCCAGTTGGAACAGAAGGCCTATGGAGCGACAACCTGTGGTTCTCCTTTGTAGACCGGGAAGCAGATATTCACGGAATCAATCATATGCATGTCACCAACAAGGGTTATGCGCGCTTCAGCACTTGCCTCGTGATTGATGGCATTCCAATGCCGTGGGCTAACAAGGCGCCCTGGCATGACATAGGCAAGTTTGACAAATTAAGCGATGGTGGACGCATGACCTATGAGGTCATCAAACCCCAGGAAGAACTCCGCATGCAAGCCGACAACGAGAAGTACGGTTTCGATGTAACCTTTACAGGTCGTTTCCCGGTCTTTGACTACGAAGACTGCATACACGGTAACCCGCTCAAGTCAACTGGCGTCTACGGTGGGCACTATGAGCAGGGAATGCTTTGCGAGGGTGAATTTGAAGTTCGGGCCGGACCGAGGCAGGGACGACGGCAGATTAATTGTTATTCACATCGCGATCATTCCTGGACAGACAGATTCACCAGCGGGTCACCCTGGGAATTTGAGAAGCCACAGACCCTGCTGGATTCTCTCAGTCACTACTGGCCGTCGATTCAGACTGATAATTTTCACCTCAATGCTTTTGGTTTCATGAACCCGGAGGTAGGACCCTACAATCTAACGGATTCCGATCAGGTGCAGATCGGGGGATTCCTGTCCGATAAAAACGGCAGCAGGGCAATTCAGAATGCTGAGTGTCTTGAGTGCCGCCTGGAACTGGATGGGCGAAGCGCCATGAGCTTTCGCTATAAATTCACCCTGCCCGATGGTGAGATCATTCATGTAAAGACCGGGAGAAAATACGCCCAGACCGTGAACGGACTGATGCGCGGCGAAAACGATGCCGAGTGTCTGCTTGACTGCTATGAGGGTTTCTTTGACTTCGAGGTTGAAGAAACGGGCGAGCGTGGTTATGGCGTCGCTGAGTATTCTATCGAACCCGCTTATCCACGCTGGCGTTATTAGAAAAGGCAACCATGACAGAAGTATCCATCGCACAGGGAAAACTAAAGGGTAACCAACATCCTGATCATCAATCATTTCTCGGTATTCCCTTTGCCGCAGCACCCGTAGGTTTGAGCAGGTTCTGCCCAGCTGGAGACGCGGCGCCATGGAAAGGAATGCTGAACGCACAGCAATTTGCTGCCTCAGCACTGCAGACAGAACACATGATTCCGGGATTCGCAGCCACTGGTCTCTGCGATGAAGATTGCCTCTACCTGAATGTTTATACGCCCAGCGCGGACAATGGTACACGGCCCGTTATGGTTTGGATTCACGGCGGCAGTTTCACCCACGGCTCAGGTTCGGAGCCCCTGTACAACGGCGGGCACCTGGCAAAACGCAACGATGTGATTGTGGTCACAATCCACTATCGACTTGGCGCCCTTGGCTTCGCATGTTTCGGGGAAGAAAGTTACACATGGGGTGCATCACCGAACAATGCGCTCCTTGATCAAATAGCAGCGCTAGGCTGGGTCAGAGACAACATCGCATATTTCGGTGGCAACCCGGACAACGTGACTGTATTTGGTGAATCCGCCGGCGCAGATATCGTCGCTTGTCTGCTCGCTATGCCGAAAGCTAAGGGGTTATTTCACAAGGCGATCATGCAAAGCGGTGCGGGACAGGCGACTACAATGGAATCGGCAGTCGACATTGGAGAAAAGATGCTCGGCGACATGTCCTGCAAAGCAGAGGATCATGATGCAATTACCGCCCTGTCTGGAGATCAGATTCTTGCCGCTAGTGGAGAGCTCCGCTTTGAACCCGTGTGCCATGATGGCAGCCTTCCACTGCACCCCGATATCGCAAATGCAGAAGGTCTGTCTCGGGATATCCCGCTTCTGATCGGAACCAACCGGGATGAGGAGAAACTCTTTAATGTCATACCTGACCGGCCCCTTATTGACGATGGTGATCTGCTGAACATTATCTCCTCTTTGCTGAGCATTACTCGAGGGGAAGCTTTAGACCTCGTGGATGGCTTTCGAGAGAGCCGAAACAGCCACAATCTTCCTCATGCGAATACGGATCTCCTCGATGCAATTCAAACTGTCACCGGCCCACGCCTCGCAGCTGACCAATTTGCTTTGAATCACTGTAGCTATCAGCCAAACACCTTTGTATACCTTTTCAATTGGGAGTCCCCCGCAAGAAGAGGTGAATTCGGCGCCTGTCATGCGGTAGAGATGCCCTTTGTCTTCGGGAGCCTCGACGCCCCCTTCCAGGATCGTTTTGCAGGAAAGGGACCAGAAGCGGAGGCTTTGTCCGGGCACATGATGGACGCCTGGTCAGAATTTGCGCGAACCGGCTCCCCGGGTCACCCTGGCATCGGCGACTGGCCATCATTTAACAGCAAAAACAGGTCAACCATGATATTCGACCGCTCTTGTGGCGCTGCCCCGGACCCCTTCGGTAATGAGCGAGGGTTGATCGAAATACACCGGTGACCAGAAGATGATCAAGTCGCTGCAGGACCTGGGAATTAGCTTCTAATCAATCAAGCGGTAGGTGTGTCGTACACTTAACCTTGGTCAGGGCGAGGGTTGACTCGATGGACTGCACGCCAGGCAACTGGCTGAGTGTATTTCTCAATAGATGTTTGAAGCTCTGCAGGCTCGACGCCACGACCTTTAGCATGAAGTCCTTTTCACCAGCGAGCGAATAGCACTCCATCACTTCTTCAATATTTCTGATCGCATCCCCGAAACCGGCCTCTTCATCATCGCTATTAAGTTTCACTGATAATGTTACAAACGCTGTGACATCCAGCCCAACTGCCCTTGGATTAATAATAGAAACCTGCTCGGTAATGACGCCCGCCTCGTGCAGATGTTTTAGCCTTTTCCAGCATGGTGTTTGAGAAAGGCCTACCCGCTTTGAAATTTCAGCAATTGTGGCTTTTGCATCGGCCTGTAATACCTCGAGTATGTCAAGATCAAGCCGGTCAAGCTCAGCAGGCCTGGGCTTCGGTTTTGAGGTGATTTTTCTCGCCATTGTTGATTTGCACTCGCTGTAATGATTAACGCGCTTGCGAACACCCGTCTTCGCGGATTACTAGGCATTAGATCCAAGGGGCTGCCAAACACGGCAGCAAACTCCACGGGGTATCATGCGGAGGATCAAATTCTAGTATAAAGCAGGAGAAATAAATACCTGCTTTAGTCTAATAATTAGATGTTTTATTCTCTTTTTTGTTGTAGCCACCAGTATGTGTTGCATGGCCTTGACCCCTTCTGCTCTCAAGTTTATCTTGATTAGGGTGCAAAGTGTGCCTAGGGAAAATCCCTGTAGCTGCCCGACAGTTACCGCCATTGGATATTTTCCAGATCTAGCGCCTTCTAATCTCGGTGATAGAAGAAAATAACTGGTGTTCAAGCAAAAGTGCTTGATCCGACTAAGGAGAAAAATAGTGAAAATATCCAAAATAGTGATCGCGGTTTTCGCAAGCACGTTCTTTTTTGGGGCCGCCACAGCGAGAGAGGTTTCTACTGCCATCGAAGAAGTTGTTGTTACAGCACAGAAGAGGGAAGAGAATTTACAAGATGTTCCATCTTCGGTGAGTGCTATGGATGCAACAGCTTTGGAAAAAACTTTTGCTAGAGATTTGATGGATGTGGCAGGGGTCTCGCCAAATTTAATCATTGATCCGATTCTTGGTAATGGTACTGCTGCAATTTCTATTCGTGGTATTCAAATGAATGATGTTGAGAAAAGTTTTGATCCAGCGGTTGCTGTTTATCAAGATGGTATTTATTTAGCTACTGCTACAGGAGCTCTTCTTAATACTTGGGATGCTGAAAGAGTCGAAGTTCTTCGTGGTCCACAAGGGACAATGTTTGGAAGAAATACTGTCGGTGGTCTTGTTCATGTTATCCGTTCAAAGCCGACTGGAGAATTAGGTGGTAAAATTAATGTTACTGCTGCCGAAGATGAGCAAAGAGATGTTAAAGCTACTATTAATTTCCCTGCGATATTTAATGATACTTTAGCCACAAAAGTATCTGCCATTAAGCTTGATGGGGGAGCATATTTTTACAATCCGACATTACAATCTGATGAAGGTGATGTTGATGTTACTGCTTACAGTGTAAGTGCTCTTTGGACACCAACAGATAATTTAGAGATACAAATTACTTATGATGATATTGATGATCAATCAGGTGTACGTCCGGTTTCGTGTTTTACTCAACCCGGCGAATTATTTGGTATTGTCGGACAGCCTTTAGCTACTGAATGCGCAACAGTTAATGATTTAGATTTTCATAGAACTGTTTTCCAAAATACAAAACAAACTGCAAGTGTAGAGATTGAAGCCGTTACCCTTAATGTCGAATATGACATAAATGAAAATAATAAACTCATACTTGTTTATGGTAGTCGTGAGATGGAGGAAACTTCGTTACAAGAATTTGATGCAAGCGCTCTTGAGCTCTTTAGAGTTTCTAGACCTCAGTTTGAAGAACAAGAAAGTTTAGAGCTTCGTTGGGAAGCAAACTATTCTTGGGGACAAGCAACTTTAGGAGCCTATTTTTGGGATAGTGAATATGATGCGTGGCAAACTACTTATTTCTTTGGTGGGTTTAATGATGCACCAAGAACACTTCATTCTACTGAAAATACTGCCTTTTTTGGTCAAATTGATTACGACATCTCTGATAAGTTAACTTTAACTCTTGGAGGCCGTTGGATGGATGAAGAAAAAGATATTTGCCAGATGTTTACACTTGCTACTCCTGAAGGTGGAACAGCTGTATTTAATTGGTATGGATCAAATATTCCAGGTCAAGATAGTCAAACATCAAGAATTATTCAGAAATCATGGGGAGCATGCCCAAGTTACGCTGATGCAAGTGCTGTAAATGATTATACTGATCCTGTAACAGGTGAAGCAAAAACCTTAACCGGAAAACAAAGTTGGGATGATTTTACTCCTAAAGTAGGTGTCACTTATGATTTAGATAACGGTATGGTTTATGCTTCCTATTCAGAAGGATTTAGGTCTGGCGGGTGGAATGGCCGAGCAACCGGCGCTAACAATATTGGCCCTTATGAGCCTGAAAGTGTTGAAAGTATAGAAGTAGGATTTAAAACAACTTGGGCTAATAATACTTTACAAATCAACGGTGCATTCTTCTTCGTTGATTATACAGACAAACAAGAAGATGTTGTTTTACCTGGAACAGATGGAGCTGTAACTTTAACTATAGTTCAAAATGCTGCTGCTGTGAGTATTGATGGTTTTGAGCTAGAAACAGTTTGGATTCCAACTGAAGGTCTAACCTTAACTGCTAATTTAGGCATCTTGGACGCTAATTATGACAGTTACTCTGTGCTTGATGCTGCCGGTAACACAATTGATAAAAGTGTCCTAACTCTTCGTAGAGCTCCAGAAACAACGCTTGCTTTAGGGGCCTTATATGAAGATAGCCTAAGCAATGGTGATTATTTAGTGTACTCTCTGAATTATCGTTGGAAAGATAATTATTGCATTTCTGCGAACACCTATGGAATTGAGGGACATTATTCTGGAAATCCAGGTTGTAATGAGTCTTTCGGTCTTCTTGATGCTTCCATTAACTATGAATCAGAAAACTGGAGAATTTCATTCTATGGCAAGAATTTGACTGATGAAAATTATATTCTACATTTCCTAGATGTTGCAGCTGGCTATACTGCAACAAGCGCAACTAATCCTACACCAGTATATGGCCCAGGATTATGGAGTTTTGGTACAGTTAATCGACCAAGGCACTTCGGTATAGAATTTGAATATAAATTTTAATTAACATTTCAATAGAAATAATAAAGGGCGCTGTATGCGCCCTTATTTTCAGGAGTCTTATATGAAATCAGGCGCATACGCTCCTAACCGACCTGAACCGACACTCTACGCAATGTCTGCTGATGACATACCCATGTTCTATGACATGCAGAATCTGACTGAGAAACAAAAGGCGGATCATGACGAAAACGTTCGTTTACTGGGGCATCAACAGGTATCCTTGATGGCGATCAGCAAGCGTCAGGACTATGTCGGCATGTATGATGACTTTAAGTCGGCACCCTTCGACAAGATTCTTAATAGGTACCATGCCCTCCTGTCGAAAATCGGCCTTGATATGGTCCCCATGGACCACCTTATTTACGCACCCAAGGAAACGTATTACGACGATCTCGCTAAGGTGCTGCCGCCTGTAGAGATGATCAACCTGCTCATGGTAAGCCGCTCAAACGAAGCGCTTCACCATAATGAAGAAGAGATGGCAAGAAATCTGAATTTGAATTCAAAGTACCACTTTGCTGAAAACTCACATACTTTTGACATACCAGTACCGGATACGATAATCACCCATCAGCCACTAAAGGGAAACGAGGAAGCGGAAGCCTTCTTTGAAAAACATAACGGCGAAGTCATATTGAAGATGACGGGTTTTGCTGGCGGCCGAAATGTTGCCCCGGTGGACGATATCGCCACGGCTGAGGCCTACCTGAACGACTATGCTGATTCTGCGCCGGTGATCCTGCAGCAACGGATTTCCTTCGACTACTACCAGGAATGGACGATTGACCTGCACATCACGGATACCGGCATCAGCATCGATAACGTCCGGCGGATTCTGCTCGCAGATGGGCTCTGGATCGGTAACCTCTTCCATGCCACGCCTCCTTTGAACTCCGATCAGGAAAAAATTCTGATCAATGTCGGAGAATACGCACGCTCATTCGGTTTCGGCAGCAGCGACGGCAACAACTTTGGCATCGATTTTTTTATCGGCAAAGAGGGTGAGATCGTCATTACCGAGATTAATCCTCGCTGGACTGCCGGTTTGTTCCCAAGTGAAATCCTTAAGGTACTCGAGACCGATGTTGACTCAGTCGCCTACTATGACCTGATCAGCAAAGACAAGTGCCTTGAGTACCTGGACTATATTGAGAGCAAACTTCCAAGGCACAGCTCTGGCAAATTCGATGTGATACCGCTCGGATTTATGCCCTTCGATGTGGAAGTCGACGGCAATTTATTCGTATCAATCTGGTCAATCGTCAGGGGTGATTTTCCGGCCTTTAGAGCAGAAGCCAGGGAACTGTTTGGTGACCAGGAATTTGTTAACGCGGACAGAATACCGATTTAGCTAGCGACTCAAATTGACGACAAAACCACCGTCAACAGGGAGCAGGTGCCCTGTAATCGCGCTGGCTGCTGGCGACAGTAAAAACATCACGGTGCCGGCCACCTCTCCTACCGTGGTTAGCTTCTTCATCGGGTAGGTAACGTGCGCCTGATCCAGGTAACCCTTGTAGTGTTCACCCTCAACAACACCCTCGTCACCTGTATCGGATCCATCCCTGCCGCCAGTAAATCTGTGCAGCATAGGAGAATCATCGATCGCACTAGGACAGACGCAATTAACTCGAATGCCCATATCCGCAACCTCCATAGCAACGGACTTAGTCAGCGCCTGAACGGCACCATTAGCAGCTGTGTACGCCGGGACATTCGCATGCCCTCCAAGCCCGATCATTGATGACATATTGACAATCGCGCCCGGTTTTTGCGCCTCTTTAAAATGAAGAACCTGGTGTTTCATACCCAGAAAAGCGGATTTCGCCTTGATAGACACACAGTGATCAAAAACCGCTTCGGAACTTTCGTCGATCGTACCCAGGGGTGTGTCTTCGACGCCAAGGTTATTGACAGCAAAATCGAAACCGCCAAAGGTTGCGGCGACCTTCTCATGCAATGCAATGATTTCAGCCTCTTTGGTCGCATCCATTTGCACAAACAAGGCATCACCACTTCCGTTCGAATGAAGTTGCGCTAATGTCTTTTCACCTTGATGTTTAGTACGACCAGTGATGACCACGCGAGCACCGGCATCCGCCAGCTGTATTGCTATCTCTCGCCCTATCCCACGTGTTCCGCCATTTACTATCGCTACTGTATCTGAAAAGTTCTGATTGCCATTTGGCATCACGTTAAGACCTCATGCTTCCCGACGGGTGGACAGGAACTTTAACTGCCTGGAACCAGAAAATCTATATTTCGTAGTGAAAGCCTGCCAGGGTTAAAGCAGCCTTGTACTATGAGCACCAAATCCAAGTAGTCAAGTGTACTTTTAGCTCTAATTTTCAAACCGGAGGCACCAGTGAGCAACTGGTACGACGAGGTAGGAAAGAGGTATACCAACCTCAGGATTCAAGACAGAAGGATTGCAAGGCATATACACGAGGCACTCCGGAATGCCGAGACGGTGGCAAATATCGGCGTAGGCACCGGGTCCTATGAGCCTCTTGAATGCGAAGTCCTGGCTATAGAGCCATCAGCCCTGATGCTCAACCAATACACGGGTGCGGGTAAGCGTGTCCAGGGGATAGCGGAAGCCCTGCCCTTCGGAGACAACTTTGTTGAAGCATCGATGGGAATACTGACCCTGCATCACTGGAGAAACTGGAAAAAAGGCCTCAAGAAAATGCTCCGCATTAGTCAACAATCGGCAGTCTTACATACCCACAAGCCTGACCTCTACAATTTCTGGCTGTTCAACTACTTCCCGGCAATCCATGAAATCGATCAGAAGATATTCTCATCCATCCAAGAACTTGCTGCAGGTGCGCTTGCTGGCGTTGGTGAGCTATCCCTACCGCTTATTTTTTTGACGGCCATCTTGGCCGCAGTACCTGTCGACCTTTTCTGGTATTGGCTTGGCCGGGTAAAAGGTGGAAAGGTGCTGAACCTATTGTGCAGCATATCCCTTGAACATGACTTCTGCGTGCGCAATACGGAGCGGACCTTTGGCAGACTTGGCGTGTTCTCCCTGCTTGTCGCAAAGTTTGTCCCCGGTATGGCAACCCTGGCGCCACCCATGGCGGGCATGACCAAAATGAATCTCGCGTTGTTCCTGGTACTGGATACCCTAGGGACCCTGATCTGGGTCTCGCTACTTGCTGGTATCGGCACCTGATTTCATACGGAGATAGAATTAGTTGCACACAGGTTTGCTGAGCTCGGTGCCCTGGCGGGGTATATTCTTGCTGCCACGATGGCACTATACATTGGAAGCAAACTGGTACAACGCCAAATCTTCTTACGCTCCCTGCGCATGCGCAGGCTTGAACCCAGTGAAGCCAATGAACTGCTAAATTCGAATCAGGATGTCCACGTGATTGATTTGCGTCAAGATCACGAATTCAATTCGCATCCGAAAATGGTGCCTACCGCCGTTCGAGTGCCGATGGAATTCATAGAACGCCACCTGGACAAAATACCAAAAAAGAGTGATATCGTTATCTACTGCAACTGACCCGATGAGGCATCAAGTGCCCGTGTGGCACTTAAGCTCAAGAGGAATGGGATACCCAAGGTTTACCCGATGATTGGTGGAATCGATTCATGGATTGAACAGGGGTTTGCGACTGACTGAACCAAGAGTACGTCTGCCTACATACGGCGATTCAGAAACGGCGATGCTATGAGTACCATGATCCCAAGCACGATCGCAACTATCGCCAGTTTCTCAAACACACCAACATATACGGCGAGGGATGCGACACCCGTTTCAACAACGGCACCATCTTCACCTATCGCCATCAGGCCGGCGATCATACCGGCAGCATAAGCAGCAAAGGCGCTGGACATAAACCAGACGCCCATCATCATGGCTGCAACCCGCTGCACAGACAGCTTAGTGACCATCGAGAGGCCAACAGGTGAAAGGCACAATTCACCTGTAGTATGAAGCAAGTACATAAGCGCGAGCCAGATGACAGACACCTTGCCATCAGGGCCTGCCTGACTCGCACCAAAAACCAGCACTGCAAAACCCAACCCAACCTGCAAAATACCGAGCCCAAATTTTGCAGGAGTCGATGGTTCCAGTTTCTTGCGATCCAATACAACCCACAGAACCGCAAACACCGGTGCGAAGATTATGATGAACAGCGGATTGAGCGATTGGAACATTCCAGCAGTGAAAATATTCCCCATGGCAACGTTTCGGTCCGTGAACAGGGTCAGAGACGAGCCTGCCTGTTCAAACAACGCCCAAAACATGACAGAAAGTGCGATTAGTACCAACATAACCAGCATGCGATCACGTTCTTTTGGCTCACACTTTGAAACGGAGAACCAGACTACCCAACTGACTACGGCAAGGCCAAACACCGACAGCATCAAACCCAACTCAGCAGTTCGTTGAATGACCTGCCAGACGGCAATCACCGCCAGCACCCCAAGCACATAGATTATTCTTTCCTTGTTTAGCAGCGCCGTGCCAGTGGGCGACGAGCGGCCAAATACCGGTTGGGCCAGCACTTCGGGAGAAGGCGGCTCCCCATAACCTAACAGATGTTTGCGGCCAGACTGAAAAGTGATAAGACCAATCAACATACCAATACCTGCCAGCCCAAATCCGTACCGCCAGCCATAGTTCTCGCCAAGGTAAGCGCATAGCAGTGTCGCCACCAACGCTCCGATATTTATACCCATATAGAAGATGGTAAAACCCGCATCACGTCTAGGATCACCTTTATCGTACAACTGCCCAACAATTGTAGAGATGTTGGCTTTCAGAAATCCGACACCAACTACGATAAAGGCTAGGGACAGATAGAATATCTGATTGTAAATGTCATTCCTCACAAGCGCGCCCTGACCTTCCACTCGAGCAGCTGCAGGCCCTTCAAATGCCATTCCAAAATGGCCACACACGAGCAGAACGGCACCAAACGTGATGGCTTTCCTGAACCCGAGATAGCGATCAGCAATCAGCCCGCCAAGAACTGGCATGGCGTACACAAGTGAGGCATAGCTACCAAATATGAGTCCGGCCTGCGCATCTCCATAAAGAAAATGCTTGGTGAGATATAGAATCAACAAAGCCCGCATACCGTAATAGCTGAATCTCTCCCACATTTCTGTGAAAAAGAGAACGAACAACCCCTTCGGATGACCGAGGAGGGTTCCGGTATTTTCGCTTACTTGATTCATCATTCCACCTGGGTCGCCAAGGGTAATTCTGGATCCTTCAATGAGGAACCAAGAGTACCGTTTCTTTCAGGAGCGGCCTACTACTGATTGAATATTCAGGCACTTACATCTCACATCAGATCTCACGTCAGATCCCTCGGGACTAAAGCTCGTTAAATAACTGACCTGACATTTCAGCCATCAACTTCATATCGATCTATCAAGGCCCTGACCAGGCCGCTACGAACAATATCATCACGGTTGAACTGGTGCACACGCACATCTGCCAATCCATGGGCACGATCAATGGCATCTGCCAGCCCATTCGCGCCTCTGATATCGCTCTGACAAACATCACCGTTAACAACAACCTTGCAGCCTTCCCCAATTCTGGTCAGGAACATTTTCATCTGTCCGACGGAAGTATTCTGCGCTTCATCCAATATCACGAATGTATCCCTGCCGAATGTTTTTCCACACATAAAGGCCAGCGGCGCTGCAACGATCCTTCCATGACGCAAGTTATATTCAACAACACCTGAACCAAGGCGCTCGTCAAGGAGGTCCCTGAAAACATCGATGTAGACAGAAAACTTTTCATCTACCGCTCCGGGCAAAAAACCAAGCTGTTCCCCCGCTTCTACCGCTGGTCGAGTCAGGATGATTCTTTCGATTCGCCCCGCCTCCAATGCTTCTGCTGCCAACGCCGCAGCACAATAACTCTTACCCGTACCAGCAGGACCGATCCCGAAAGTAAGGCAATTGTTCCTGATGGCGGTGATGTATCGTTTCTGTGCGGGTGTTTTAGCTTCTAGCGGTCGATGCGACCTTGGAGCAGAATAGATTGTTTCCAGGTGGGCTCGGTTCGAATGCAGCATATAAATATCCGCCGTTTCGAAACGATTTTCTTTTTGTTTGTTGCTCTGGTATCTGTGTTGTCTCCCTTCTGATTGTCGTTTTTTGTTTAGTGAACAATGTGCTCTGGACTTTTTAGCCATAAATAACCTGTAAGTTGCAAAAGAAAAAAATACTGCAATTGTGCGTGTCGCCAGGTCTCGAACTATCTCCTCTAAGATTGCAGCAGCAAAATCGCCGCTACAGATGATGATGTTAAACAAAATTTAGCAAGTAGCAAGGGTCAGGTCTTGATACTGGTGATTTCCTGGTAATTAATATGCATCTCTCTAGGTCACGGTGGTAAAGTTGGACAAGAATCGATTGAATTTTGACTGAGTTTAAGGATACAGCAGCTTGTTAGATGAAATGACAGCCAGCATGAAAGACGTGGAAAAACGGTTGCACACCGTACGAGCAGAAATGATCGCAGCCGGACTGGACGCCCTGGTGATCCCCAGGACCGATGAATACCTCGGTGAATATGTCCCGGAACACAACGAGAGATTAAGGTGGATCAGCGGATTCACTGGTTCCGCTGGCGTGGCTATTATCCTCAAGGAACATGCGGCCATTTTTGTCGATGGCCGTTATAGCATCCAGGTTCGGCAACAAGCGTCCGGTAGCCTGTTCGACTTCCATCACCTAATTGAAGACCCACCTTTTAAATGGCTAGCAAGAACACTAAAAAAAGGCTCACGAGTGGGAATTGACTCGAGGCTACACTCCTACTCCTCATACAAGTCTGCGAGGGACCTATTGGAACCTCTTGAAATTTCTCTGATCGAAATTGAGGACAACCCAGTCGACAACCTGTGGGTCGACAGACCTGCCCCCGAACCCAAACCAGCGTTATTGCTGGGTGAAGAATTTACCGGCGAGCACAGCAGCAGTAAACGTGAACGTATTGGCGCCATAATTGAAGACAACGACTGTGACGTCGCTCTAATTACTCAACTGGATTCCATTGCCTGGCTGCTCAATATTCGAGGCTCCGATATCCCATGCTTACCTGTCCTACTGGGGTTCGCGATACTGGCAAAAAATGGAGAGATGACGTTTTTTACTGACGCCCGCAAAATCCCAAACGATTTTTTACAGCACGTTGGTGAAGGAGTAACCGTTCAGAAGGAACCCACGATCTCGGATGCCCTTCGACTAATGGGCGTCGATTCCACGAAGGTTCTAATCGACGAAACGGCAACGAACGCTTTTTCTGTACTACGATGTATGGAGCACGGTTGTGAAATTGTTGCCGAAAAAGATCCAGTTCTTGTGCCAAAGGCGCAAAAAAACGCCATAGAAATTGCTGGAGCGCGCAACTGTCATATTCGTGATGGTGCTGCTGTATCCCGTTATCTTGCCTGGATTGAGCATGAGGTTTCCAACTCGGCACTCCATGATGAGGCTACGCTGGCTGACAGGCTGGAATCCTTTCGCCGGGAAGCCGAAAAACTCCATGATCTTTCCTTCGATACCATATCTGCTTCCGCAGCCAATGCAGCCCAGTGTCACTACAATCATAAGAATGGAACACCAGCGAAACTGGAGATGAACTCTCTCTACCTTGTCGATTCGGGCGGTAACTATTTCGACGGAACTACTGATATCACCCGAACAGTGGCAATAGGAGAACCAAGCGATGAGCACAGACGCATGTTCACCCTGGTTCTAAAAGGACATATTGCGCTTACTACCTGCATATTCCCAAAGGATACCAACGGCACGCAGCTTGACGTGCTGGCAAGACAATTTCTCTGGCAGGAAGGCTTCGACTATGATCACGGAACTGGCCACGGTGTCGGTAGTTTCCTAAGCGTGCATGAAGGGCCACAGAGAATCAGCAAGAACTTCGATGCAGGCGCTGTGCTGCTTCCCGGCATGGTGCTCTCCAATGAGCCCGGCTACTACAAGGAGGACTGCTACGGCATCCGCTGCGAGAACCTGATGATTGTTGTTGAAGGGCCTGATTCGATGCTGAGCTTCGAGACGCTTACCTTCGTCCCTTTTGACCTGCGGCTGGTGAACAGGAATCTGATGACCGAAACTGAGATTGGCTGGCTAAACGAGTATCATGCAAAGGTAAACAAAAAATTGTCACCCCTGCTAGCGGGTGATGATCTGCATTGGCTTGAACACTCAACGGTGGCTATCTGACCTATGAACGGGAAGAGAATAACAAGACAAGAAGCTCTCAGTGAACTCACAGAACCCGGACAGCTCCACGAACTTGAACAGCTGGATATAAACGGTTATCCATGCAGGGTATTCAAGAATGCACCCGCTACGCTCCGGGAGCTGTATTCTGATAATCGCAGCGATACACCCTTTCTCGTCTATGAAGACGAGCGCTATACCTACGAAGAGGTCTATCAGCGATCATCTCAAATAGCGGCTCTGCTGATAAATGACTATGGGATTGTGAAAGGAGACAGGATTTCTATCTCGATGCGAAACTATCCTGAATGGGTCATGACATTTAACGCCGTGACATCTATCGGCGCCATCGCAGTTGCCATGAATGCCTTGTGGTTGACCGAAGAGATGGAATACGGCCTTGACCATAGTGGTTCTCGTTTGTTGTTTGCCGACCAGGAAAGAATTGACCGGGTATTACCTGTCTATCAGAAACTGAAGATGGATGTGATTGCGGTCCGCCCGAATAAGCCGCTGCCGGATGATATTGCCGTACTTGATGATCTGGTGGAAGGGATGACCAGATGCGAGATGCCCCAGGTACAAATTGATCCAGATGACAACGCCACGATTTTCTATACATCAGGCTCCACCGGCCACCCAAAAGGCGCACTATCCACCCACCGAAATATACTTACGGCCCTGATGTCATGGGAGCTGGATCTGCTGGCATCGGCAATTGAAATGGATTTTGATTTCGAAAGCCCCTCCTACCCCCCTGTAACTCTGTTAGCGGTTCCGCTGTTTCATGCCACGGGTTCCCATGCTGTCATGTTAGGCTCCTATCGCCAACAAAGACTGATCGTTTCCATGTATCGCTGGGACCCACAGCTGGCTGCGGAGCTGGTTGAAGAGGAGCGAATTACATCCTTTATTGGACCGGCAGCAATGACCGGAGACCTGATAGAAATTGCCAAAAAAACCAACCGGGACCTTAGCTCCCTGGCGGCCGTGGGTGGAGGCGGTGCAGCCCGGGCCCCGGAGCAGGTAAAAGGTATCGCCAAAACTTTTGCCAATGCTTTGCCCAGCACAGGCTGGGGAATGACGGAAACAAATGCAATCGGCACTGGCATTGCCGGTGAGGACTACCTTGAACGTCCAGGCAGTTCAGGTCGCTGCTCAGCTGTACTAGACCTCGCCGTCTTTGACGAGAGCGGGAATGAACTGCCCCAGGGTGAGCGCGGTGAACTGCGAATACGTGGTACTTCCGTTATCCAGGGTTACTGGAGAAGGCCTGAAGCCAACCAGGAGGTATTTGTAGATGGCTGGCTCAAAACCGGCGATGTTGCCTACATCGATGATGAGGACTACCTTTATATAGTAGATCGCATCAAGGACCTGGTGATTCGCGGTGGCGAGAATATTGGTTGTGCTGAGGTTGAGGCCGCATTGCTTGAGTACCCGCTTATTCTGGAAGCTAGCGCTTATGCTGTACCAGATGACAGATTGGGAGAAGAGGTCGGCACCACCATCTATTCGCAATCGGTGATCGACCTGGATGAATTGAAAGCATTCCTCTCAGCGCACATAGCACGATTCAAGATCCCGCGTTATTTCAAGGTTGTAGCCGAACCCCTGCCACGGATTGCTTCAGGAAAGATCAACAAGCGTAAGCTGCGCGAAATAGCAGCAGGAGAAATCCAGAACAGTTAGACCGAACAACTCAAGGTGTCTGGAAGGCAACTGAACCGAAAACTAGCAGGAATGTCACATGAGTTTTGAGCCAAGATTCAGTCTTGCCAGCAGCCTGCTTTCAGAAACCGGAACTGACCTCTGGAAAGTTCACAGCGATGTATTGGAACGTCAGGCACAGGGTGAGGACATTCTCATGATGTCAGTTGGCGACCCCGACCTACGTACCATAGTTCGAGTCGTCGAACATGCCGTTACCAGTTTATATCATGGTTGTGCCCACTATTCCCCTGGTATGGGGAACTGCATTTGCGAAAGATAATAGCCAACATTGAAACACGGGCGAGTGGAAGGCTCACTTCGAGCGACGAAATAATTATCTTCCCTGGCGCTACCAATGCAATATTCAGCGTACTTACATGTCTGCTCGACGGCGATGATGAACTCATCGTTACAGAACCAGCCTATGTGGGGTATCGGGGTATATTTCAGGCTATAGGTGCCAATATCATCAGTGTTCCAGCTAATATCGAGGCGGGGTTTACGCTTGATTCAGATGCAATTGAAAGGGCAATGTCCAGCAAAACGAAGATGCTGTTACTTAACACTCCGGGCAATCCTGCTGGAAACATGATTCCGGCAGATCAGTTGGCGTCCCTAGCAAGATGATTCCTTGAAAAAAATATCTGCCTGGTCTGCGATGAAGTCTATTCCATGATCACATTCGAGCAAAAACATATCTCTGCAAGAACTGCGGCGGAAAATCTGGAGAACGTCATTGTCGTCGACGGCTTGTCAAAGTCACACGCCATGACGGGTTGGCGATTAGGATGGACAGTTGCGCCGGTCAATGTCCTTGAGAAATTTCTCAACTTCACATCTGCCACCATTTTTGGTTGCTGCCAGTTTATCCAGGATGCAGCAGCCTTCGCCATGCAAAATGACGACGACTACATCCAATCCATTACCGACAAATACAAGGCAAGACGCGACTATGCCCTCGAACGTATCAGGCAGATTGATGGGCTGCGATGTACCAAGCCGCAAGCCGGGATGTTCCTGATGGTTGATGTCTCCGATATTTCAGAAGACGGGCAGGCGTTTGCATCTGACCTGCTGGACAATCAGGACGTCTCTTTCCTGCCAGGCGGAGGCTTCGGTGCGATTACCAGGAATTTCGTGCGCCTGTCCCTCACTCATCCGAAGGAAGATCTACAGGAAGCGTTCGACAGGATAGAGAACTTCGTCAGCTCATGCGGATGAGCAAGGCCTTACCTAAGGCGGGCTTCCAGGCTTTCCTTGATTAAGAAACCATCCCGCACAACGGTCTTTCTTGCCACCTGCACTGCGCTTTCGCTGCTGGGAGATCAGGCGCTGTACGCACTATTGCCCTTATACTTTCAGGATATTGGCCTATTGCCAATCCAGGTGGGGATCTTACTATCGGCTAACCGGTTGATACGTCTTTTTACCAATCACCTGGCTGAACGTATGACGGGACAATATCCGCCACACCTGATGCTAGCAGGAAGCCTGGCTGTGGGTGCACTACTTACAGCGGTCTATGCAACCTCCTCATCATTCTTCATCCTGCTCACAGCCCGCTGCCTTTGGGGCCCTGTGCTGGTCCTTTATCCGCCACATCAGCGTTATGGGTGTTGCCCTGACCAGCGATCCATTGGATCGGGGCCAAATGATGGGACACTACAATGGGATTTCCCGTCTTGGTGGCGTCACGGGAATAGTCCTGGGCGGGATATTGTTTGATTGGATTGGTTTCACCAACACCATGACAGTTTTCTGCGTCGGCTAACTTCTCGCCATTCCGTTTGCATTGTCGTCAGAAACCCAACTAATGGGCACTCACAATAAAAAGTGGGAAGAAAACAAGACCGACTCACGACACAACGCCTTGCTAATTTGTGGTTTCTGTATCGGCAGCGTCGGGCCAGGACTACTTATGTCAACCCTGGGCTTTATTCTACTCAGTCGATATGGGTAGCAGGTCGACCTGTTCGGTTTTCTGGTCGGTATCGCGACCCTTAATGGTTTGTTGCTGGGCTGCCGCTGGGTTCTTGACACCCTTGGCGCACCGATATATGACGCACTGATTGATCGCTCCGGCCTGCACATCGGCACACCCCTTTGTTTTATTGTTGGTATCATGGCCATGCTGCTGCTAGCCATGAACAATAATCTTGCGACTCTTTCAGCCAGTATCATCATATTCTTTGTTTGTGGTACTACCCTCACCACTGTTATTTCTGCTGAAGCCAGCCACCGCGGCTCAAGGGTTTTTGCCCGTTACGCCACCGCCGCTGACCTGGGTGCCCTATTTGGCCCGGTCATCGGCTGGTCCGTTTACGAATTCCTCAATGTCCCTGATTTGGCATTCATCCTGGGCGCACTACTCTATACAATTGGGCTATTGGCTGCCCTTATAGCCTTCAGGCGGCCCTCAACACTTGGCGCTCATAAGGAGTAACAGCATGAAATACAATATCACAGGCTTCACCCTTTTATTAATTTTGAGCGCACCTCTATTTGCCGAAGTACCCCTGCCGCAGACGCTTGACTCAAACGGCTATCGTGGCGTTATTGCCAAAACAGGAAACCTCTACATAGCCGGACAACCGTTAAACGCGAATGCACTCCGAAAACTGAAGGCTGAGGGCGTAACAACTGTTATCAATCTTCGCACCGACGAGGAAATGGGAAACCGCAGGTCGACACCTATAGACGAAGTAAAGATCTCCGCAAGCCTCGGTCTTCGCTATGTTCACATTCCATCGGGTGGCAAGAAACACCCACACAGCCCTGCAATGCTAGCTTCCTTTGCGAATGCACTTGAGGAGAGCAAAGGGAAAGTACTGCTTCACTGCAATAGCGCAAAGCGCGCATCTCACCTCTGGGTGGCATACCTGGTCAAGTACAAACAGATGCCGCTAAGGGAAGCACTGGCTCACGGCCGTGCAGTGAACTTTGGCAATCAACCGATCGAGGGTTACCTTGAGGGTGAGATTGAATTCAAGTATACAGAGCAGGCCAACTAATTCATCGAGGTGATGGCCGATAGCCTGACTATGCAAGGGCCAAAATCGGGTCCAATACTATCAGGCAATATAGCCTGTCGGGAAAGCTGATGAATGTTCTGGACCGTGCACTAGGTGTACCCGCAGTACATTCCAATCCGAAAATGAACCCAAGATCGTTGCACTATCCACTTGTCTGAACCTGGTTTCATGACCCATCGTGCTCTAGTAACATACCCTAAAATCTCTGCCTTGCCCCGCCGGCTTTGCTATCATGGCGCTCTTTTACTAGCCGGGTTTTACCATGCAAGGTTCAAGCGTTGTTTCGATGCTAAAAGGTGGGGTTACGGTCAGTCAGATTGTGACGGTTCAGGGCTGGGTTCGCAGCAAGCGGGATTCGAAAGCCGGGATCTCATTTATCGCTATCCATGATGGTTCATGCTTTGATGCAATTCAGGCCGTTGTCCCCAACGACCTCCCAAACTACGAGACTGAAGTTTTGGCGATCACCACGGGAAGTGCCGTATGCATTAGCGGCGAACTGGTAGAGTCACAGGGAAAAGGGCAGTCGGTGGAGATCCAGGCAACTGAAGTTAGAGTCATTGGTCTGGTAGATGACCCTGAGTCATACCCCATAGCCAAGAAGCGGCATACTTTTGAATATCTCAGGACAGTCTCACACCTTCGGCCACGAACCAATACTTTCGGTGCAATAACCCGAGTTAGGACGAGCCTTGCCAATGCCATACACAACTACTTCTATGATCACGGATTTCACTGGATCAATACGCCTATTATCACGGCCGTTGATTGCGAGGGTACCGGGGAATTATTTCATGTAAGCGCACTCGATCTCGCTAATCTGCCAATCAACAATGGTAGTGTGGATTTCGAGCAGGATTTCTTTGGCACAGCATCTTATCTCACTGTTTCCGGGCAACTAAATGTGGAGGCCTACTGCCTGGCTATGAGTAAGGTGTACACCTTCGGCCCAACCTTCAGAGCTGAAAATTCAAATACATCCAGGCACCTGGCGGAATTCTGGATGGTAGAACCGGAAATCGCCTTCTCTGATTTGAACGACGATGCTGATCTCGCTGAAGACCTTCTAACCCATGTACTACAGAAGGTACTGGATGACTGTGAAGATGATATGGCCTTCTTTGAACAACGCATCGACAAGGATGTCATCACGCGAATCAGGTCAGTGATTGACAATGAGTTCGAACGTATGGAGTACTCGAAAGCAATCGACATACTAGATTCATCAGGAAAGAAATTTGAGTTCCCAGTGGAGTGGGGCCTGGATCTGCAATCCGAACATGAACGTTTCCTGACTGAGACCCATGTAGGCAGGCCGGTCATCGTGATGAACTACCCAAGAGAAATCAAAGCTTTCTATATGCGTCTGAATGACGATGAAAAAACAGTCGCCGCCATGGATGTACTGGCACCAGGCATTGGTGAAATCATTGGCGGCAGTCAGAGGGAAGAACGCCTTGAGGTGCTGGACTCCCGCCTTGATAGCGATGTTATGAAAGAAGACCTCTGGTGGTATCGTGATTTACGCAGATATGGCACTGTGCCCCACGCTGGTTTCGGTATGGGATTCGAGCGGTTGCTGAATTACGTCACCGGGATGGAAAATATTAGGGATGTAATTCCTTTTCCAAGAACGTCCGGGAATGCACACTTCTGACTTGCATCGCATGCTAGCTTGTATCCGCAGAGAGGATTTGAATTTGTAAGGCTAAAAGCCGCGACAAGGATGGCGCGGCCGTACCATGGACGGTTCACCTGGAGAATATAAGTCCTCTCTGTGGATGCAAGCGATAACTTTCGACTAGCCGCTTGGGTTGACTCGTTACTTGAGTCGATTGCCAGGATTGAAGAGAGTGGCTCCTCAATCCGGAGATTCACAAGTCATTAGCATTTGTTTCGCGAGCTAGTTTGAGTTTGCTTCGCAAGTAGTTCGAGTTTGCTTCGCAAAATTGAACTAATGCCCCATCATCATCTGCCAGGTTTCCAGGTCGTTGATCCGCATGTAAGTGTTGATGCGCTTAGTCTCTTCCATCGTGGCTCGGGGGACCTGGCTATAGTTGTGGCCGGGCAGGAGAAGGGTATCGTCCGGGAGGGTCGCCAGTTTCTGTAAGCTGTGAAACATGTCCTCAGAGCTTGAACCCGGCAGGTCGACACGCCCACAGCCATCTATGAACAGCGTATCGCCCGAAACCAGTGTTTGCTTGACCATGAAACACTGGGAACCTGGCGTGTGTCCTGGTGTATGTAGAAATTCTATCTCGATATCACCAATTTTGAGTTTGTCCCCGGATTCCACCTTCTTCATATCATTGTCTGAAATCCCTGTGACCTTCTTCAGCCCATCAGCCTCAACCTTGTTGGTGTAGATTCTGACCGGATTAGTTTCCAGCAATTCAGCCACGCCATTAACGTTGTTGCTCCCGAATGAACCACCGCAGTGATCAGGATGATAGTGAGTAACCAGTGCAGCGACCAGTTTGTACCCTCGCTCATTGATAACATCAAGCAATCCCGCTATATCCCAGGCCGGATCAACTACCGCCACTTCCCGTGAACTGCTCGATCCGACTATATAGGCAAAGTTTTGCATCGGTCCAACCTGGATTTGTTCAATTATCAATTCATCTTCGTTAGACATGATATTCCTTTAAAGTATTAGATATGACGTCCTGTTCATAGAGAAGTTACTGGAGCCCCAGCGGCAATGGGGCCAACGTGCCCTACAACTCAAAGCAGGATTTGTAGCAAAGGATACATTAATCACATCGTAAGTGTCCGGGCCTAATTTGATCACGCCTATGCACTTTTTCCATCATCACACTGACAGTGCCCGCAATCCGACCCGACTAATGGAGGAAGCAGATACCGATACCAATGAAGTAGTTTCCGGGCTCAAAATAAGTTCCCTGCTGAGCTATTATGCAAACGATTCAGCTCAGGAAATTTCCCGTGGAAGAAAGGGAAAAGCCTCTCATACTGGTAGTCGATGATCAGGTAACCGTCATCCGCATCATGACAAATATGCTGCAGCCAGAGTTTACCGTGTGCGTTGCAACAGATGGCGGACGGGCAATAGAAGTAGCCAAAAATCAATTACCTGATCTAATACTGATGGACAACCTGATGCCCAGCATGACCGGCGTTGAGGCATGTAAAATCCTCAAGTCAGACCCTGAAACCGAGAAAATTCCAGCAATATTTATTACCTCCATGGATGACAAACACAATGAACAGGTAGGCCTCAATGCAGGTGCTGTTGACTATATTCCCAAACCCCCTTCGGCTGAAAGAGTAAGGGCAAGGGTAAGAGTGCACCTGGCAAACAACAGACAGCTGGCCTTTATCGAGGACCTGGCCGCGGGTGAATTCTCCATGCTGGACGATGCAAAGAGAATGGCGAGAAACCTGCTAGATTGAAATATTTGAAGAGTGAGCCGGCCAGAGAGCGAAAGGACCAGTAAATGAATAGATGTCCGAAATATAAACAAAACTGAAGGTAAGCAAGTAATGGCTCTACTAAGCGGGGGCGCTACGCTTCCAGACTTTACCCCGAAAGTTGGTGACAGTGATTCAATCTTACTACCATCAGACATCGAATCTGACTTTGCAATTATTCTGTTCTACCGCGGCCACTGGTGACCCCCTCGAAAATGCGTTGGAGGTGGATAAAAACCTGTCCTTTCCAGTCGCATGGGGAGTTGAACGTGACACGGGAAACAAATTGGGTTCCTTCTGGGATGAGAAAAGAAATTTCATGCAGCCAACGGAATTCGTCGTCACAGGATCAGAAAGCATAATCTCTTCTACCTATTCTTCTTCACCAATCGGTAGAACGGACCCTGAAGAAGCATTGGTCCTGTTAAAGTTTGTGACGTCAGCCGGAAAAAATAACCTGGAAAATTGCTCCCGGGATTGGTTATCCCAGGGATCACGAGCCTGACTGCCTACATGGTGCGAATGACATTCTATGCACCGGGCTCGGGCCGTGTATTTTTAGCGCCTGCAGATGATAGGCCGTGCCATACCCCTTGTGCTTCGCCAAACCATATTCAGGATAGGCCTTATCCAGCTCAACCATTTCCCTGTCCCTTGCAACCTTGGCAATGATGGAAGCCGCCTTGATGGCATCAACCTTGGCATCTCCCTTAATCACCCATTCTGAGTCACATCCAAATTCAGGGATACGGTTACCATCCACCAGTACAAAATCAGCCTGAACTGATAAACCTTTTACTGCACGCTGCATTGCTCTGAAGGTTGCCTGCAGTATATTTATTTCGTCAATCTCGGCTACATCTGCCCGGCCAATGCTGTAGGCAATAGCCTGCTCTCTAATAATCGGATCCAGTGCTTCCCTGCGTTTTGTCGTCAGTCGTTTCGAATCCTGCAACCCTTCAATGTACCCAAAAGGGTCCAGGATAACTGCGGCGGCGAATACAGCGCCCGCCAGTGGGCCGCGACCAACCTCATCCACACCAGCAAGATGCTCACGCCGATACATCGCCACCTCCAGGGTGCTCTCCACAAAGAATCTGAATCGCCTTGGCAGCCTCATGTTTTTCAACTCGCAGCTGCCGATGAATAGTGGTGAATTTACTGACCAGCGAATCGCGTTTTTGCGGGTCGAACAGAGCCAAAACGGCTTTGCAAAGGGCTTCTGGCGTTGCATCCTCCTGAATCAGTTCCGGAACCAGCTCATGCCCGGCAAGGATATTTGGCAGGGCAAAATATTTGGTTTTAACCAGCCTTGAAACAATGGCATAGGTGGCAGAACCCAACCGATAGGACATGACCATGGGCTTCTTCAACAACATTGCTTCCAGGGTCGCTGTACCGGAGTTCACCAAAACCACGTCGGCAGCCGTCAACACCTCCCTTGACTGCCCTACTACCACCTTGATATCCAATTCATGGCCACTTTCCAGTAACAGGCCGTTAATCTTGCTCGCCAGATGATCATTGGCAGCAGCCACGAGGAATCTACAACCTGGCACAACATTCTTTATCAGACCGGCGGCGGCTAAAAAATCCGGTCCGGAATAGGCTGCCTCACTCCTACGGCTGCCCGGCAGGATAGCGACGATAGGGTCTTCATCTCCATATGCCAACATTTGTCTTGCTGCAGCTTTCTTGTCTGATCCATCATGCAATTCAATATCGTACGCCTTTGGGTGACCAACAAACGCAACATCAATTCCATTTTCTACGTAGACATCTGTTTCAAAGGGGTAAAGCGTGAGCATCAAATCAACATTCCGCGCAATCGCCTTTATACGCCCAGGGCGCCATGCCCAAACGGTAGGCGATACGTAGTGCACCGTCCGAATCCCCTGCCTTTTCAGCATTCCTTCAAGCAAAAGATTAAAGAAGTTGAAATCTATACCAACGAAACAGATGGGGGGAGTTTTCAATAACCTGGACCTGACTGTCAGAAGTATATTCAGCAACTCTGGAAGACGCTTTATTGGATCAATAAAGCCGTTAACCGACAGCCGGTCCATGTCGAACCAGGAGTCCATTCCTTCAGCAATCATTGCCGGACCGCCAACACCCACGAAATGGGCATCTGGATAATATCGTTTCAATTCCCGGATAAGGGGAGCGCCCAAATTGTCCCCCGAGGCTTCTCCAGCAACGAGGCCGAAAGTTACTGGTTTTTTCTCGGCCGGGTAGGAATTGGCCATCTGGTATCAGGAGACCTTTTGCTCTACACAAGTCATCAGCGTTGAGCATACAAGCTGATCTTCTACATAAGCCTTACCCGATGCCTTCATCCAGTGACTTCTTATCCTTACCATTTCAACTTCGAGGCGTAATTGGTCACCCGGAGCAACCGACCGTTTGAATTTTGTTTTGTCCGTACCTGCGAGATAGTATACGTAGCCATCATTAAGGGTTCTATTTTTGCTCTTGAAGGCCAGGATACCTGATGCCTGCGCCAAAGCCTCCACGATGTACACACCTGGAAAAATCGGATTGCCTGGGAAGTGACCATTAAACACCTGCTCATTTACCGAGACATTTTTTAGCGCAACAATATGTTTGTTAGCTTCGAACTCAATCACACGATCAATGAACAGGAATGGATATCTGTGGGGGAGGTATTCGTGTATCTCTGTTACTTCCATGACCTTCTCTTACTAGATGCGTAATGGGGCTAGTTAGCTTTCTTCTCCAGTCTCCGCAAACGTTTAATTAGCTCTGGGAGCTTGCGAAATCCAACAATACTTCTCTTCCAATCACTACCCGGCATCAAACCAGTTCCTGATGAAAAACGCCCTTTCTCCGTGATGGACTGACTTACAAGGCTCATGGCGGTGATTTCAACCTGATCTACGATCTCTATATTATCAATGATTCCTACGCCGCCGCCAATCAGGCAATACGAACCTATTCGCGTGCTGCCGGCAATCGCTGTACAACCCGAAATAGCGGTGTGACTACCGACTGACGTACCATGACCTACCTGCACCTGGTTGTCTATTTTTACTCCATCGCCAATCCTGGTGTGATTCAGGGCGCCTCGGTCAATAGTCGAGCCGGCTCCAATCTCAACCTTATCTCCTATTATTACAGCAAATACCTGAGCTATCTTGACCAGCGAAGCGGTACTTTTGTCATATTCAAAACCAAATCCATCTGCACCGAGGACGGTCGCGCTATGCACTATGCAATCATACCCCAGCTGCACATCATGGTAGATCGTGACATTGGCATGAAGCCTCGTACCCTCTCCAATGCTAACCCTTTCACCTATAAAACATCCGGCATCAATACAAACTCCATCGGATAACTTCGCACCATCCTCGATCACGACGTGGGCACCGATAGAAATGCCAGCACCCAGCGTGCAGTTCTCACTTATCACGGCGGTTTCATGGATACCGACCTTGTGCCTGGGAGCAGGATCGAAAAATGCAGCTATCCTCGCCCATGCGAGCCTGGGCTGATCTGAAATCAAAACCGGAATAGTGCAATCAACGCTATCTACCCCTCGCAACACGATTGCCGAAGCGTTTGAGGTCTTCAATTGATTTTTGTACGAGGATTGAAACAGGAAAGCGAGTTCGCCGGGTACAGCATCCACTAAGCTGGCAATGCCACTAATCTCAACGGATGCATCCCCTTTGAGTTCTAGATCAAATTGATCGGCAATCTCCCCAAGCGATATTTTCAACAAGGTTAGCCGCTATTGCGCTGGCGTGTTTTCCTGCTCATTGAGCATCTCGGTAACCTTGCGAGTAATATCGTAGAGATCACCAGCATACAGGGCGGCTCCTCTTGGTAGAATAAGGTCATAATCATTTTTCCTGACGAGATCCTCAATAGCCTGCTGGATCTTAGCCTCAGTCCCAGAAAAGAGTTCGGTCTGACGAGTGTTGATCGCTTTTTGCAGCTTCTGTCTCTCGTATTGGAAGTCGTTGTTGTAGGACTCAATTTCCTGCTGTATTCGACGCTTTTCAGCTTCACTCATCACGTCAGCATCTTTCTGCAAGCGTTCCAGCAAGGCAGCAGCTTCGCTCTGTATCTTGCTGATCTTGCCTTCATCCGCCTTGAATTCTTCCTGAATCTGCCCCAAAAGTACTTTTGCCTGTTCAGAATTCAGAATGGCACGTTGCACATCAACAACGGCTATCTTTACCTCTGCGGTGACAACCTGTGACGTAAAAGCAAATATGCCAAATGCCAGGACAGCCAGTATACGTTGTTTTATTTGCATAATTTTCTCCTTAAACAAATAACTTTGATCGAGCCTGCCAGCAAATCAGCCAGCAATTATAGTGGGCGCAGATACTTACACATCCACCCGCATGATTCAACGTCGTTTGGATGGCACAACTTAAAAAGTTCGTCCCAATTCAAACTGGAATGATTCTTTCTCATCCCCAGGTTTCTCATTGAAGGGGACAGAGATAGCGAAGCTGATAGGAGCAAATCCGGTAATCCAAGTTATCGCAAACCCAGCACTGTAACGCAGTTCACCTTCGCTCAGATCCAGACAATAGGCACTGATATCTGGGCAGTTAGTATTGAAAACATTCCCCGCATCAACAAACAAAGCAGACTTCAACTGCCGCTGGTCCTTGACGAAGGGTAACGGGAACAGGATTTCTGCGCTCGTTTCAATAAGCACGTTACCGCCTATTGGGTCAGGCTCACCGAAATTGTCAAGGGGTGATGGCGTAGTTCTGGGACCCAATGTGCTATTTTCGTACCCACGTACCGAGCCCATTCCGCCGGCAAAGAAGTGCTTATAGAACGGGAATGTCTCGGTTCCACCGAATACCCCACCGTAGCCCAGATCTGTTCGAAGACGCAGGGTGAACAGCCTGGTTAAGGGGAAGAATATCTGTCCGCTGTAATTCAAACGGTAGAATTCCAACTCGCTGCCAGGAATGGTCATTTCAAAGGACAGGCTCTGGGACTTCCCTGCCGTTGGCAGGAGCCCTCTATTGAGGGCAGACATGCTGTAGGACGCAGAAACGTTTATCAGGTCAAAATCCTTGCCTTCCGCGTCGAGGAACTGCGAAATCTCCTGGGCCGGAAAAATGCCTTCCTTAATACTGGTACTCTCAAACCCAACACTAAAACTGATCCTTGAAACCTCGCTGATGGGATATCCAAAATTGACAGAACCACCGACGGAATCTGTTGAAAACCGAGCAATATTTCGCTCATCAAAGTCACTGCTTCGAAAAAACAGGGAATAACCGCGACTTACTCCATCGACAGTGTAATAAGGGTCAAAAAACGACAAGTTATACGCAGTCTGATAACTGCTGCGATTAACACCTATCCCTACGCTGTTGCCGGACCCAAAAACATTGGATTCCTGGTATGACAACCCCAATATGAGTCCCGAGTACTGGGCGTACCCCAAGGTCGCGGAGATTGATCCGGAGGGCTGTTCTTCCACAGAATAATTAATATCAATTTGATCGTCACTACTCGGCACCGACGGCGTTTCTACATTAACTTCCTTGAAAAAGCCCAATCGCTCAAGACGAACCTTGGACACCTCGATGGCGGCATTAGATGCCCACCCGCCTTCCATCTGACGCATTTCACGCCGCAACACCTCGTCCTGGGTCATGGTGTTCCCACGGAAGCTAATGCGCCTCACATAGGCTCTTTTCCCAGCATCGACAAAAAACTTGACCGTAACCGTATCACCACTCTCATCAAGGACAGGTTGGCCTGTCGCACTGGCAAAGGTATATCCTGAATTTCCCAGAATTCTCTCGATGCGCTCTTCAGATGTGGTCATCAATTTCCTTGAAAATATCTGATCCTTGCGAGTCAACACCAGCGCGCGAATTGAAGCTTCTGGCACATCGTGTAATTCACCCGCTATCTCCACATCAGAGATTTTGAACTGCTCACCTTCGATAACATTGATGGTGATGTATATGTCTTCCATATTCGGCGCAATGGAGACCTGTGTTGAATCAACAACAAAATTCAAATAACCCCGGTCAAGATACCAGGACTCAAGTTTCTCCAGGTCACCCTTTAGCTTTTCACGAGAATATTGATCATCTTTAGTGTAGAAAGAAAACAAGCCTGGCAGTTTCAGTTCCATCATCTCAACAAGCGTTTCATCATCAAAAAGCGTGTTGCCAATTATGTTGATATGCCTGATGCCGGAGACATTGCCTTCATCGACAAATACTTTAATCGCTACCCTGTTGCGGGGGAGATCTTCGACCTCTGCTCTAATCTTCGCATCATAACGACCCTGGCTTACATACTGGCGCTCCAGGTCGGAGGTCATATGCTCTAACGTGACTTTCTTGAATATCTGCCCTTGCGCTAACCCGGAACCGGCCAGCCCCTCAAGCAACGCATCCGACTTGATGGCCTTATTTCCCTCAAATTCAATCTCATCAATTGAGGGCCTCTCCTTGACGAGAATCACCAGAATATTTTCGTCACGACCCACCTGTACATCATCAAATGATTCAGTCTTAAACAGGGCACGGACAATCAGGCGCAGATCAACCTCATCGATATCATCACCAACATTAAATGGGATTGCTCCAAATACGGTTCCCGCGGAAACTCTTTGCAAACCTTCAACACGGACATCTGAAATCACAAAACCATGGGTTTGCAGGGAGCAAAGGCATATAACAGCCCCCATCATAATCTGTGGGAACAAACTAATTCTTAAACGCATCATAAATAACAACAGTAAGACTCTATAATCTCGTTAGATCATTGTAGAACGCAAGCAGCATTATACTAAAAATGAGAAACATACCCATCTGCAGACCCCAGACCTGAATACGTTCCGGTACAGGTCTACCCGCCACTAGCTCGATGAAATAATATAGTAAGTGCCCCCCATCTAAAACCGGGATTGGAAGAAGATTTAGCACACCAAGGCTGATACTAAGCAAGGCGATAAATCCAACAAAACTGGCAAGCCCAGATTGAGCTGTCGCATGTGCTACCTGCGCTATGGTGATGGGACCACTTAAATTCTTCGGCGAAATTGCGCCGATTATCAGCTTCTTAATGGAAGCCAGCGTAAAAACAGTGACCTCCCAAGTTTTGTTGACCGCTGGTATCCATGCGAAATAAACAGGATAGCTTACATTGCGCTGCATCTCAGCAGGTAATTGTATCGCTTCCCGTGATGCACCGATGAAGCCAAACACCTCTCCATTCCTTTCAGTTCGCGCCGGCTTCACAGTGACCTTGATCAACTCATTGGTACGCAAAATCTCCAGGGATACCGGCACTTCCGGGTTAGCCCTTATAACCTCGACCCAGGAGACCCACGATGGAACACTCTCTCCATTTGCTCTTATCACTTCATCGCCTGCAAGCAAACCTGCCTGCTCTGCGCGACCATCAGCCACAATTGCACCAATGCGGGCTGGAATTTCCGGATACTTTAGCACCAGTCCAAGATCTGAAACCGGATAGGGCTCCTCAACTTCGGACATCCAGTCACCAATTTCGACGTACAGGGTCGAATCATAACTGCTGGCTTCCTTCACCTTGATCACTATGGTGCCACTTTCACCAATGCGTTTGAAAAGCATCAAGTTCACGTCAGACCATGTTTTTACCTCTTGCCCATCAATAGCTACAATTTCCTGACCAGCCTTGAACCCTGAGCGACCGGCTTTGGAATCAGGGTCGATATCCCCTAATAGCGGCACAACACCTGCCACACCAACCGAAAACAGAACCCAGTAGGCCACGATGGCAAGAATGAAATTGGCTATGGGGCCTGCCGCGACAATAGCTATTCGCTGGCCAACCGGTTTTCGGTTAAATGCCAGATGCAACTGGTCATCGGGCACAAATCCTTCACGCTCGTCCAGCATCTTGACATAACCACCCAGGGGAATAGCGGCTACAGCGAACTCCGTCCCCTTCAATGGTTCATTGGCGCGAGTGCTAACCTCCTGATCGCTGGGAACAGGAACCGACTCGGGAGCCGGACCGCGCTTCATGTATATGGGCTTGCCGAAACCAACACTGAATCGCAGCACATGGACGTTGAACATCCTGGCAACCCAGTAATGGCCGAACTCGTGGATAGTGACCAGAATCGACAAGGTCACTATCAGCGCCAATATACTTTGTAGAACTTCCATCATATAACAGGTTATCTCGCTCTTATGAATTCCATGGCCCTGTGTCTTGCTTCCTCATCTAGGGCCAGGATGCTCTCTATTGTATGTGCTTCTTCACGGCTTGTCTGTTCAAGAACATTTTCAATAAGTATTGGGATATCTGTAAACGGAATAAGTTCATCCAGAAAATGCTGAACAGCAACTTCATTTGCCGCATTCAGGGCTATAGCAGCGCTTTGTGGCTGCCAGGCGACTTCCTGGCAAAGGGCAAGACAGGGGTAGCGCTCCAGGTTAACTGGCTCAAAATTCATATCCCCAAGGCCAGTGAATTCGAGGCCCTTAACCCCGGAGTCTATTCTGCCTGGCCAAGCGAGGCCATGTGCTATAGGTATTCGCATGTCAGGATTGCCCATCTGAGCGACCACAGAACCATCAACATACTCCACCATGGAATGTACGATGCTCTGGGGATGAATAACGATTTCGATATCATTTGGCTTGACCGAGAACAGCCAGCAGGCTTCGATTAGCTCCAACCCCTTATTCATCATACTTGCCGAATCAACTGAAATTTTCCTGCCCATCTTCCAGTTGGGATGAGCGCATGCCTCATCGGGAGTGACCTCTGAAAGTGCTTCGATGGGTTTACCCAACAGTGGACCACCTGAGCCGGTCAACAGGATTTTCCGGACGCCATCAGCATGACCGGGAGCACCGTTGGCAAGGCTCTGAAAAATGGCGTTATGTTCACTATCAATTGGGAGGAGTGTCGTCCCTGCCCTTTCAACCGCCTGCATGAACAAACTGCCGGACATCACCAGCGATTCCTTGTTCGCAAGGAGCAGCTTTTTGCCCGCCCCGGCCGAGGAAAGTGTCGGCTCAAGCCCCGCACCCCCGACAATAGCCGCCATAACCACATCCACATCCTCGTGGGCAGCGACACTGCAAAGGTTATCTTTACCCGTGAGCACCTTCGTCTTGCTGCCAGCCTGCAACAGTCGATCCTCAAGTTGTGGTGCACACTCCTTATTTATTAAGACCGCAAACTCCGGTGTAAAGGTACAACATTGATCGGCAAGCAATTCCCAGTTTGAGTTCGCTGTGAGCGCGTATAATTCATACTGATCAGGGTGACGACCAATCACATCCAGCGTATTGATACCGACGGAACCGGTCGCTCCCAGAATGGTCACATACTGCTTGCCCTCGGACGGCATTTTCATTGCCAGTCAAACATGAGAATAAAGAGGGCAAAGACCGGACCTGCCGCCAGCAGACTGTCGAGGCGATCCAAAAAACCACCATGACCGGGTAAAAGGTTGCTGGAATCTTTTATTCCACGATGACGCTTGAACATGCTGATGGTTAAATCACCGAGAACAGAAACAACTGCAACTGCCAGGCATGCCCCCAGGAAAATCGCGCCTCTGCTGGTAGTCAGATCAGGCTTACCTATCCACAGGGCCATCATCGCAGCGATTACCACTGCCGTGACCATACCCCCCCAGAATCCGGCCCAGGATTTCCCAGGGCTCACACGCGGAGCGAGTTTGTGCTTACCGAAAGCTCTGCCACTAAAATAGGCCGCAATATCGGCTCCCCATATCAGGAAAAACAGCAAAAGTATCAGAAAATTGCTATCGGCCTTTAGTTTCAGTTGAACCAGCGAGACAAATCCAGGTACCAGTACAAGTGCACCGATTAGCAACCGGGTTGGCTGTGCACCCCATATTCTGCTAAGTCCAGGAAACTGAACCACAAAAACCAGTGCGATCAGCCACCACATCAATGCCAAACCGAGCACCCAAACTGGCGGCATGAACCAGGCCATACCAAGCAGCAACGCTATGAACCCGGCGTAGCCATAGCGTTTCAATCCTGAAAAATCAGCGAGATTTGCCCATTCCCAGGCTGAAACAACGATGATCGTTCCAACAAACAGGGAGAAACCAGGCACATCGAGGAAAAATACACAGGCTATTGCGATCGGCGCGATAACCAGTGCAGTGAGAATTCTCTGCTTTAGCATCTGAGGCTGACTAAAAGTCCAGCAGGTCTGCTTCTTTCAGTTCAAGCGATGCATCAACTGCCTTTATCTTCTCATCAGTCAACTTCTGGACCATTTCCTCACCCTGATGATATTCATCCTGGGTGATTTCCTTTTCCTTAAGAAATTCCTTCAGATCATGGTTTGCATCACGCCTGATATTGCGAATAGCGACACGTGCATTTTCAGCCTCCGCCTTCGCCACCTTAGTCAGGTCCTTTCGATTCTCCTCTGTCAGGGGCGGCATTGGAAGACGGATGGTCTCACCACCGGTTGCCGGATTGAGTCCAAGGTCAGACTTGAGAATCGCTTTCTCAATGGCAGGGATAAGGGGTTTTTCCCAGGGAGATATGAGCAACGTCCTACCATCTTCTACCGAGACATTTGCAACCTGATTTAGGGGGGTCTGACTACCATAGTAATCGATTGAAATTCCATCCAGAAGGCTCGGATGGGCACGTCCAGTGCGTATTTTGGCGAAGGCTGCTTCCAGGGAAACCAGTGTTTTTGTCATACGCTCATCAGCCTCGCCCTTGATGTCTTCAATCACTTTTCCCCCTCCTCTTTAATGGCTGACTATCAACGTTCCTTCACTGTTGCCGACTACGGCATTACGCAAGGAACCCATTGTCTGCATAGAAAATACCCGCAGGGGCATATCATGATCCCTGGCGAGACAGATAGCAGTTAAGTCCATCACGCCCAGTTTTTTTTCCAATACATCATCATAGGTTAAACAATCGAATTTTGAAGCGCTACTGTCCAATACCGGATCAGCGGTGTAGACACCGTCGACTTTCGTTGCCTTCAGCACGATATCGGCATCGATTTCGATACCCCTCAAACAGGCTGCGGAATCAGTGGTGAAAAAGGGGTTGCCTGTACCAGCAGAAAAAATGACAACGTCACCCTGATCAAGGTGGCGTATGGCGAGACGACGGTCATAGTGTTCAACAACCCCACTCATAGGTATTGAGGACATGACTACCGTGTGGATATTTGCCCGCTCAAGGGCATCTCTCATTGCAAGCGCATTCATAACGGTTGCAAGCATGCCCATGTGATCACCGGTAACACGGTCCAGCCCGGCAGCACTCAATTCAGCACCACGAAACAGGTTCCCGCCACCAATCACAAGACCAACCTGCACACCAATGCCGACAAGCTGTCCTATTTCTAAAGCTGTTTTATCCAGAATTTCGGGATCAATACCCGAACTTTCACCACCGAGCGCCTGGCCACTTAGTTTGAGCAGAACGCGCTTATAAATTGGGGTGCTTTTTCCGGGCATGGCCGCTTAGGAAATCTGCTGTGCAACTTCAGTAGCGAAATCAACTTCCTCTTTTTCGATTCCCTCACCCACTTCAAAGCGAACGAAACGATTGATCTTTGCTCCTTCTTTGCTTAACAGAGCACCGACCTTAATATCACCGTCTTTGACAAAAGGCTGTTCCGTCAGACTAATTTCTGCCAGGTATTTTCGAATCCTGCCATCAATCATTTTCTCGACAATTTCAGGTGGTTTTCCGCTATCCTGAGCCTGCGCAGTGTAGATCTCTCGCTCTTTAGCAACCAGGTCAGCGGGTGCATCATCCGGCGAAACAACGCTTGGCCCTGAGGCAGCAATATGCATGGCGATATCCCTGCCAAGATCTTCGTTGCCGCCTTCCATCGAGACTAGAACACCAATCTTGCCGTTGGTATGCACGTAACTGCCAATGCTCCCTTCAAATACTTCTGCTCGGCGAATTGAGCAGTTCTCACCAATTTTCTGTACCAGTTTTTCCCTCATGGAATCAAGACCGGAGTCGAGTAATGCCGGAACATCTGTTTGCCGAGCATCAAGAACCGTGTCAGTTACGGTTGTTACAAAATTAAGGAAGTTCTCATCGCGAGCGGCAAAATCTGTTTCACAGTTCACTTCAACTATCGCAGCACAACTGCCTTCTTCGGTCAATTTCATACCAATCAATCCATCATTGGCTATTCGACCTGCTTTTTTTGCAGCCTTCATTCCACTGGCCTTGCGCAACGTGTCGATTGCAAGTTCCATGTCTCCCTCGGCCTCAACCAGTGCATTCTTACAATCCAGTACACCAAGACCGGTCCGTTCTCTCAATTCCTTAACTTTTGATGCTGGTATATTCATCTTCGAATCCTCTTCATGTTACGGAAGGTCACCCTTCTAGCGTGAACATTATCTGCGTGAACGTTGTCTTACGCGAACATTATCATGCGCGAAAATTTTGTTTTCGCCACTCCGACCTCAACTAGCCTGTTTCTTGCTAGCTCTCGGTTTGAGAAACTACGGCCTCCACTGGCTGCTCACCAGCTTCTGAACTGGCCTCAACATCAGGCTGCTCCGGCGTAGCGCCGGCTGGCTCTACTGAATCTTCTGCCCCTGCGTCGGGCGTTCCTGCGGCTGGCTCCTCAGCTGCAGGCTCCTCAACTGCTGGCTGCGCAGCATCATCTGCCTGTTCTCCACCGGCACCTGGTTCTGCAACGACTTCCACAAAATCACTCTCACTGACTTCACCCTGGGATTCAGCTTTGGCGGCGATAACCGCATCACCAATCGCTTCTACGAACATCCTGATGGAGCGGATAGCATCATCGTTCCCGGGAATCACATAATCGACACCATCAGGGTTACTGTTGGTATCGACAATACCAATAACAGGGATGCCCAGTTTCTGGGCCTCGGTTATGGCAATTCGCTCATGGTCTACATCAACGATAAACAGGGCATCCGGTAACCCACCCATATCCTTAATACCCCCGAGGCTCCTTTCGAGCTTCTCAAGGTCTCTTTGCCTGGACAATGCTTCCTTTTTCGTGAGTTTCTCGAAGGTACCATCAGCACTTTGGGATTCCAGATCACGCAGACGTCGAATAGACTGTCGGATAGTCTTGTAATTAGTCAGCATCCCGCCCAGCCATCGCTTATCGACATAGGGCATGCCACTTCGCTCGGCGTGTTCTTTGATCAGTTTGCCGGCACTTCTTTTTGTACCAACGAACAGGATTTTGTTTCGCTTAGACACAATACCCTGAATATATTCCACCGCTTCATCCAGCGCCGGGACAGTCTTTTCAAGATTGATAATATGGATATTGTTCCTGGCCCCAAAAATGTATTCATTCATTTTTGGATTCCAGTATCTGGTCTGGTGACCGAAATGTGCACCTGCTTCCAGCAGATCACGCATGGATACGCTAGTCATACATACTCCAATGTTTGGGTTAGGCCTCCACGCACCC
>PVBE012623712.1_pt1 | contig 37860 bp, 28 predicted proteins | sample 1631181 | NCBI WGS metagenome assembly PVBE01 (sample SAMN08397723, study PRJNA350692) | Marine metagenome, whole genome shotgun sequencing project. | isolation source: water | place: Pacific Ocean | collected 2012-04
CGGAAGAACACCATGAGCCTCCTGCGGAAGAACACCATGAGCCTCCTGCGGAAGAACACCATGAGCCTCCTGCGGAAGAACACCATGAGCCTCCTGCGGAAGAACATCACCCACCAGAAGGGGAACATGGTCCTGGTGATGAAACAGCTGGCCCACCACCAGAGGGTGACGATTACATACCTCCTACCGGCGGCACAGAGTGGGAAGGCGGACCTCCCGCAGATGCTACTGCCGAGCAACAAACTAAGTGGGATGCTGAATCTGCAGCATCCAGGACTGATGACGACCCCCATCATCCTGAACATGGCACTGGTGATTTTGGCGAGTACGGCGGTATGGGCGGCGAGTACGGCGGTATGGGCGGCGAGTACGGCGGTATGGGCGGCGAGTACGGTGGTATGGGCGGCGAGTACGGTGCGGGTGCTTATGGAGGAGAATATGGTTCATTCGATCCTTCTGTTCCACCAGCCGCAGCTGAACTCACTGATGCTCCACCGGGCGTTCAAGATATCTTTGCCATGGCCGATGCCGGTGATATAACATATGCAGAAGCATATGAAAAAGCTGAAGAAGATTTTGACTGGCAGTCTGACGCACAAGAAGATATGGACGGCGAGTATGGCGACATGGCTACTCCAGATCCAACAGGTGAACTAACAGGACGCCCTGAAGGTGATATGCCACCGCCACTCGACGACGATATCGATGACGATGATGATGATTCAGACTGGGATGATGACATCGATGATCATGATCATTTAGTTGATGCAGATGATGAAGATGATGAAGAGATGGAATCACCCTCTGGGAGAATGTAACGTAGTCTGATTACTGTCTATAAACAACAAACGACAATAATCTAACAATCGTTTGTAGTAAATAAAAACACACCTTACAATAATGTAAGGTGTGTTTTTATGTTCTAGATAACTACAGAAACTCACATATCTTTTTAGCTCTGATGTAAAGTATTCTGTTCAATCAATTCCGATACTAGTAAAGCACGCGATACCGAGTCCACCAATGTAGTCATTAGTGTTTCATCCTCACTGGAATAACCCATTCCTGAAAGACGAGGCCCTAGAGCAAGCACGCCCGTCAGTTCTCTAGCACCTTCTCGAATTACTGTTAAAGGCACCAACATAGTAAAAGTCTGTCGCATTCCAAGATGCAATGTGTCAAAAGTTTCATCTCCTTCAAATACAGGGTCCCCTCGCTCTAGTTCATCAAAAACTTCCTGGCTAATAGGTATAGAATCAAACCTTTCGTCAGTCATATTATTCTTCTTCACAGCAGTCATATTGTTATCGTTACCACGCACATACACAGCACCATGTCCAATTTGCAATAAATCTACCGTTCTATCAAGAAGCAAATTCATCAGCTCTTGCCGATCAATCACATAACTAATCTTATCAGAGAAGGCTCTAACAGCATTGCCAAGATCAACCTTTGCTGCATAAAATCGCGCATCAACAAAATCCTGTACTCTATCCTGCACTGGCTGTATAAGCGCACCAATAGCAAGAGCTTTGATTGCTTCTATTATCCCAGGGGGCTCAGCAACTATGAGTTCAGTAAGGTTTTCAATTACTCCAGAAAACAACTCAAACAAGATTACCATGACTATCGTGAGAGCGCCGTAAACCAGAGCACGATTGATTAAGGAGTCAACCTCCCACAATCCGAACCTCATAATTGATATCAACAACGCCACTGGTATCAACAAAAACGCCAAACGCGCGAACCCCTCTACAAACAAAATGTCATAAACTACAGCCCCCATACCAGGACTACCTAGTGATGGGATAATACCTTTCAATATTCCCGGTACATACATTCCTGCCACTGACAACACAAAACCAAAAAGAACCCATTTAGTCTGCTGCTGTTGTACAGTAGTAAACTCTTTCACATAGCTCCATATTTGTGCAAACAAACCGGTACTAAACCAAGCTAGCATAACTAGGTTACGAGTTAGTGTTGGCCAAAGCGCCGGGTTTAATGGAGATGCCTCGTAAACTAAATTAGATAGCTGCCAAATCACCCATATCCACGCCAGCGGCTTTGTCCACCCTGGACTACAGTCACCATCTGGAAAGAAATACAATAACAAAAGTAATGATGTTTCCGCCAAAGCCAAAGCTGGAAGAGCAGCGTAACGCAATTGTGGTACATTCATAAGTAATGCACCAATCTGATCACCCTGACTTGCTGCATATGCAACAAGTGTAAGTGACACAAACAACGCTAGCCAGTCATTAGATTTGTTCTTAAATATCAGCCCCGCTATCACTAAACACACAACAACTTGTATGGACTGCAAAGCAATTATGTATCCATGGTAAAACCCAGCACTCAAATTTATTTGCTCCAAAGCAGTGGAGTAGTCAGGAGAACTAAACCAGAATTTAGGAAAAAACATAACAAAATCGAAGTAAGGCTTAATACTCGCCGCAAAAATACCAACTGTAATCAACAGAACCAACGACCATACCAGACGTGCAAGCCACAATCGCCAGCCAGCAATAACAGTAGGCTCATCAGGCGCTACATTAGTATTTTCAAAATCATCCCAGGATAATGGCTGAACACTCATAACTACCTCCTATAAAACTATGCTCGATTAAAATATTAAGCTGTAAGTCCCGCTACCATAACGTCCAAAACAATTTCACTGTCGCTTCCTGTCTTCATTGCGATATCCATACTAAGTAAACGCCTGTAAATGTGTTCTAGAGTACTCAACTGGTAACGTTGTGACTGTTTACTCACTTTATCTGCAACAAAACTATGTAATCCTAATATATTCTTTACGTCCGATGTGTCACCACCTGCCTGCAAAATCTCCTTAGCTTGCAACAACAAGCGGTATTGTCTCACAATCATACCAAACACTCCTATAGGCTCTCTGTTTCCGTTACCTATGAGTCTACGAAGTTCACGCATAGCCGTATGCCCGTCACGATCCGCCAATGAATCCACTAGCAAGAATATATCCGCTTGTCCAGCTGTTGGAACCAGTCGAATCACATCGTCAGCCTCAACCGATCTTTCCCAGTTGACATATGTGAGAAGCTTATTGATTTCAGATGACAATGCCCTAGGTCCATCGACTCCAGCGTCAGCTAATGCATACGCACCTGAATTTGTAAATGCACCACCCATTTTTGACGCACGGTCTTTTATCCACTGCAACAAATCGCTTTTGGTCGGCAAAATACATTCTTCCACTTTAGCACCCTCTATAATGCGGACGGCCTTAAGTATCCGACTGTTGCTAGCTAATTTGCGATATTCTATTATTATCAACATAGTGGTTGAAGGTATCTTAGGAAGATAGCTAATCAAAGCTTCAATTACATCTTTAGAAGATCTGCCTTTGTTAGTAGGCTTGCTATTTCCAATGAGACCTTTCACTAATACCATACGACATGCGCTTAGAAACGGTACAGCATCACAAGCTGCTTGCAATTCAGCAAAAGACAAATTGTTAGCTTGAAACTCACTAACATTCATTAGAATATTGTCCTTTGAGCCAAGACTTTCTATTAATCCCTTGACTTTTTCTTCTACTGCAAATTCATCATTTCCATAGATAAGTGTGACGGGAGGTAAAGTGCTCATTCTGTGCAAGTGTAACATTAAGCTGCCATGGCATCAAACTTATGCCATATACTGCAATGACCATAAACTTATAACAAACTCAAAGGGTCAACCTCAATTCTCCAACCAATAGGTAAATTTATGTTAGCCAATTCTGCCGGGTCCGGACCACGTAAAACGACATGCCACCGATATCTGCCAGCTGATTTCGAAAAAAAACATGGTGCTGGCCCAATGACCTCAGTGCTACTAGCTCTGTACTTGCGAACTCTTGCCCGCAAATCATCGGCTATGGATTGTGCATCGGCTTCAACACGCCCGTGATTGCTGTTGTTACCCAAAAGTCGTACAAGTTTGCCAAATGGCGGATAGTTGTGGCGCCTCCTCAATTCAATTTCGTGCTTATAAAATCCACCATAATCATGGGTTGCAGCTGCAACAATAGCATGATGTTCAGGCATATAAGTTTGCATAACAGCACGCCCTCCAAGATGGCTACGGCCTGAGCGGCCCGCTACTTGGGTGAGTACTTGAAAAGTCCTTTCGGATGCTCGGTAATCTGGAAGTGTTAGCCCAACATCGCAGGATATAGCACCTACGAGTGTAACTAGTGGCAAATCCAAACCCTTTGCTATCATTTGAGTACCAATTAATACATCTGCTTTCCGATCAATAAATCTGTTTAGAATCTGATTATGCGAGCCGGTTGTTTTTGTAACATCTCTATCCCATCGCAATGTCCGCGCATTCGGGAAGTAACGCTTAACTTCGTCTTCTACAGATTCAGTACCTACTCCAAAGTGCTTGATGCGACTGCTGTTACAGCTTGGGCACAGCGATTTCGTATTATGTCGCAAGTTACAATGATGACATACTAGCTTCTCTTGAGTGCTGTGATACGTAAAAGGTATGTTGCACCGCGGACATTCAAGGGTGTGCCCACAATCACGACAAAATACATAAGTTGCATGCCCTCTTCTATTAATAAACAGAATAGCTTGTTGCTCAGATTCAAACACTTTGGATAACGATTCCTTCAAGATACGACTAAACATAGACCTATTGCCAGCTCGCAGCTCGTGTCGCATGTCCACAATTTCTACATCAGGCAACTTAATGAACTGGGGCTGGGAGTTACTGCGATCAAGAGATCCTAGTAGTTCACTGTGACCCATTATTCTATCTGGCAAAGTTACCTTGATGAAATCTCCCTTATTAGCAAATGTCATACTAGTCAAATCCGGGGTAGCACTTCCCAGTATGCATACCGCTCCTAGCTGACGCGCATATTGCACAGCAGCATCTCTAGCATTGTAATACGGAGGTTGTACTGGTGGATCCTGTCTATAAGCCTCTTCGTGCTCTTCATCAACAATGACAAGACCAATATTCGGCATAGGAGTAAACAGAGCAGACCTTGCACCCACTAAAACATCTAGATCTCCGGAGCGACACCTGCGCCAGGTATCATATTTTTCTCCAGCAGAAAGCTTACTGTGAATTAATCCAACACGCTTTGAAAAACGCTCCACAAAACGGTGTACTGTCTGTGCGGTAAGAGCAATTTCTGGAACCAACACAATAGCTTGTTTACCTTGTCGAAACGCTTCGGATACAGCACGCATATATATCTCGGTTTTGCCCGATCCAGTCACACCATGCAGCAAAAAAGGCTTTGGGTCCGAGAGTACAAATGCCTCTTTCATCATACTCCAAGCATCGTCTTGACCTTTCACCAATTTAGGTGCCTTAGCAACCCCTACATTCAGTGCCAACAAAGAGTTTCGAACAGTCTCTATTTCCTTTAGAGTCACACATCCCTGCTTTACCAAAATTCTAAGATCAGATATGTTGGCTCCAGTTTCAGAGTAAATTTCGCTTTTATCGACAGATAAATTATTGCTCATCAAATACCTCAAAACATCAACGCGCCTATCATGTGCTGCTTGTGAACGAATACTAAGTCTCTTTTCAGTAAATTCTTGAACATTAATTCCCGTATTTAAACGAACTATAGTTATAGTCTTTGGTTTAACGTTAGGAGACGCAAGTACTACGGTCTTTTTGACAACTCCCCTAGACACCAAGCGTTCAATTACTGATTTCCAGTTCTGAATCTTCAATATCCTTCCCAGACGTCTACCTAGTAAGGGCCCTTGTCTTTTAAGTAAAGCTGTTATTTGTTTCTGAGAATCTGTGTGCAGCGACATACTATCGTCTACCAATTTATAAACATAGTCAACCCGTTGACTTAATCCCTGGGGCAACATCATCACAACGCAGTCAACGAGATTCGTATAATACTTTTTCGATAACCAGCACGCCAAATCTAACTGGGGTTTGGTTAAAACTGGAAGTGGGTCAAGTATAGATTCTACGTATTTATAATTTGTTACATCAAAAGGTGGGGCAGTATCCAAAGATACTACTATTCCCTGCACAATCTTATTACCAAATGGAACTACGACTAGTAATCCAAAAGAAATCTTATCACGCAGCTCGTCAGACACCTTATAATGATAGGTGCTTGTTATCTTGGGAACATTAGGTAATATTTCAACGTACAAATTATTTCCAGATTTGAAAGCTGCGCAAAAACACTAGTTTGTACCATCATGTATATTGTTGTCTCGGAACCAATTTACCTCTTGCGATAGACCTTCCAACACCGAAGTCGTAGGATTATATCCTAGTATATTACGTGCTTTTTCTATATCGGCCCGTGTCTCCAACTGATCACCAGGACGGGTTGGAGTAACCCTAAATTTAGCTTGGCGTCCCAACAAATTCTCAATAATACGTATGCCTTCTCTAGTGGTTATAGATATATTCGAACCAATATTGAATATCTCGCCGTTACAATTACTCATATTCTCCAAAGCTAACACCATACCCGCTAATGCATCTGCAACATAAGTGTAACTTCTGTAATGATCATTACTACCATCAAACAATGTAAATTCTTTGTCCTGCAATATACATTCTATAAGACGAGGATACAATTTTTCGGGACGCTCGCGAGGACCATACACAGAAAACAATCGCAATGAGCATGCATCTATCCTACCTTGACGACTAGCAGCCATAACGAGATGTTCGGCTGCGAGCTTAGTAACACCATAATATGAAGTTGGTTTAGTTTCGGTACTCTCATTTCCTGTAGCTCTAGCCCCATAAACTGATGAAGTAGATATATATATAAACCCACCATGAACAGTATTAGTATCGACTACTGTTTCCAACAAGCGATGTGTAGCAATGACATTATTACGAATGTAATCATCCAAACTAGCCACACTAGACAGTCCTGGCTGGGCAGCGCAATGGAATACAGCATTAACATCCTTTACAACACTGCTCAGATCATCTTCTGCTAAATCACATGAAACAAACTTGCATCCTTTCTCACTAATAGATTTGATATTTATCTCTTTTAACTCGCGTGCATAATTATCAATAAGGCAATCTAAACCAATTACATTGTGACCACTTGAAGCCAAGTGTTCAGCTAAGTGTGACCCAATAAATCCAGCTGCTCCGGTTACTAATATTCTCATATTTTTAGATCACATTTTCCTTACATTCATAATCAAGACGAATTATACCTGCGTAATACTTATTTTCGACCGCCTCAGCAATCCAACATTAACATTTGCTAAGAATTCAATCCTACAGCAGACTGCCTGTGAAGGCAATGGTACAATTACGAGCGAACACAGGAACATACTCATGTCATCTTCCGAATTTATATTTGACGCTGCGGAAACAACCTTCGAGCATGATGTAGTAAGTCGCTCTTACGAAACACCAATAGTTGTTGATTTCTGGGCACCTTGGTGTGGACCGTGCAAAACTCTTGGGCCAATACTTGAGATGCTCGCACAGGAATGTGCTGGCTCCTTCCTTCTTGCTAAAGTTAATGTGGACGAAAATCCTGGCTTAGCAGTAAGGTTTGGCGTTCAGGGCATTCCATCTGTAAAAGCTTATAGAAACGGAGAAATTATCGCTGAATTCAATGGATCAGCACCTGAAAGAACGGTACGCGAATTCATTCAAAAAATAGCCCCAAGTGAAACTGACACCATAGTTGTTGAGGCCACAAGCCTTCTGGCTATACGTCAGTGGGCACAAGCTGAAGAGCAATTACGTATAGTTTTAGATAGCCAACCTCATAACTCAGTTGCTACTCTAGGATTAGTCAGAGCTCTCATAGCACAAGGAAAAGGTAATGAAGCTTTCGCTTTCATTAACGATTTTCCTGCTGGATCGGAGATTGTAGCCGCACAACAGTTGAAGCCATTAGCCCAATTGCTTGCAGAAGTTGAGGAGGCTACTAAGAAACACACAGAACACATGGATGCTCTACAAGTACAATATGGACAAGCAGCAAAACTTCTTGCCCGCGGACAACATGCCGCTGCCATGGACGGACTATTAGAAGTGATTCGTTATGACAAAAACTTCAGGCAAGGTGAGCCTAAATTGGTGATTCTTGCAGTGTTTGCATTATTAGGCGAAGAAGACCCGTTGACACGAGAGTACCGCGATGAACTTGCCAGTATATTGTTCTAGTATAGCCTAGACAAATAGTCTACCAAGTAATTCCTCGCTCAGTCGCACAGACCATTTAATAGCATATTAGTCTCTAGTTACCAAAATCTTACACAGACGCGCCTATCGGTCCTTTGATTTCACTACCCAAACTACATAGCAATTCCTCGAAGTCGGAGACCCGCTCGCAAGTTAGTAAGGGAACTCGTATTTTGCGTACGCCTGCTGGCGTGTCCTCAATATAACGTGCGACATGTTTCCTGAATAACACCAGTCCTTTTTCTGCTCCATAGAAGTCTATATTTAATGCTAAATGCTTGCGGACCAAATCTAATCTATCTGGTAACGTAACTTCCTGTCGATCTCTACGCTGCAGGATCCATGGATTACCAATAACTGCACGCCCTATCATTACAGCATCGCAACCTGTGTGAGTTTTGATGCTTTCTATATCAGAAACCGTACGAACATCGCCGTTACCAACAACAGGCACTGACAAAGCCTGTTTTATTTCAGCAATAGCATCCCAATCAGCTCGTCCAGAATATGCTTGAGACTTAGTACGTCCATGTACAGCAACTAAGCTCGCACCATGATCATGTAGCGCCCGAGCCACATCCATGTAATTACGATTATCGTTATCCCAACCTAACCTTATCTTTGCGCTAACAGGTATGTCCAGAACCTTTGTGAGCTTGTCCATCAAATCTGCAATCAGATCCGGTTTTCGCAGCATACCAGCTCCAGCTCCTCTCTCGGCGATTTTTTTTACATAACAACCCATGTTAATGTCGATGATATCTGGACCTAAATCCTGAAGTCTTTGAGCCACAGACACTATGCGTTCGACATTGTGACCATAAATTTGAAATGCGACAGGACGCTCATTAGATGTATAGCACAACTTCTGCCTGGCCCTTGGACTACCACTCCGTCCTTTACTTAATTCATCTACGTTTACAAATTCTGTGTAGCTCATTGATGAACCCAAGGACCTACAAATAGACCTGTAGGGCAAATCAGAGAATCCTGCCATAGGTGCTAGTATAAGATCACCATAAACAGGTATTCCACCAACGTGAAAACTTGGTTTAGTGTGCATACCAACGATTATATCACTCGATTTACTAACGCCATCCACAAATGTAAATCTTCATTTTTGAGTAAAAGTATGGTAACGTTTGGGTCATAGGAGCTGCAACACTATCTAATTCACAAAATGTAGGTCACAAGTGATAATTAGCACTCTTCTATAAAATTACAAAATATCTATTAGGTCTACACACATGAATCAGCTTGAACTTTGCGTACTGAATTCGAATCGGGTACTGCCTCACGAGCATTATGACGCCAGTCGAGTGATAAAACTATCGGACGGTTTGAAAAAAGCAAATGTACTCAGAAATCCTCCGATAGCTGTTGAATGGAAAGGCAAATATGTAGTATTAGACGGAGCTACTAGAGTGACTGCTCTGAAGAAACTCAATTGTCCGCATATCGTAGTACAGTTAGTTAAACAAGATTCGCAAGACACAGTCATTTCATCATGGAATCATGTTATACGCAACATAGCTATAGAAAGGTTGTTGGATGTGATAGAACATGTGCCCGGTGGCAATTTAAGGATTCTGTCTGGTGGAAGCATGCCATCAGATAGAACTTCACGCAGACCACTGTTTACTATATTAGATCGAGACAAAACAATGTACGCAGTGCAAGTATCTCAGGATAATTCTGACAAACACATAGATTTATCTAACGCCGTAAATGCCTATACTAAACTAACGAATGTGATTCGCACTCTTGACTCAAATGTTGAGGTTATACAAAACAATATTCAGTCTTTTTCCGCATTAATCAAATTTCCTGTGTTTGCAATGCAGGAAATACTTGATTCAGCTATAAGCGACAAATTGTTGCCTGCTGGTGTAACTCGCTTCTTGATTGCCAACCGCGTATTAGGAATAAATGTTCCGCTAAACGTTCTGTTCTCTACTAAGTCATTAACTCAGAAAAACGAATGGTTAGATGAAGCAATAACAAAAAAAATTCACCAGAACAAAGTGCGTCATTACACCGAGCCTGTAATTATTGTTGAACACTGAACTATTGTGTTTCCTATACTCCTAGGACTAGGGTCTAATTTGGGCGAACGTTTTGATAATTTGACCTCTGCTATAAAAGCTTTGACCCCGGAAATAATGGTACAAACAATATCGCCAACATACGAAACTCAACCACTATATGTAACTCAACAACCTGAATTTCTCAACTTATTGGTTAGGGCCACTACCACCCTTTCACCAATAAGTCTGCTAGACTCAATTCAAGCTTTAGAGGTTGAATTAGGAAGAAAGCCCTCAGTACGTTTTGGGCCTCGCATTATTGATATTGACATTATAGATTACGACTCGCTAATTCTAAACTTAGAGAGTTTGACCATACCACATCCAAGAATGCATGAGCGTCTCTTTGTACTAAGACCACTAATTAACATTGTTCCTAACTGGATACATCCACGTACAGGAAAAACAGTACAGCAACTAATTGATGGTTTGTCAGATCCGGGAATCGTCAAGAAATACATACACGCTCCATCGAATAAATCTACGCAATGAACTATCGTTCTGCAACCAATTACCTAAACAATTATATAAACTTTGAAGTCAACCCTGCTACTGCTTACGCACCTGAAAAATTCAACTTGGATCGTGTCCACAATCTTCTTAAGCATATTGGTTCCCCGCATTTACAATACCCTAGTGTACATATAGCAGGTACTAAAGGTAAAGGGTCCGTAGCTTCCATGACGGAATCGGTGATTAGATCCTCGAATCACGTAACAGGACTGTTTACGTCACCTCATTTGCACGATTTACGAGAACGTATACGAGTTAACGGTAAGATTATCAGCAAGAAATCGTTTGTCGATTTGTTGGTTGATTTACAGTCTGCAATTGAATCCACAGCAGACATAACTTATTATGAAATTATGACAATATTAGCGATGGAATATTTTGCCCGTCAGAAAGTTGATATAGCAATCCTAGAAGTAGGCTTGGGGGGAAGGTTAGATGCAACAAACATTGTCACACCAACAGTATGTGCAATCACAACAATAAGCTATGATCACATGGATCTTCTTGGAAACACAATCATGGAAATTGCTGCTGAGAAAGCCGGCATAATTAAATCAGGAGTCCCGATTGTATCTGGTCCACAATTAGATTCGGCCCTAACAATTCTCGACGAACATGCATCGGCGCTAAAAGCTCCTTTTATTGATACATCAAAGGTGTGGCGATGGGAACATATAGACAGTGACTTGTCAGGTCAACTTTTCTCAATCTGGCGTATTGGCCAAAATCAGCACAAAGTCAACCAGAGGATTCCATTATTAGGTCAACATCAAATTGAAAATGTAACCGTAGTTATGTCAATAATTGAACAACTCTGTCAGCAAGGTTGGGATATACCTCAAAGTGCTCTAAACACAGGTCTAACTCGAGTGGAGTGGCCTGCACGCTGTGAAATCTTTCAAAGTACACCTCCCATACTCATTGATTCATCACATAATCAAGCTTCAGCATCACAATTGACTAAAGTTTTAGAAGATCTGTTTCCCCACCAGCAAAGAGTGTTGATTTTTGGAGCAATGAGTGACAAGGATGTTAAAGGTATGTTTGATGAGCTCCTTCCAAATTGTAGTCACACAGTTCTGACCTCAACTGGCATGCCTCGGTCGATGACGCCTAACGAACTAGAAAATATAGCTGCCGATTATAGTTGCTCTACTACTATACAGAACAACACTGAAAATGCGCTTAATGCTGCCATAAAATTAGCTGGTGATGACGGTATGATAGTAGTTGCCGGCAGTATAGCCATAGCAGCCAGTATAAGGTTGTCCGTAACACGCAAACGCCCATATGCTACACTGCATACATCCGAGCAACATTATGAATAATAACCTTGAAAATGTTACTAACAAAAAAGATAGTAAAAGTAATACTTGGGTAATATATACCTTAGTATTTCTTGGATCATTAGATGCCCTTTACCTCACCTGGACCAAGGTGTTGAGTGTGGACACTCTGTGCCTAGGAACAGGCAAATGTGATGTGGTAAATGCAAGCAGCTACTCTACTATAGCCGGTGTCCCTATTGCCGCTTTAGGTCTATCAATGTATTTAATTATTGGCGGAATCACCTTGTTGGAGCGTTTTGTTCCTCATTTGCGTGAGATATCACGACTGGCAGTATTTGGTATATCTCTCTTTGGATTCATATACTCTATGTGGCTAACTTACGTGGAAATTATCATAATAGAGGAAATTTGTATCTGGTGCGTGGGCTCTGCAATAATTATATCTGCAATATTTTTTACCTCAATATTACGATTGCGTTACCTGGGATAATATCACAGCTAGTCATTGGGACGCCCTTCTAGAGTTCGACGTAAAATGTCCTCTTGTGTGCTCCTCGATTCCTTCTTGTGTTTTAGTGGTTTGTCTTGCTTTGCTTCAGATTCAGAGTCCATCGCAGCACGTAATGCTAGCTCCATTGCAGTTGGAACCGGATCCTCATCATCTTCACTATCCATAAATTTCTGCTCCAACGTACGCATACTAAGATTAATTTGTCGCTTCTTCTTATTAATCCCAAGCAGCTGAACTTCTACTTCTTCCCCAATAGTTAATATCTCTTCAGGATGCTCTAAACGCCCCATGGTAATCTCACGTATATGTACTAAACCGGGACGTTCCGCCCCAATATCCACAAATGCTCCAAACCTTTCCAATCTAGTGACATTCCCTACATATGTCTCGCCTGACTTCAGATCATTCCATTCAAATGCGAGTGGTTCTTTAAGCGTTAAAAATATCTGGCCAGAATTTTCATCTGTTTTCTTCACCCAAACAGTGATTTTCTGGCCAACATCTAAGCTTTGCTTGCCAACTCCATTATTGTGTTTGTTGATCTCAGATATATGCACTAATCCATCATGATCAACCCCAACATCCACAAGAGCACCGAAAATTTCGCTGCTCTTTACAACGCCTTCTAGACGCATTTTGTTTTCAAGTTCGCCAATTGTCTTAGGTTCAACAATGGTATCTTTTTTGTCTTCAGTCACTGTTCCAATAATCTCTCTATGGGAATTCCTGAAACCTATAATCTTGAGGCACCTCTATGCATAGCAACAAGACTCAATCATACGCATGTAAGGTTACATGTAAGGTTATTTGTGTGCCAGTCTTTATGTAGCCCTAGTATCCGCGCAAATTATACTTACCTAGCCTATCGTTGTCAAACTGACAAATGGTATAGAAACAAGGTATAATCTCGTTCGAGCAACTGTCTTGTGTGACAGTTAAACTGTTAATCTGGAGAGATTGGATTTGCAAGCAATAATAACCGGAGCCGGAGGCTTTGCTGGCAGTCACCTAGCCGAATATCTCCTAAAAAATAGCAATCAGAAAATTTGGGGCTGTGGAAAATCACCATCACCTGTATTGCAAACCAACTCCCCATTCAACTACCAGTGTATGGACCTTGCAAATCCTCATACTACAATTGACTTTATAGATCAAATAAAACCGGATTACATATATCACTTGGCAGGACAGGCAGCAGTGCACACGAGTTGGGAAGACCCCAAAGGGAATTATGATGCCAACGTATACGCTGCTCTAAACATACTAGATGCTATCTGGAAACTCAAACTTAAATGTAGAGTGCTTGTAGTCACTTCAATGGAAGTGTACGGTAAAGTAAGCAGTAACAATATGCCAATCAAGGAAGATCTATGTTTCAGCCCAAACAGTCCTTATAGTGCCAGCAAGGCCGCAGAAGACCTGCTAGCCCAAGCATATTTTTTAGGGCATGGATTAGATGTTATTCGTGTGAGGCCATTAAATCATATCGGTCCAAGACAAAACGATCAGTTTGTAGCGACTGCATTCGCTAGACAGCTTGCTAGAATTGAATCTGGTCAACAACCTCCTACAATTTTGGTCGGTAATCTTTCTGATCGTAGAGATTTCACTGATGTTCGCGATATGGTAAAAGCATATGCCTTGACAATGGAACATTGCGAATCTGGGTCAGCATACAATATAGCTAGTGGAAATATGTATACTATTCAAGAGCTGCTTGACACTCTTATTAGTCTTTCAAATGCTAAAGTAACAGTAGAGGTAGATTCTAAACGTGTGCGTTCTTCTAGTACACCACCGCTCATTGCAGATTGTACTAGCTTCAGAAAGATTACTGGCTGGGAACCTGAAATCTCACTTGAAGAGACACTGTCGGACCTGCTAAATTTTGAAAGGAACAAACTCGAATCTGAAAACATGGAAGGGGACTCGGTGAAAAACATCACCGATTAATACTATGCCTAAAGCTCTCATTACTGGAATAACAGGACAAGACGGTTCTTATTTAGCGGAAACACTGCTAGATAAGGGGTACGAAGTGATAGGAATGGTAAGGCGTACCAGCGTTATAAATCTCGACCGCTTGCGCAACATACAAAACAAAATTACTTTGGTACAAGGTGACCTTTTAGATCAAGTTTCCATGGTAAGTGTTTTGCGAGAATTTCAACCGGATGAGATTTACAATTTAGCAGCTATGTCATTTGTACCTACTTCATGGCAGCAACCAGTACTTACTGGACAAGCGACAGCCCTAGGAGTCACAAGACTATTGGATGCCATCCGCACCGTCAACTCAGATATCCGATACTACCAAGCTTCGAGCAGTGAAATGTTTGGAAAAGTAAGAGAGGTTCCACAAAGCGAAAACACCCCCTTCTACCCACGAAGTCCCTATGGCGCAGCAAAAGTGTATGGTCACTGGATTACTGTAAATTACCGTGAAAGCTATAACATGCATGCTAGTTCTGGAATATTGTTCAATCATGGGTCTCCTCGCAGAGGCATAGAATTTGTAGAACGTAAGATTAGCCTTGGGGTTGCAGCCATCAAGTTAGGCTACGCTAAAGAATTGCGGCTGGGCAATCTGGATGCGCGCCGTGACATTGGTTTTGCCGGAGATTATGTAGAAGCAATGTGGAAAATGCTCCAACAAGAGGAGCCTGGAGACTATGTAATAGCTACCGGAGAAACCCATAGCATACGTGACATATGCGAAACTGCATTTGCACATGTAGGTCTAAACTATCTAGACTATGTAATTTCCGACACCAGATTCTATCGACCGGCAGAAGTGGATTTGTTAGTAGGAGACGCAAGTTTAGCCAACAAAGTACTCAAATGGAAACCGCGTATGACATTTCAACAACTCATGCAAAATATGGTCGATGCTGACATAGAAAAACTGGAATCAGGTGTTGAGATGCCCAATATAGTAGAGTTCACCACAGTACGATACTAGTCCACACCTACAATTGCAATGAATCCTGATACAAAAATACAGTTCGGTACAGACGGTTGGCGTGGTCAAATTGCCAATGACTACACATTTGATAATGTCAGACGTTGCGCTCAAGGATATGCATCGCATATCCTTGAGCAAGGACATTCAGGCGAATCTGTAGTGGTGGGGTATGACAAACGATACGCATCAGAACATTTCGCTAGAGCAGTGGCTGAAGTTCTGTCCGCCAACAAACTAAATGTATGGCTTACCAACACTGCTACTCCCACCCCAGTTATAGCTTACGCAGTTATCGAAAAACAAGCAGTGGGTGCTATTAACATAACAGCATCCCACAACCCACCAACCGACAATGGATTTAAGGTGCGGGATCATACAGGAGGTGCGATCGCTCCAGATGGTTTGAAAAACATTGAATCGCACATTCCAACTGTCAGTGCAGTAAAAAGCACTATCACAGCTAATACACAGGAGCTCATTCAGATGTTCGATCCAGCACCAACATACGTCGAGCATTTACATGAAATGGTTAATATAGATGCTCTTAGGAATGCAGGGTTCCATATAACGGTAGATGCCATGTGGGGAAATGGTGCTGGATGGTTTACTCGACTTCTAAATGGAGGTAGCACCACAATAAAAGAAGTACATAACATTCGTAACCCTATTTTCCCAGAAATGAGTCGGCCCGAACCTATACCACCCAACATTGACGCGGGCCTGCAAACGGCTATAGAAAATGGTTCGGATGTCTGCCTAATTACCGATGGGGATGCAGATCGTTTGGGCCTTGGTGACGAAAACGGCAGCTTTATCAACCAGCTACGTGTGTTCGGATTGCTTGCATTCTACCTATTAGAGGTTAGAGGAGTACATGGACCTATAGTGAAAACAATTTCCACGACATCGCTGCTAAACAAATTGGGACAAATATACGAGGTGCCAGTATATGAAACAGGAGTCGGGTTCAAATTCGTGGCACCTAAAATGACTGAAACTAATGCAATAATAGGCGGTGAAGAATCAGGCGGGTTCGCATTTCAGAACCATGTTCCCGAAAGAGATGGAATACTTGCAGGGTTATATATATTAGATCTCATGCGATTACTGGATCAAAAACCATCTGAACTACTAGGAACACTCTTTGCGAAAACCGGAACCGAATCCCATTATGATAGAATTGACAGCACTTTTCCAAGCGATCAAAAAGAGCAGATAATTGATAGGGTGAAAAGTGCCAATCCGTCTACAATTGGTGGCCTTACCCTAATAGATGTAGATACAACCGATGGATTCAAATTCAATCTAGACGGTGGAGATTGGCTTCTAATTCGCTTTTCTGGAACTGAGCCCATAATTAGGGTTTATTGTGAAACCACCGATGCTGATAGAGTACAGCAAATTCTCCAAGATGGCCTTAGTATCGCCGGTTTGTCATAACACGGTGCTATTTTGTTAACAGACACGCATTGTCACCTGGATTTCCAGATATTTGATCAGGACAGACATCAAATATTAGAGAGGGCTGCACAACACAAGGTAACTAGAATAATCAATCCAGGCACAAATATTGAAACCAGCAAAGCCGCCTTACAAATGGCCAACCAATTTACCTCAGTATCTGCAGCTGTAGGCATTCACCCTAATGAAGACTTTGATTTGGACAAATCAACAATGCAGCAGTTGCGCATACTATCAAGCCACCCAAATGTTGTAGCAATTGGCGAAATAGGTTTAGATTATTTTAGAAACATCACGCCGCCAGACAAGCAGAAACATCGATTTAGAATCCAACTTGACCTAGCATCGGAACTAGGTCTTCCTGTGATTGTACATTGTCGCGACGCTTATGAAGACACTATAAATATCATAAGTGAGTGGCAATCTTCTATGGGCGCAAAACCAAATCCTGGCGTATTCCATTCATTCAGTGGACTAAAGAAGCATGCGAACACTATAATAGAAAAGGGATTCTACATAGGTGTCACAGGATCAATAACCTTCAACAAGTCCGATAATTTAAGAGATATAGTAGCAGGTTTGCCATTGACTCAAATACTAATAGAAACTGATGCTCCATTTTTGTCTCCACAACCAAACCGAGGCAAAAGAAATGAGCCTGCCTTTGTGCGCTGGGTATCAGATAAAATCGCCGAAATAAAATCAGTGGCCGTAAATGAGGTGGCAAGCTCCAGCACACAAAATGCAAAAATGCTTTTCGGTTGGAACAATTAATATGCGCAAACAGAAAACAAAATTGGAAGATATTTCAAAACTCCTAGAGCCAATAGGTCAACAATTAACCTCAATAGAAGATCGTCTTAGAGAAACCTTTAGTGATCAGCATGATGTACTCACTACAGCAACTGAGCACCTTCTTGATTCAGGTGGTAAACGTATTAGGCCAATAGTGGCCTTGCTTAGTGCTAGCATGTTTGAAGCTGATCAACAACACGCTGTTTCTCTAGCAGCTGCAGTAGAGATGCTCCATACTGCGACTTTGGTACATGATGACCTTATAGATGGTTCTTTGATGCGTCGTGGAATTAAGACACTTAACGCAGATTTCTCCTCTGAAATCACAATTCTCACTGGAGATTACTTGTTTGCCAGAGCTGCAAGCTTTGCGGCTCAAACCCAAAATGTGCGAGTAATGAATCTTTTTGCTGAGACATTAATGACTATAGTAAACGGTGAAATCATACAAAGCTTCGCAAAAGAAAATACGGCTAATCGCCAAAACTATTTTCAGAGAATTCAAGCAAAGACTGCTTCTATGTTTGCGTTAGCAGCTGAGGCCGGAGCTATACTAGGTACTCAAGATGAGAAAGCAATCGATGCAATGCGCCATTATGGTGTCCAGACAGGCATAGCATTTCAGATTGTTGATGACATTCTAGACTTTGTTGGTAACTCAGAAGACGTAGGTAAACCAGTAGGGCATGACTTGCTACAAGGATTACTCACATTGCCTGCACTATATTATATTGAAGACAATCCTGACAACTCCGATGTAGCCTCTCTACAAAATGGCCACAACAAAGATCAAGATGTTTACAAACGTGTAATTCAATCTATAAGTTCTTCTTCAGCAATTGACTCTTCTTTTGCTGAAGCACGTCAATATGTAGAAAGTGCAAAATCAGCTCTGGAAGAGCTGCCTCAATGCAAGTATTTGGATGCGTTGCACACTATTGCAAATTATGTAGTAGAAAGGAAGTTCTGACTTTACAAATAGTAATACTACAACACAATGAACATAGGTATTGTAACCGGCGAATATCCTCCTATGAAGGGAGGCGTAGGTGATTACACACGTAATCTAGCACTACACCTAACGACAGTAGGCCATAAGGTTCAGGTAATTACTGACCAGCGCTGTATACACCCTACTAATTACGCTGACGACCACAAAATCATAGCCAATGTTTCTAAACGTTGGAGTTGGTTAGATCTTTGGAGAATTAGAACAACAACCTCGGAACTAGATGTTTTGTGTATCCAATACCAAGCTGCCGCCTATGGGTCCATGCGCCCACCGATTCATTTTCTACCTTACCTCACAATTCCTCCAACTATAATAACTTTTCATGACCTTGAACAACCTTATCTCTTTCCAAAGGCTGGTAGTTGGCGAAAGCGTGCTATTTGGCAAATGGCTCGCTGTTCGGATGGAATTATAACCACCAACTCAGAAGATTATCGAATTTGTACAAAAACACTGCAAACAACACCAGTAGTAGAAATACCTATAGGAAGCAATATTCCCTATAACTCCATGGCCCAGACGTCTAACATTGACATACGTGCACAGTACGGTATTGCTCAGGACGAATTAGTCATAGGGTACTTCGGTCTAATGAACAAAAGCAAAGGTGGCAAAACATTAATACAAGCGCTTGCTTCATTACACTCTAGTGACATACCAGCTCGTCTACTTCTAATAGGCGAACTAACTGGTAGCACTGATACTACTAATACGAACTACTATTTAGAGGTGAATAACCTAGCACATGATCTAGGTGTAGCAAAGCACATTATAAAAACTGGATACCTCGATCCATTAAGCACGTCAGCTGCGTTGTTAAGCTGTGATCTAATGGTACTACCGTTTATAGATGGAGCTTCTTTTCGTCACGGCTCGCTTCTTGCTTGCCTGACGCATGGATGCCCAACTATAACTACCAACCCCAAATCAGAGAACGAACGCTTACAACATGAAACAAATATAATGCTTATTCCACCCGAAGACCCACCATCCATAGTGGAAGCGATTAGAAGGTTGTACGAAAACACCCTGCTAAGGACAAAAATAGGCCAGGCAGCTATGTCACTATCTAAAGATTTCGAATGGCAAAATATAACTAACCAAACAACTAAATTTTTTAGCGAAGTTTCGATGAAACACTAATACTACAAGTGAATATTCGCCATCAATACCTGCTTATACTGATACTAATCTTATTTATTACAGTCGGAGCTGTATTTGCCATGACGACACCTCTATTTGAGGCATCAGACGAATTATGGCACTATCCAGTGGTATGGAATATCGCACAAGGAAATGGGCTTCCTGTACTTAACCCAAACGATCCAGGTCCCTGGAGACAGGAAGCGGGACAACCGCCCCTATACTATTACATGATGGCACTAGCAACAAGCTGGATAGATACATCTGATATGCATTCTGTTAGATGGCTAAACCCACATGTAGACACAGGTGTAGTAACAATGGACGGCAATGTAAATATGGCTATCCATCCACCGGAGACAAATTCCTGGCCTTATACAGGAACAGAACTAGCCATGCGATTAATACGCATATTATCTGTGATTATTAGTGCAGGTACTGTGTATCTTACATACCGACTCGCCCTAGTTATTAGGCCTGGTCACTCACTATTAGCGATTGGGTCCGCATCAATACTTGCGTTTACTCCAATGTTCGTGTTCATATCAGGATCAATCAACAATGACAATCTAGCAATGCTGATCGCAAGCGCAACCATATTGATCGCATCGAACGGACGAAATATAGATAAACACAAAGTTAACATTGGGTTTACATTTGGAAGAAATTATTATCCAATTGCAGGTCGCATAAGCATTTTGCACGTACTATTGGGTGTGTTGCTAGGACTCGGTGCACTCACGAAACTATCGCTACTAACTTTGTTTCCAATAGTTGGGTTGTCAATATCCTATAACAAAGCTCTGCACTGGTGGAATGACCCAAATCGCAAATACTTTAAGGCTTGTATTAGTTACGCATTACTACTGACATTCCAATTGGTCGTAATATTTGGTACTGCTATAGCAATATCTGGATGGTGGTTTCTAAGAAATTTGCGGTTATATGGGTCTCTCACAGGAATAAATATGTTTGTGGAAGTTTTAGGGCAGCGGTCTCACTCAGCTCCTTTAGCACAACTATGGAGTGAACGTATTGGGTTCATGCAATCATACTGGGGTCTCTTTGGCGCAGTCAATGTTCCATTACCTCAATGGGTGTATGCAACACTAAACACACTATCTATATTATCTATAGTGGGGCTAATAATGTTAATAGTACGCAAACTGAAAGAGAGTGGCTGGCAAAAAAAACAATGGTTCCCGTTAGCACTCAACGTAGTGTTTATATGTGTAGTAATTGTTTCTCTAATTAGGTGGGCAACTGATACATGGTCCTCCCAAGGAAGACTAGTGTTCACTGCAATTCAAAGTATTACGGTGTTATTTGCTTTAGGTATATATAGTGTAGTGCCAAGTAACTTTTACAAGGTGCGACCTTTTGTAATAATATCTTTGTCACTCTTTATGTTTGCAGTTGCCGCAATCACCCCAAGTTCGATAATAGCACCCTCATATACCGTGCCAAGAGCATCCAATCTAGAGGATCTCTCCACATCACAATCAATCGATCTATCAACTAAAGCCGGCAACCCTCAAATCAGGCTGCTTGGATACACTTTACCTTCATCTTCTGTGCGTCCTGGTGAAACTGTGGAATTAACATTATTCTGGACATCAATTGCGAAGATGGATAACAACTGGAGTGTGTTTATACATCTACAAGATCCTAACGACATAATAGTAGCGCAGAGAGACACGTACCCTGGTATCGGTTTATTGCCTACAAGCTTAATGACGCCAGGCATGACCATTCAAGATAACTATGTAATACCAATATCAAATACTGTGAGTGCTCCAACAAACCTGCGTCTAACTGTCGGTTTATACAATTTCCAAACCGGAGAACGCCTGTACCAGCTTGGGGGAGAAGATCGTGTTTACATTGACACCCTAAAGTTAGAATCTCACCCTGGTCGTCATCCTAATCCCCTGTCAGTGAATTTCCAGAACAATATTGAGCTTATAGGATATGATACAGATGCTCGAGTGATTACACCTGGACAAAATATCCATCTAACACTATATTGGCTTTGTAAAACAAACATGCGATATGATTACACTGTTTTTGCACAGGTGAGGGGTAATGGAAATCAGGTGTGGGGACAACATGACTCTTGGCCTGGAGCAGGGTCTTATCCTACTACATCCTGCAAGCCTGGCGACATTGTAGAAGATATCCATCCTATAGGCATAGCGACCAATACACCTCAAGGAGTATATGACTTGCAAATTGGATTGTATGATGACACAGGCACACGTTTGCAACGTATAAATTCCGATGGTCGATGGATTGAAAACTATGTATCCCTTAACAAAATCAAAGTAACAATAGAACGGTAAATATGCTGTCTATTATCCGAAAGTTTCAAGCCAATAAAACCGTAATACACGTCTGTATTCTCTTATTGTTATGGGTATTCTTTTTCTGGCGATTTTTTGCAGATGGTCCCAATCGAGTGGTTTTCCCAGACGGAGACTTTACACAGCAGTTTTTTATGTTTAGAACAATAGCATTTCAACAGCTCGTGGCTGGCTACATGCCACTATGGACAGACTGCTTCTTCGGTGGATATCCATTCCATGCTGACCCCCAAGCACAAATATTCTATCCGCCAGTCTTATTAAACTTTGGTATATTGAGGTTGTTAGGCTACGACAGTTTCCCTCTGTTAGCCTTAACCACTGAAACAATATTACATTATTTGGCTATAAGTATATTTGGTTACTTGTTTCTAAAAGAAGAGTGTGGTACTCGAATAGGAGCTTTGTCAGGAACAATTATATTAACTTATGGAGGATACCTTACTGGATACCCTCCACTACAAACAGCCAGTTTAGAGACTGCAACATGGATGCCTCTGATACTGTTAGCATTGCGTCGATTTGTATCAAGTGGAAGCGGACGTGCAATTGCTGGCGTAATTTTCACATACTCGTTGGCATTTTTTGCAGGTCATCCTCAAACATTCCTCCTTATAACATATTTAAGCATAGCCTACTTCATTTATAGAGCAATAGTGTCAGGACGCACTTTACTATGGATTGTATCCTGGGCCTCTATAATATTCAGTCTACTAACTCTAACTGTGGGTGTACAACTCTTTCCACAAATGCAGTTTCTTGCACTATCAACTCGTTCAAGCCTGCCATTTGACGAATTATCAAGTGGTTTCGCAACTTACGATATTGTGCAATTCTTAGTAACCAGACTTGTCAGCACTGATCTTTGGCAGCCACTATACATTGGAATAATGGGACTAACGTTTGCTCTAATAGCTCTTCCTCTTAAACGTGATGGGCCAGTACGCTTCTGGTTGGGAACTGCGATTGTATCACTATTAGTATCCTTTGGAAGTAATCTGGCTGTTTATCAAATGGCGCACTGGCTGCTTCCTATATTTAAACTGTTCAGAGGACAGGAAAGAGCAGCTGTGGTCATAGCGATGGCATCCTCGGTGTTAGTATCACTAGCTGTGTCAACAATTACAGGTCCGCTCAAACGCGAACAACGATCTGTGTTGTTTGGCGCGCTTAGATGGGTAAGGAATCTTGTGCCCGTTGCTATAATATTGTTAATCGTTTCTGTTGCAGCAGCTCAGAAATTTCCAGAGGCATGGGAACATATTCCAGCGCGATTAGGTCTTTTGGTTATAGGCATGGTGCTAACAGCATTTGCAATAACTATCAGACCACTAAGACGTATTTTCCCTGTAGCGCTTATTTTTGTAATCAGCACAGAGTTGTTCTCTGCCAACATGTCCACAAATGCATACGCACCATTTGATACATACCCTGAGTTATCACTAATAAAACCCATTCGCCTAGACGCTGACACGGACCGCTGGTTCCGAACACAAGATGATGCGCGCATGCAAGGTCATTGGGCCTGTGCGTATGGGTTACGTGAATGGGGTGGTATTTCACCAATCCGTTTGCAGACCTGGGTAGATTTCGACGAACTAGCCCCAGAACATACAAGATTTAGGCTGCTTGGAATTGACTATTTAATTTCATGGAAAATGCAACCAATGACCCGGGAGGGTCTGCTTTTATCAGCTACGCCAATTTATCAAGGCATGGCACCATCTGGCGACGCCAAAGTATACCGACTTCCTTGGAAAGCCCAAAGAGCATGGCTAGCAGAGACAACATATAGTCTTACATCAGCATCTGATATGTGGCAAATTATACAATCTGATGATTTTGAACCTCACAAAGATGCACTAACACTATCATCGGATGAAACAATACACTCGGCGGGAGGGGACATCAAAATCGTATCGGATAGACCCGGTTATATTGAACTAGAAGTGAACAACGAAGACGAATCTCTCCTAGTAGTCAGTGAGGCATGGTATCCTGGTTGGACTGCAGAAACTGATAATGTCAAAGTACCCAGCAAAATGATCAATGGCTATATACAAGGCGTACATTTACAAAACTCAGGACCACAAAACGTAACTCTAGAGTATGACCCCTTATTACTAAGACAAGGATTAATAGCAAGCATAATCGGTTTAGTATTGACATTATCTCTATGCTTCTGGAAGCAAGGCGATAAAAATGATTGACGCTTTCAAAAAGTCTGATGATAGTTCGTCCACCATAGTGGGAGCAGCAATAGCTTTATTATCAACAACCTTTGGTGCGCTACTCAGCTTGACAGGTGCTTGGATAGCAAGTGGAGCCCTACTATCTGCAACATTTATAATCTGGGCATTAATTCAGTCAGAGCTTGCACTTTGGTCCACTATTGTAATTTTCTCTCTCATCCCATTCGGCACAATGCCATTTAAGTTTATATTGACTCCCACATTTTTGGATATTACTATTGCAACCATCTATTTGGTTTTTTTCACGCAACGTTTAAAATCGAATCGACAACCTCTTGTTTCTACTCCAGCTCATATACCAATTATCATATTTATTCTGTTGTCAATCTTGTCTTTCATTTTGGGTACGAGCAATACATCAATCAATCCTAACTTGTTGCGTAAATTCGTGGGTTATATATTAAACATATCACTGGCTTTAATCATAGTAGATCAAGTACACAATAGACTCATCCTCACTCGTATAATAAAGACAATAATAGTATCGGGTTTTGCTGCAGCGATACTAGGTATTGCCCTATACATTGCTCCTCCCAACCTGTCTGAACTAAGCTTGAATTATCTTAGTGTCTTCAACTATCCTAGTGGTGACGTGTTGCGCTATATTGAGGACAACCCTGCAAACCCCCTCCGAGCTATCGGTACCTCTGTAGACCCTAATATATTTGGTGGGCTTTTAGCAATTGTAGCCGCTCTACTTGTACCCCAAATAAGTACAAAGAACCCTATTTTCAAGCAACGCTTAACAGTTGTATTAATGCTCATAGTGACAATAACTTCTCTTGTTCTCACTTATTCACGTACTGCGATGTCTGCTCTGTTAGCATCAATGATATTTGTTGCTATCATAAGGAAACGAAAAACATTGTGGATAATAGCTGCTATGTTGCTGCTGGTATTATTTCTGCCTTTGTCACAACAGTATGTATCCCATTTCACAGATGCTATCAAAGGCCAAGATTTAGCCACTAGTATGCGATTAGGTGAATACAAAGATGCCTTTGTTCTTATAGGCCGCTATCCTACTTTCGGAGTAGGTTTTGGAGGCACACCTGATATAGATATATATTTGGGAGTATCAAGTGCTTATTTGCTGCTAGCAGAGCAAGTAGGGATAATAGGCTTTAGTAGTTTTCTGATAGTGATTACCACAGTATTTGTCTGGGGTATAAAACATAGACTAGTTTCACTCACAAACAAGAGTTTATCTTCTCAATGGCTGGGTATATATGGAGCTCTTGTAGCTACTACAATCGTTGGTGTTTTTGACCACTATTTTGTCAATCTGGATTTTCAGTCTTCTCAAACTTGTTTCTGGGTCCTGATAGGCTTATCTCTAGCAATAACTCGAATTTCTCAAGAATTAAAGTAGTTAAATATCATTCGCGAAATACTTGCAACCATAGGGGCACTATTTTCCCATTCAAGATACTCCGCCTGCCAAATATAAACAACTACTACATAATCTCCTCCGGGGGAAAATACGATACCAGCATCTCCTATAGTATCTCCATCGCCAAACCCATGTTTGTGAGCTACGGATACGCCTTCTGGCACCCCTGCCTCTATCAGGGTAGCAATTTTGTTTCGGCTGAGCAAATTTATAATCGACTGACACTCACGTTGAGTGATTTTATCTACAAACACTACTGATATTGCGCCTCCACCATCCCGGCTGCATTGATACAACATAGTAAGCAAACTTGCCATATCGTCTGGTGTAGTCTGCATAAATGCATCTGGGTCAGTATCAACATCAGTGCGTCGATTTGCAGTAGTTTGAACCACTGGTGGAACTCCTCCTTCTTGATCAAAATAACCAGCCATAAAAGTATTCTGTAATCCTAAAAGTTGCATGTTCGAAGTCAACACAGATGCGCCAACAATCTTGTCTCCGCTGCCAAGCTGGCCAAGTAAAATATTAGCATGCAAATTAGATGACTCTACTATTGAACCCTCAATCAATTTAGCGGTTTCTTCCAAAGGATCAGTCTCAAGCACTCTATAAGTTTCCAATATTATTGGTATCTTCATAATACTAAGACCTGCATAGGCTACTCCTTTATTAATACTGAGTTGCTCACCACTAAGTAAATCAACAACCTCTACACTAACTATTCCACTAAAATCGAGCTGTTTGATATAACTATCAATTAAATTCCCTAGAGCATTTATAGTAGGAGTATCGATCAAGCTGTCCTGTACAGTCAACAACACTCGCCTATTTGTTGGTACTCGTAAGGCCATATCAATTATTGTCATAGAAGATTCTATGTCCAGACTGTATCCTGGTGACCCAGGCACTATAACCAGAGATTGAGCATTCAATTTCGGAGGTGTAGGTTGTAAATCATAACGTGCAGCTAGATCAACCAAGAAATTACGGAGCTGGGAACTGGAATATTCAGCAACTATTGGGACAACAGCTGGGTCACTAGTACGTCGCCACAAATAATCCCAGTAGCTAGACCAAAAACTGGTATCAGTCCTATATGTATCAGCAATTGCCAGCATAGATTCGGCTTCTAGACGAAAGCTAATTTCTGCAGGCTCTAAATAGAATACTTCGTCAAGAAAATGCAATTCTACAGGGGTTGAATATACCCGAGTCAAAGTATCCTCAGCATCACCTAGTGACATACCGCCCACTGGTACGTCGGCTATAGTCATCCCAAATTGGAGGTCGGATCTAATATTTTGATAAGATACTAGTTGCAGTACTAGCGCCAACACCGACGCAAGTATCAACAATATAGAAGTCCATTCAAGTAGTGTCGTATTAGGTCGGCGCTTCATAGTGTTTGCAAGATATCGGTTGAGTATATCATGAGCAACCTTGTTAATTTTCAAACACGTTGACATGCACTGTGGGTGCTCATATACTTTACACTTGCAACATACAAACAGTAAATTGTTGCAGTAGCAAAAAACTTTGTGAGCAAGTTTCTATACATGTAATATTGTTAATCTGACTATGAAACCACTAACTAATTGTTTATGAATCGCTCACATTTGCGAATTAATCAGTTCATAGGTATAGTTATAGGATTGGTTGGTACTCTTATGACAGCTAATTTCTGGCCAGAGATTAGAAACACCATTGGTGGTTGGGGTGGTGCTATATTGTGGGGTGTTGCCCTTGGTGGAATATTTGGGTCAGTAGGTCACTTAAACACTATTGGAAAATTTGTTACAAAAAGCAACAACCGTCTGATAAACTCAATAGTTGGCCTATTGCTGCCGTTTGCAACAATAGCCATACTCTTAATTCTAATGAATATCGATGTTTTCAGTTAAGGGATACGATCAGGACACTTCAGGATATTAGCTATACAAACAATATGGAGGTTGCTTTAAACAATGACAGCACCAATTGAAGTAGATGGCAAAACATTTGAGAAAGCTATATTACAGTCGGATAAACCCGTAATGTTAGACTTTTGGGCTCCATGGTGCGGACCATGTAAAATGGTAGCCCCAATACTTGATGATCTAGCTACACAATACTCTGGAAAAGTAACTATAGCTAAAATAAACACTGACGAGAACTCCGATTTGGCAATGAAGTATGGTATACAGGGTATACCCACAATGATTTTTATAAAACAAGGGCAAGAGGTAGATCGAGTAGTGGGTGCTGGAACAGCTACAACTTATACAAGTAAAATAGAATCTATGTTGGAAAATGCTAGTTAGGTCAAAAGGATATGTGCAGATACAAAACAATTAAGTCTCTTCGAATTCTGCAACAATTGTCAACATTAAATACCATTCGTGTTGTCGTTATATTATCCAATAATGATTGATGGCATCTTGCAAGAATATTTCACTACATATGTCGACTCAAAAGGGAGGGCACCCAACAAGTGACCCTCCCTTTTGATTGTGCTATTACTATATACAGGTGCTAGGTGACTAAATACATTTTTGTTACTGGTGGAGTAGTAAGCTCTGTAGGCAAAGGCATTGTAGCAGCAGCTATGGGCCGTATGCTAAAAGAAAGAGGGTTGCAAATATCAGTACAAAAGCTAGACCCTTATCTTAACGTAGACCCTGGAACTATGTCACCTTATCAGCATGGCGAAGTTTTCGTAACCAATGATGGTGCGGAGACTGACTTGGATCTAGGACACTACGAACGATTCATAGATATTAATCTCCAGAGTGTTTGTAATGTTACTACAGGACAACTCTATTCTGATATCATCACAGCAGAGCGCCGAGGTGATTACCTAGGAGGCACTATTCAGGTAATTCCTCACATCACCAACGAAATCAAACGCCATATCAAACAAGTTCCCATCGCAACTGGAGCAGACATCATAATAGTAGAGGTAGGTGGTACTATTGGTGATATTGAAAGTCTACCTTTCTTGGAGGCTCTAAGGCAGCTACGTGCCGAACTTGGAAGTGATAATGCGGTTTACGTACATGTCACCTGGCTGCCTCACATAGGAGCCACGGGCGAATTAAAAACAAAACCCACTCAACATTCAGTTAGAGAGTTGCGATCTATCGGTATTTCACCTGATGTAATCGTAGCACGTGCAGATTACGATATAGATCAAGAATTGTGCACTAAAATTGCGCTTTTTTGTGACGTGCCAGAGCAAGCTGTTATACCTCTTACAACAACAAATACTACTTATGAAGTACCTCTATTACTGGAGAAAAGAAATCTTGGTGCTTATTTGGTTGACAAACTCCAGCTTCATGACAAACACAAACCTCCAGATTGGTCAGAGTGGAACAAGTTGATAAAGTCAGTTTACAGCCAGGCAGACACATTGCAGATAGCTATAGTTGGGAAATATATAGAGCTTGAAGATGCCTATATTAGTATTAAAGAGGCATTACGCCATGCTGGTTCAGAGCAGGGACACAACATAGAAATCACTTGGATACAATCTAGCACTCTTGAAGTGAACAACTCTCAAAACTTGCTTCAAATATGCGATGGGGTAATTGTGCCCGGTGGGTTTGGAGAACGTGGAATAGAAGGAAAAATCATAGCTGCCCAATGGGCGAGAACAAACAAGGTTCCATACTTCGGTCTGTGTCTAGGGATGCAGGTAATGTGTATAGAATTTGCTAGGTTTATGTTGGGCACAAATGATGCCAACTCAACAGAATTTAACAGAGACACTTCTAATCCAATTATTGATCTAATGCCAAACCAACGTAATATTAGGGAAATGGGTGGAACCATGCGTTTGGGTGTATATCCATGTATGCTAGTACCTGGCACTCGTGCTTCGGAAGCATATGGCAAACCAGACAACTCACATGTCAGCGAGCGTCATCGTCACCGATTCGAATTCAATAATGAGTATCGCCAAATTTTCACTGAAAATGGTATGGTGTTCTCAGGGCTTTCACCAAACGAAGAACTAGTAGAGATCGCCGAACTTAGTAATCACCCCTTCATGCTAGGTAGTCAGTTCCATCCTGAGTTCATTTCTCGCCCTAATCGCCCACACCCACTGTTTTCAGCCTTTGTAAAAGCATCAGCAAAAACCAAATCCTCGCCTGGTTAACCCAACCTCTAGAAATGTATCTTCCAAACCACTTTGTGTGGGGCACGCAAACATACCTAATGGGTGTTATCAATGTAACCCCTGATTCTTTCTCCGGAGATGGTTTAGGTCAAAAGAACGAATTAGTGACTCGTGCATTAGAGCTAGCCACAAAATTTGTTGAAGCCGGTGCACATGTGATAGATGTAGGTGGTGAGAGCACACGGCCTGGAAATAGGCCTATTACAGTAGGGCAAGAATTAGACAGGGTCGTACCAGTTGTTCAAGCTTTAGCTGAAAACTTTTCAATACCAATTTCCGTAGACACTAGCAAATCAATCGTGGCTGATGCGGCACTTACTGCAGGAGCATCGATTGTGAATGACATATGGGGACTGCGTCAGGACATAGAACTAGCCAATATTATATCAAAGCACGGATCAGCAGTCATCTTGATGCACAACAGCAGTCAATCGCTTGACACAGAAAGTAACGAGATGCTCGGCAGTCGATATAAGAGCACGTTGTATGATAACTTTATGCCAAGTATAAAATCGGATTTGGAAATGTCAGTTTCTATAGCCCGCAACGCCAATATAGACAGAGCTAATATAATAATCGATCCCGGGATAGGTTTCGGAAAAAGTGTAAGTCAAAACATAAGGATTATTAACGAGCTTAATTACTTTACAAAGATTGGCTACCCAATATTAATTGGGCCTTCCAGGAAATCATTTATAGGATACACCCTGAACTTACCTGTGGAAGAAAGGCTCGAAGGCACAGCCGCAGCAATTTCAGTAGGAATAACTCGGGGAGCTGATATGGTGCGCGTACACGACGTAAAACCTCTGTCGCGAGTAGTGCGTATGACCGACTCTTTTGTGCGCAACATATAAATGGTGTAATTATTTGTGTCAACCAGGTCTATACCGTTGTACCATAGTCACATTAGTCAATTCTTCTACTCTACTAAGCACCCTACTAAGCTGACTTAGATCAGACACCTCCAACGTTACGTTCACATGAACTTCATGATCTTTACTAAGTGTTGATACGTCTCCCATATTCACATGTTCGTCGGCTACAACAGTGGATATATCCCGCATTAGACCCTCACGGTCAAAAGCCTCTATACGTACGGTCACAGGGTATACCTTGTCAGGCTTTGCTCTCCACTCCACACTAATCAAACGATCACGTTCACGTATCCGAAGTATATTAGGGCAATCTTTGCGATGTATAGTGACTCCACGCACACGAGTAGTGTAACCTACGATTTCGTCTCCTGGAACTGGATGACAGCATAATGCTAAACGAGTTAGTAATCCTCTGGTACCAGAAACACTAACCTCCGGAGCCTCAATCTGCAAGTCCTGTTTTGCATCTTCCGGTGGTGGCAAGCCTTCAGCTTCCTGTTCTGACACACCATGTAATAATTCTACAATGCGGTTTATCACAGTTTGGCCATGTATGTCACCATAACCAACCGCAGCGAAAAAATCTTCAGGGACTTTGTACCCAAAAATTGCTGCGGTCTTTTCCATTGAATATCCTTTAATACTCAATCTTTTTAGTTCACGCTCAACAACAGACCTGCCTGTAGCAATGTTCTCCTTACGTGCCTGTCGTTTGAACCAAGACCTTATCTTTTCACGAGCACGGGCAGAACGCACATAACCGAGATCGGTATTCAACCAGTCACGACTAGGGCCTCCTGTTTTAGATGTTAATACTTCTACTTGATCTCCCGACTCTAATAGGTGATTCAAAGGAACCAGACTTCCATTAACCTTAGCACCTCGGCAACGCTCACCCACCGATGTGTGGATATGATAAGCAAAGTCTATAGGCGTTGCACCAGTTGGAAGATCTATAATGTCTCCACGAGGAGTAAACGCTAGCACTCTGTCAGGAAACAAGTCTGATTTAAGAGCATCGACAAATTCGTGACCATCAGTCAATTCCTGTCGCCAGTCCATCATAGAACGCAACCAATTTATCCGTCGATCAAAAGACTTGTCCTGCTTTCGCTTACCATCCTCTTTATATCTCCAGTGTGACGCTATTCCATATTCTGCACCCTCATGCATAAGTTCGGTACGTATCTGTACTTCTAAAGGATTACCTTCATCGTTAACAACAGTAGTATGAAGCGACTGATAAAAATTATCTTTAGGTGTTGCAACATAATCATCAAATTCCCCGGGTATAGGATTCCAAAGATGATGAACAATCCCCAAAATCTGGTAACAATCTGCAATAGCTTGTTGTTCTTTTTTTTCTAGACTTACTATAGTATCCTCCGCAGATTCGCCTCTTTCCTTGACAAGTACTCTGACAGCACGTACGTCATGAATTTTGTCAAACGGAATATTCTTGCGTTGCATCTTGTTCCATATTGAATAAATATGCTTTGGGCGTCCAGTCACTTCAGCAGAAATACCATGTTGTTTAAGTTCCTTTTGTAGTCGAGCTACTGTCGCAGCAATTCGTTTTTCACGTTCAACTCTATGTCGATTTATAGCTAAAGCAATCTCTTTATATTTCTTCGGATTGACGTACTGAAAACCTAAGTCCTCCAACTCCCACTTAATCTGCCACATACCTAATCTGTTTGCCAATGGCGCAAAAATGTCAAGTGTCTCCTGAGCTATATGCTGTCTTCTGTCCCGAGGCAAATAATTAAGTGTTCGCATATTGTGCAGTCTATCAGCAAGTTTGATTATCACAATTCGTACATCATCACTCATTGCCAAAAATGTTTTTCGTATCGTTTCAGCTTGGTAGTCAGAGATATAACTAGTGTTTCTATCTTCACTTTCTGAAGTTTCTAATTTGTTACCACTGTCTTGTCTTTGCACCTGCCCAGTCAGCTTTGTTACTCCATCAACCATCAAACATACCTCAGGTCCAAACGTCTTTTCAATTGACTTGAGCGACACTGTCGAGTCTTCCACCACATCGTGTAACAGGGCTGCAGCAAGCACAGCTGGCGGCAAACCCAATTCGATCAAAATAGCTGCTACTGAAATGCTGTGTTCTATGAATGGCTCGCCGGAAGCACGTGTTTGCCCTTTGTGCGCTCTATCAGCAAATTTGTAAGCTTTCTCTATTAGAGAATAATCTACCGAGTTCAAGTCCTTAATCAGTTTGTTTGAAAATGAGCTGAATTTCATGTTTGTCGTATTTGTTTATGATTGTTCAGGCACACTTATTGCTACCTATGTATTTTAACACTCGTATTGAAATTGTGTGGAGGTTAAAGTGGTGGTTGAGGGAAAAGGTTTTTTTATTTGGCGCATTCTCAATTGTGAAGGGGGCGATGCAGAGGCAATAGCCTCAAAAGCAGCGGATGCTAATTTAACCCATGTACTGATAAAAATCGCGGACACCAGATATCCGTTCGGGTATGATCGTAATAATAACGACCTTGTTCCTTCAGTGACCCAAGCCTTAAAAAATCGTGGGATTCAAGTCTGGGGATGGCATTATGTCAAAGGTAACGATCCGTCCGGAGAAGCTAGGGTTGCTGTTGCACGTACTACAGAACTACAGTTAGATGCTTATGTAATAGACGCAGAGCATGAATACAAATGGCGCGGTAAAGATGCGGCTGCTAGACAATTTATGGCTGACCTAAGACAAGGGTTGCCAAACCACCCGATTGCATTAAGTTCCTATAGGTTTCCCACATACCATCGTGAATTACCTTGGTCAGCTTTTCTAGAAAAATGTGACTTTAACATGCCACAAGTCTACTGGGAACAAGCACATAATGCTGGTGCCCAACTTGAGAGATCTGTTGGAGAGTTTGATGATACAAGACTCGTAGGTTACCAACGACCAGTCATTCCGACTGGTTCAGCATATGGAGCAGGCGGATGGGTTGCAACTGCAAAAGATCAAGAAGTTTTCTACCAAAAGGCGGTAGAGCTAGGCTTGATTGCAGCCAACACTTACTCATGGGACTGGGCTACTAGTTCAGGACACCACGATCTATGGGATGCGGTTGCTAGATTCAACTGGCCAATATCGACAATGGTGGAGCCTAACGTTGTAACTCCTACCCCAACCATACCAAATGTCCCTAACGATCCTCTTCACAATTACATAGAAGCACTAAACAATCGGGATATTGATTCTATTGCAAGTCTTTATCATGAGAATGCAGGGCATGTCAACGCTCAACGCCTCTTGCTCGGAATTCAATCCATTAAAAAATGGTATCATAATTTACTCCACGAGGTACTGCCTGCTGGCACCTTCGCTATCGATCAGGTGCGCGGCACAGGATCGTCTTGGACTTTTAATTGGACTTTCCACAGTCCCTCTGGGCAACTAGCTGGCGGAAAAGATACTCTTGGAATGAGGCAGGGTCGTATTCAATATCATTACAGTAGTTTTGGGGGAGTACAAACATAAATACAATCAACAGTTTACTAACAACTGCCTAACAGATGACCAAATCATCTATAATCACGGTTAATATCGTGTAATATTGCGTTAATTTCACATGATATACTGATGTCACACAGTAAATTTATAAATGCAAATCAATAAGCGGGGATTTTACAATTAGACAGGTCAACTCCAAACAAACCGGAAACATACTCATAATAGGGTCTGTTGTACTGCTAGGAATAGGTGGTATAGCTTTAATTGTCAGTGCTCTTCAGCAGTTTAACTCTGTTGATGAATCACTAGCTGATGCTTCGGTTCCAACTATATTAAGTACAACACTTGATTCAATCACTGTAACCCCTGATGATATTTCTACAAATGAAGTGTCCAAAGAAGTAGCCACCTCTACTAACACCCCAATACCGTCTCTCACACTCCCCCCCACACCCGAATCAACACCAACCCCGTTATCAGATCAGGTAGCATCAGGAACTAAAACGCTTGAGTTCACAGACGGTGTTATCCTACGAGCTGGGCCAGGGACTAATTACGACAAACTAGGTAGTGAACCTGCTGGATATGTGGCTCCAGTCACAGGCAAATCTGAGGATGGTAAATGGTATCAGATTGCTTACGGAGCGCGCAATCGTGTATGGGTCTCAGCAGATTGGGTGTACGTAGAGAGTGGAACAGACGACATACCAATAGTACAGGCTCCTGCTACTCCTACCACAACGGCCACTGCTACCAATACTGTTGCTGCAACTGCTACACAAGCATCAGTCAGTATCAGCCCTGCATCTAGCGATGCGATTTCTGGCAAAACATTTAGTCTAGATGGTTATTTTGTTACTGGTATAAGCACGCCTCGTTTCCTAGTCGGCGAAACAATTAATGTGGATATGAGAATTGTAAATTCCAGTACTTCATATGTGAGTTTTGGTGCCTGGGGTGTCCACACTAACTTGTATCCGAATTTCCTTTACATTTTCAACGGAGACCGCCCAGCTGATCAAATAGGCGCAAACACAGAATACAGCTGGGACAATACTCCAGTCAGTATTGCAAACCCGGGATTACATTATTTACAAATGGGAATATGTCTTGACAATGCAGCTAACTGCCTGGCTAGTAAGGCGCCTGGGGACAAATGGTATATCCTCACAGACGCGATACCTGTTACCGTCAGTGAATCTAGATTGTCTCCTGTGTCATCTGAAGGTAGCCCAATTGAAGGCTCGTACTTCGCGGCAGAAAAAACTTGCACTGCGGGCACCTCGTGTACTGCAAGTTATGCCGTTAATGAGAAAATCTGGTTAAAACTAAGAATACGTAACGCCTCTGCCGATGACAAAAGCTTTGGTGCTTGGGGAGTTTATGCCAACCCGTACATCAAACGTTATTTCAATGGTAACGGAGATGCGGACAAAGTGGGTGCGGGCACCGAATATTCCTGGAGAGATTGGATGTCCTTTGATACAGCAGGTACATATGACCTGCAAATGGTAGTTTGTTTAGATACATCAGACTCTTGTAAGACCAGTACTCCACCCGGCAACAATTGGCACATTCTCTCCGGAGCCATTCCTGTAACTATTAAATAGTGCGCCTAACACAATACAGGCAGGACAGCTTTATAAATATAACCAAGTTGGGTTTCCAAGAACAATTGCCTTCCCATGTTGTAAAGCCTATTAGGCTTAGCTTCCGTGTATTCCTTTTGTCTGCGCTGTTGATGTTAGCCAGTTGTACTACATTTCCACCTAACCCTACCCAAACTACTGATACTGAATGTGAACTAAATACCACAAATTCAAAGCATCTTGGTGATGGATGGTTGTTCCGACTAGACCCTAATAACGTAGGGTTATTAGAAGGATGGCCACATGATATTGCAGATAAGAATGAGTGGGTCGCATTAATACCAGGAGAACCGTGGGAGGCCAGCGGTTTTGATTACGACGGAGTAGCATGGTACAGCACAGAAATAACATTGCCCGATTGGCCTAATACATACCTAGGTTTTGGTAAAGTTGACGACTCTGCGACAATGTGGATTAACGGTAAAAAAGTAGAAGCTTTGACTAATATGGAGTCCGAAGCATCACTGGTGGATTTAGGCAACTATGGGAAAGCTACTGATAAACTACAAATATATATACGGATTGTTGACCTCGGAGGCTACGGTGGTATAAAGCAGCCAATAATCATGGGTCAAGACCTTAGATTAGTCATAACTCCTTTACAGTACGCTGCCTTGCAAGCATCTACACATCCGGAGTGGCCAATGCCAGCATGGTCAAAAAACGAGCCTTATTCGTGGACGATGACAGGGAATTCCCAAGCCTCCGAGGAAGCTCTTGTCTCGTCTGATGGGTCAGTGTCTCCTTGGGCAAAAGCGCCAAGGACAGAAATATGGATATATCACAAAGTCGAAGAACTTCTTACATATGCTGATCCAACCCAAATCGAGTTTTCTCTATCAGACTCGCACTCACCAATACCAACATGGGAATGGCAAAGCGCCAACGTAATCGTAACCAATACGCTTTTTGGAGATCAGAAAAACAAAGCTATTAGATGGAAAGTAGCTCTTACTAATCAGAGTGCTAGTCATGTTGAATTAGATATGATGTTGTCCGTCAGACCCTTCGCAACAAACGCTAACTCTGCACCTATATGTCAATTAAACACGCAACGCAGCAACAAAATGTGGGTGAACAACAAGCCTTTTTTGACTGCCGCTATACCTGCCAAACACAGAGGAGCTGCCCATCTAGACGAAGTTATGTATGCGGCTTTAAATGGAACTGTGCCTTCTAACAAAATTGTCAGAGACCTCACCAATGGGTCCTTGGCTGCTATGTGGTCATATCCTGTTGATCTTGCTCCCGGTGAGACTAAAGATTTCCACTTTGCGTTTCCAGACACTCCTGGATCGAGTTTTCCAGACGTTGACTTACCAATCGAACAACAAATAAACAAAGCCTTGGAACATTGGAAGCAAGAAACTGGGAAAGTAACTATAGAGTTGCCTGACTCATCAGTACAAAATGGTCTAAACGCCTCCCTAGGGTACCTGTTACTATCCTTAGATCCTGATGGTCCTCATCCAGGTCCACTTGCACATGATGCAGTATGGGTAAGAGATGCAGCATATACAGGGCTAGCTTTACTCCAGTTCGGTCACGCAGAAACTGTACAAAACACCGTTACGTCAACTTTCAAGTCACAGGACAGAGATGGACGCATACCACCTATCCGTGGCAAGAATACTCCATGGGATGACAATGAATGGGATTCGCAAGGCCAGGCAATATTCTTAGCGTATCAATATTACCGTTACACAAACA